>OLWK01000676.1_pt1 | contig 18782 bp, 18 predicted proteins | sample 1674141 | NCBI WGS metagenome assembly OLWK01 (sample SAMEA103958148, study PRJEB25191) | human gut metagenome | reverse complement strand
AAAGAGGAACGATCGTCATGTTGTTTGGCAGACGTAAACCCGGCTACACCACCACTGTGGACAGCAGCGTGGACCCGGAGCAGGCCGTTCTGGACCTGCAGAAGGCAGAGCTGGCCGCAAAGAAAAAGCCCAAGGCAGAGGTGTTCGACATCGATGCCGCCAGCGAGACGGCCCGCCGCCTGAAGGAAACGGGCAGCAGCTTTGACGGCAGCGCCGCCAAGACCGGCGAGGACGTGATCGCCGCCGTGGAGCGGGAGACCGCAGAGCTTGCAGCAATGCAGGCTGCCGGGGCCGCACCCGAAGCCGCCGAAACTGTGCAGGACGAGGCCGCAAAGCCTCAGCTGCTGGATTTTCTGGCCGGTGAGCCGGAGGCTGAAAACGATCCCTTTGCGGATCAGCCCACCAAGACCGCGCCGGAGCTGCCGGAGCTGACCCCCGCGCAGGAGCTGGCCGGTTACATCCGTTCCCGCAGCGCCGCCGCGCTTGTCACGCCCCACGCATTGTTGGTCAGTGAGGTGGAGAACGCCGACGAGCTGCTGGCTCAGATGCCGCAGGACCCCCAGTGTGAGGATATCGTTGTCCGTGCAGGCGCAAAGGATACCTACTATTACTCCAACGCCAACATGAGCGACAACTACGCCATGATCGCCCAGCTCATTGAGGACAAAGATCTCTGTGTCATGTTTGCTGAGATGGTGCGTTTCAACGCACGGGTCTACCCCAGTGCCACCCCGCTGAAGTACTTCCAGCGCTCCCCCTACGGCCTTGCGCCGGAGGAGATCGAGCAGACCTGGAAAACCATGCAGGGCAGGCCGGAGTTTGCCGACATCGAGGAGCTGACCAACAATCAGAACGAGCGGTTCCTCTTCTCCACCCAGCATCTCACCCGCCGCTATGCAAAAGCCATCAGCGACGTGGATGATTTCTGCGACTAAAAGATCATACACAATTGAATAGGGTACAAGAGCTTCTTTGAGCAAGGATGTCTAAACCCCGCAGGGGGCAGGACACCGCGCCGCAATGCTAAGGGCCAACGCCGGCATTCAAGGGTGGCAGGGGAAACCCGGCCGCCTTCCCGCAGAAGAAACGCTGCAATTTGAAAAAAAGAACTCCTCCCATCCACCGTTCCGGAGCGTTGCCTCCTTCCCGTTGCTGCAACAGCGGAAAAGGAAGCGGCTCCCTCGGCGTGGCGGCCTGCAGGCTGCCGCTCCGGGCCATGTTCGGTTTTTTGCGGGGGCGTTTTGATTTTCGGTCAGAACGTCTCCGCTTTTTTTCACCTGCCGATCGAAAAGAGATCTCCCCCGGGAGTTTGTCCGGGCCATAGCGGGCAAACTGTGCCCCGGGGAGCGATGGAGGATTTTTGCAATGAAACAGCCTTTTTGCACGCCAGCCCAGGCCCTGCGCCGGGTGCTGGATGCTGCTGCGGCTCTCCCGGTGCCTGCCACGGAGCGGGTGCCGCTGGATGATGCCTGTGGGCGGATCGCAGCCCGGGACCTGTGCGCCCGGATGGATCAGCCCCCTTTTGACCGGAGCCCTCTGGATGGCTATGCCCTTCACAGTGCCGACACGGCCGGGGCGGGGGAGGAGACCCCTGTCACCCTGCCGGTGGTGATGAAGCTCTACGCCGGGGATGCCCCCGCCGCTGTCCTGCCTGCCGGGTGTGCTGCCCGCATTATGACCGGCGCACCCCTGCCCCCGGGCGCGGACTGCGTTCTGATGCAGGAACTGACCGACAGCGGGGAGGAGCAGGTGCGCATTTACGCACAGCTTCAACCCAACGCCAATGTGGTGTTCCGGGGTGAGGACATCGCCGCCGGTGCCCCCATTGCCGCTGCCGGAACTGTGCTGACCCCGGCGCACATCGGTGTGCTGGCCGGTCAGGGCATCCCGGATGCCGAGGTCTTTCGCCCCCTGACCGTGGGCGTGCTTGCTACCGGCAGTGAGCTGCTGGAAGCGGGTGAGGCCTGGGCTCCCGGCAAGATCTACGATGCCAACGGGATCCAGAATGCCGCCCGCCTGCGGCAGCTGGGCTTTGCCGTGGAGCGCACCCACTGCTCGGATGACCCGGAGGAGATCGCCGCCCGGATGAAAGAACTGCTTACCCGGTGTGATGCGGTGATCACCAGCGGCGGTGTTTCGGTGGGGCAGAAGGATTACCTGCCCACAGTGCTGGAAATGCTGCACGCGGAGCCTGTTTTTGCCGGGGTGGCCCAGAAGCCCGGCAGCCCCATGATCGCTGCACAGGTGGGAGAAAAGCTGGTGTTCTGCCTGTCCGGCAATCCCTTTGCCGCTGCTGCCACGCTGGAGCAGTATGCCGTTCCGGCCCTGCTGCGGGCCGCAGGGCGGCGGGAAGAGGACTGCATCCCGGTGCACACCCGGGGCAGGCTGACCACCGGCTTTTCCAAGCCCAGCAAGGGAACCCGCTTTCTGCGGGCCAGAGCGCTGGGCGGCCTGGTGGAGATCCCCGGCGAGGGCAACGCGGAGGCGCATTCCTCGGGCAGTCTGTCGGCCATGATGGGCTGCAACTGCCTGGTGGAGCTGCCTGCGGGCAGCGGCCCGGTGGCTCCGGGCGAAGAAGTGGAGGTACTGAACTTTGTACAGTGAAAAGAAACAGGCGCTTGCTGCCGAGCTGAGCCTGAAGCGCCCGGCTGTGCTGGCCGTGAGCGGTGCGCACAACAGCGGCAAAACGACTTTGTTGGAAAAACTCATCCCCCTGTTGCGGGCACGGGGTTTGAAGGTGGGGGTCATCAAGCATGACGGCCACGATTTCACCCCCGATGTGCCGGGCACCGACAGCTTCCGTCTGCGGGAGGCCGGGGCCGAGGGCGTGGCGGTCTTTTCGGGCAGCCGCTACCTGCTGACGGAGGAACTTCGCCTGAACGAGCAGGATCTGCTGGCCCTGTTTGAGCGCCACGGCTATGATCTGGTGCTGATGGAGGGCTTCAAGGAGAGCGGCTGGCCCAAGATCGAGGTGGTGCGCAAGGCTGTCTCGGAGGAGCCTGTTTCCTTTGAGCCGCTGGCCATCGTGGGGGATGTTCCGGGCGCGGATTTTGCGCTGGACGAGCCCGCAGCGCTGGCCGACTGGATCGCTGCACAGATGCCTGCATTGTAACAGGGGGAGGAAGAAACCATGAAACTGATCCGTACCGAAGACGCGGCAGGGCAGGTGCTCTGCCACGATATCACCCAGATCATCCCGGGTGAATTCAAGGGGGCCCGCTTCAAAAAGGGCCACATCATTCAGCCCGAGGATATTCCGGTGCTGCTGAGCATCGGCAAGGAAAACCTCTATGTCTGGGAGAAAAAGCCCGGCATCCTCCACGAGGACGAAGCTGCCGCCCTGCTCTACAAGGCCGCTGCCGGTCAGAATATCCACGGCACCGAGCCCCGGGAGGGCAAGATCGAATTGATCGCTGACTGCGACGGTCTGCTCAAGATCGACCGCAGGGCCCTGCTGGCAGTGAACAGCACCCCCCAGATGATGATCGCCACGATCCACGGCGACCTGCCTGTGAAAAAGGGAGCCAAGCTGGCTGGTACCCGCATCATCCCGCTGGTCATTGAGCAGGAGAAGATGGAGGCCATGCAGGCTGCTGCCGGGCCGAAGCCCATCCTGAACGTGCTGCCCTTCCACCAGAAGAAGTTTGCCGTTATCACCACCGGCAGCGAGGTGTTCAAGGGCCGTATTGAGGACAAGTTTACTCCCATCCTCGAGCAAAAGCTGGCGGTGTATGGCTGTGAGATGGCCTTCCACAAGGTCTGCGACGATGACCCGGCGGGCATCACGGCCGCCATTCTGGAAGCAAAGGCCGCAGGCTGTGAGCTGATCTTTACCACCGGCGGCATGAGCGTGGACCCGGACGACCGCACCCCGCTGGCCATCAGGAACACCGGGGCTGAAATTATTACCTACGGTGCGCCCGTGCTGCCCGGTGCCATGTTCTTGGTCAGTTATCTGGACGGTGTGCCGGTCTGCGGCCTGCCCGGCTGTGTGATGTACGCCAAGCGCACCATTTTTGACCTGCTGCTGCCCCGCCTGCTGGCCGATGACCCCATCACCGCCGAGGATATCGCCCGTCTGGGCGAGGGCGGTCTCTGCCTGGGCTGCGCCGAGTGCCACTGGCCCAACTGCGGCTTCGGACACTGCTGAAACCCTCTCAGTCAAAGCCTTTCGGCTTTGCCAGCTCCCCCGAAGGGGGAGCTTAACTAAGGTGAAAAAATATGAGTGAAAATAATCTGACCCACTTTGATGCCGCCGGAAACGCTGTGATGGTGGATGTGAGCGAAAAGCCCGTCACGGCCCGGGAGGCCACGGCCCACGGCATCATTACCATGAATGCAGATGCCTTTGCTGCCGTGGAAAGCGGCACCGTGAAAAAAGGCGATGTGCTGGGCGTGGCCCGGGTGGCCGGTATCATGGCCACCAAGCGCACCAGCGAGCTGATCCCCCTGTGCCACCCGCTGCCGCTGACCAAGGTGCAGATCGAGTTTGACCTGCTGCCCGAGCGCCGGGCTGTGGAAGCACGCTGCACGGTCAAGACCAGCGGCGTGACCGGCGTGGAGATGGAGGCCCTGACCGGCGTTTCCACCGCTCTGCTCACCATCTATGACATGTGCAAGGCCGTGGATAAGAGCATGGAGCTGGGCGAGATCCATCTGGTGGAAAAGACCGGCGGCAAGAGCGGACATTACATCCGGGCGGAGGGCGGCTATGTTTGATTCCAAGGGCCGCAAGATCCATTATCTCCGCCTTTCCGTGACCGACCTGTGCAACCTGCGCTGCCGCTACTGTATGCCGGACGGTGTGGACAAGCTGGAACGGGAGGATATCCTGACCTACGAAGAATTCCTGCGCCTTGCCGCTCTGTTTGCCCGGTGCGGGGTGGATACTGTGCGGGTCACCGGCGGCGAACCGCTGGTGCGCAAGGGCGTGGAGCAGCTGGTCAAGGGGCTGAAAGCCATCCCCGGCATCCGGAAGGTCACCATGACCACCAACGCCGTCCTGTTGGAGCAGCAGCTGCCCGCCCTGCTGGAGGCCGGGCTGGACAGCGTGAACATCAGTCTGGATACGCTGGACCCCGCCCTGTTTGCAAAGATCACGGCCCGGGATGAATTTGCCGCCGTGCAGGCGGGCATCCATGCCGCGCTGGAAAGCGGCATTCCGGTCAAGCTGAACTGCGTGCCCCAGGTGGGCGTGAACGAGGGCGAGCTGGAAGCGCTGGCCGCTCTGGCACAGGACAAGCCACTGCAGGTGCGGTTCATAGAGATGATGCCCATCGGCTACGGGGCAGCCATGCCCTGTATCTCCGGCCCGGAGCTGCTGGCCCGCTTCCGCAGGCGCTGGCCGGAGCTGGCCCCGCTGCCCGGGGCTGCATGTGCCGCGCTGGGCGATGGTCCGGCGGTCTATTACACCGTGCCGGGCTGGAAAGGGGACATCGGCTTCATTGCCGCTGTCCACGGCAAGTTCTGCGCCTCCTGCAACCGGGTGCGGCTGACCAGTCAGGGCTTTCTGCGCCCCTGCCTTGCCAGTGAGGCCGGATGTGACCTGAAAGCCCTGCTGCGCAGTGGTGCGTCTGACGAAGAGCTGCTGACTGCCATCCGTACCACCATCTGGGAAAAGCCCCAGGAACATCATTTTGAATTGAAACAGGACATCCCCGCGACCCGGGGTATGTACCGAATTGGAGGATAAATCTATGGGAAAACTTCTGGCGATCTGCACCAGCCCCCAGCGGGGCACGGTCAAGACCGAAGTGGAAAGCGCGCGCCTGACCCCGGAATGGGGCATTGAGACCGATGCCCACGGCGGAAACTGGCACCGTCAGGTCAGCCTGCTGAGTGCTGAAAAGATCGAGAACTTCCGCAAGAAGATCTGGGTGGACTACGGTGCCTTTGGCGAGAATCTGGTGGTGGAGGGCTACGATTTCCGCAATCTGCCCGTGACCAGCCGCTTCGCCATCGGGGACGTGGTGCTGGAAATGACCCAGATCGGCAAAGAGTGCCACAACGACTGCGTCATCAAGCAGAAGACCGGCGAGTGCATTATGCCCCGGGAGGGCGTGTTTGCCCGGGTGCTGCAGGGCGGCGAGATCCACGTGGGGGACGAGGTGACCCTGCTGCCTCCGCCGGAAAACCCGCCCCTGCGCGCTGCCGTCATCACCCTTTCTGACAAGGGCAGCCGGGGTGAGCGGGAGGACAAGAGCGGCCCCCTGATCGTGGAGATGCTCACCGCTGCAGGCTATCAGGTGGAGGAGACCATGATCCTGCCCGATGAGGCAAAGGCCCTGAAAGCACAGCTCATCCGGCTGGCCGATGGCCGTCAGGTCAACCTGATCCTGACCACCGGCGGCACCGGCTTTGCCCCCCGGGATATCACCCCGGAAGCCACCTATGCCGTGGCGGACCGCAACGCCCCCGGCATTGCTGAGGCCATGCGTTACCACAGCCTGAGCATCACCCCGCGCGGGATGCTCAGCCGTGCCGCCAGCGTGCTGCGGGGCAAGACCCTCATCGTCAACCTGCCCGGCAGCCCCAAGGCCGTGAAGGAGAATCTGGAGTACATCCTGCCCAGCCTGGAGCACGGGGTGCGCATTGCCGCCGGGCTGGACGGCGAGTGCGCCCGCAAATAAGTCTGTTTCACCGCCGCGGCGCTGCTTTTGGTGCCGGGCGTAAAAATAAAAGTACAACAAAAGCATACCCACTGTAAGGAGCAAGACTATGAAAACTATGATCTCCCGCCGCAGCTTCCTGTGCGCTGCCGGCATCGCATCCGCATCTGCTGTTCTGACCGCCTGCGGCGGCTCCTCCAGCAGCACTGCATCTTCCACCGCATCCTCTGAGGCTGCCTCCGGCGAGAGCGTGGAGCTGATCGTTTTTGCTGCCGCCTCCTTGACCGAGACCCTGAACGCCATTGCCGAGACCTACTCTGCAGAGAACCCCGGCGTGACCTTCAGCTTCAACTTTGACTCCTCTGGAACCCTCAAGACCCAGATTCAGGAGGGCGCGGACTGCGACCTGTTCATCTCCGCCGGTCAGAAGCAGATGAACCAGCTGGACAGCACCGCTTCCGCTGAGGTGAACACCGAGGGCCTGGATTTTGTGGATGTCGAAAGCCGTGTGGATCTGCTGGAGAACAAGGTCGTGCTCTGTGTACCTGAGGGCAGCAACAAGGGCATTGACAGCTTCGACAGCCTGGCCGAGCACCTGAAGGCAGAGGATATCCTGTTCTGCATGGGCAACAGTGATGTGCCCGTGGGTCAGTACACCCAGAAGATCCTGGCTTACTATGCTCTGGATGAAGCAGCTCTGGCTGCTGCCGGTGTCATCACCTACGGCTCCAACGTCAAGGAAGTCACCACTCAGGTCAGCGAGGCCAGCGTGGATGCCGGTGTCGTTTACTGCACCGATGCGTACAGCGCCGGTCTGACTCCCGTGGACGAGGCTACCAAGGAAATGTGCGGTCAGGTCATCTACCCCGCCGCTGTGATGAAGAACGCCCTCCATGCCGAGGCTGCCAAGGAGTTCCTGGCTTACCTGCGCACCGACAAGGCTGCGACCGTGTTCGAGAGCGTCGGCTTCACCGCACTGTAAGCATCCGCTGGGGGGATGGTATGGACTGGTATCCCTTATGGAACAGCCTGCGCATTGCGCTGATCAGCTGCGCAGCAGTGTTCTTTTTAGGCATCTTTGCGGCCTACTACATTGCAAAGCTCCCGCGCGTGCTCAAGGGCGTGCTGGATGTGGTGCTCACCCTGCCCATGGTGCTGCCGCCCACAGTCGTGGGATATTTCCTGCTGCTGCTGTTCGGCGCAAAAAGGCCGCTGGGCATCTTTTTCATGGAACATTTCGGCGTGAAGCTGGTGATGAACTGGTACAGCGCCATCTTTGCTTCCATCGTGGTGGCCTTTCCGCTGATGTACCGCACGGCCCGCGGTGCCTTTGAGAGTTTTGACGAAACGCTGGCCTGGTCGGCACAGACGCTGGGACTTTCCAACACCTGGATCTTCTGGCGGGTGCGGATGCCCTGCTGCCGTCAGGGCATTCTGGCCGGTGCGGTGCTGGCCTTTGCCCGTGCGCTGGGCGAATATGGTGCCACCAGCATGATCGCAGGCTACACGCCGGGCAAGACGGCCACCATTGCAACCACGGTCTACCAGCTCTGGCGCACCAACGATGAAGCCGGGGCCATGCAGTGGGTGCTGGTGGATATCGTTATCTCGGCGGTGGTGCTGCTGGCAGTGAACCTGCTGGAACGCAGGCAGAAGCAGGGAGGAAAGCGCGCATGAGCCTGGAAGTAAATGTGACCAAGCGGTTTGATGGCTTTACCCTTCACGCTGCGTTCACGGCAGGGGATACTGCTACCGCCCTTCTGGGTGCGTCCGGCTGCGGCAAAAGCATGACCCTGCGCTGTATTGCAGGCATCGTCCGGCCGGACGAGGGGCGCATCGTGCTGGATGGCCGGGTGCTGTTCGACAGCGCTCAGGGCATCGACCTGCCGCCCCAGCAGCGCAATGTGGGTCTGCTGTTCCAGAACTACGCCCTGTTCCCCAACATGACCGTGGAGCAGAATATCCTCTGTGCCCTGAAAAAGGAAAAGGACCCTGCCGCCCGCAGGGCTGCCTGTGCCGAGGCATTGCGTGCCATGCGGCTGGAAGAACTGGCCAAGCGCCTGCCCGGCGCGCTTTCAGGCGGGCAGCAGCAGCGTGCCGCCTTGGCCCGCATCCTGGCGGCCAAACCCCGCATCCTGATGCTGGACGAGCCATTCAGTGCGCTGGACAGCTACCTGCGCGAGGAGGTAGAGGGGGAGGTAGGCAGCCTGCTGGCCGGGTTTGCGGGCACGGCCCTGCTGGTGACCCACAACCGGGACGAGGCCTACCGCCTGTGCAGGGAGATGATCGTGATGGACAGCGGCGAGGTGCTCCGGGCAGGCACGACCAAGGAGGTCTTTGCCGACCCCCGCACCCGTGCCGCAGCCCGCCTGACCGGCTGCAAGAACATTCTGCCCTGCACCCGGGTGGGGGAGCATACCGTTCATCTGGCGGGCTGGGAACAGCTGCTGACCGTGGCTCTGCCGGTGCCCGAGGGCTGCCACGCCGTGGGCATCCGCGCCCATGATCTTGCACCCTGCGCTCCCGGCACCCCCAACAGCCTGCCGGTGCAGGCTGTCTCCACCAGTGAGAATCCCTTTGACTGGAACATGATCTTCACCCTGCCCGGCGGTGAGGCCCGCCTGTGGTGGAAGGTGTCCAAGAAGACATTGGCGGCCCCGCCGCCAAAAGCACCCGCCTGCCTTGCTGCCGCCCCGGAAAATATCATGCCGCTGGTCTGAGGCAAAAGAATCGTTTTCTCCCTGCTCCCGAAACAGAAATACGGAGCAGGGAGAATTTTTTTGAAAAAAGTACTTGACTTTATCAAGTGATGTGATTATACTAGACCTTGTCAAGTAAAGGAGATGCAAAGAGTGATCCAATCGACCATATCCTTCTACGTGATGGAGTTTTACAAGCAGTTCGCAGCCTACACCACCCAGCAGCTGCAGGAGTTTGGCCTGAGCTTTGGCATGATGTATTTTGTGATCTACGTGGGCAAACATCCCGGCTGCACCCCGGCTGAGATGACCAAAAACCTGCACCTGGACTGGGGCCACTGCCAGCGCAGCGTGATCAAGCTGGTGGAAGATGGCTTTATGACCCGGGAAAAGCAGGGCCGCAGTTATCATTTGGGGCTGACCCCGGCGGGTGAGAGAGCATTCCGGACCTGCCACCAGGTATTTTTCGATTGGGATGCACAAAATTTGAGCGGGCTGACCGAAGAGGAACAGCACCAGCTCCTGAGCCTGCTGCAAAAGGCAGCACGGACGAGGAAAGAGAGTGTGTAACATGTACGACACCATCCTGAGCCCCATTGATTACGGTGGATTGCAGCTGAAGAACCGCATCATCTTTGCCCCCACCACCTTCGGCCTTTCGGACGAGGAATATCTGGCAGAGATGGAGCGGCTGGCCAAGGGCGGCTGCGCCATGATCATCATCGGCGACGTGCCGGTGGCCAAGAGCCGGTTTGAGAAGTCCCTGTTTGACAAAAAGGGCTTTGCCTTCTATCAGCAGATCTGCGAGACTGCCCACAAATACGGCTGCAAGGTCTGCGCCCAGCTCCACCAGACCGATACCGACATGATGTCCATCATCAAGTGCATCCCGGGGATGCTGATGAAAAAGATCACCCCCGACCAGCTGCGGGAGCGGATGAACGATGCCGTGGGCCCCTACATCACCAAGATGTCCCAGAAAAAGATCCATCAGATCATCGCGGGCTTTGGCAAGGCTGCTGTGCTGGCAAAGCAGGCGGGCTTTGACATGGTGCAGGTGCACGGCGACCGGATGTGCGGCAGCTTCTCTTCCGCCATCTTCAACCACCGCACCGATGAATACGGCGGCAGTGCCGAGCGCCGCGCCCGCTTTGCCGTGGAAGCTGTCAAGGCAGTGCACGCCGCTGTGCCCGGCATGGCCATTGACTACAAGCTGGCTGTCCGGCAGGAGAACCCCCATTACGGCAACGCCGGTGTGGTGGAGGAGGAACTGGCCGTGTTCGTGCCCCTGCTGGTGCAGGCAGGCGTGACCAGCTTCCATGTGACACTGGCCAACCACTCTGCGCTGGAAAACACCATCCCGCCGGCCAGCCACCCCGAGTTCAAGGAGACCGGCTGCTTCCTCAAGTTCTGCGATGAGGTGCGCCGGTATACCAGCGTGCCGCTCTGCGGTGTGGGTGGCCTGAACGACCCCGATTTTGTGGAGCAGCAGCTTGCCAGCGGCCGCATCCAGTGCGCGGCAATGTGCCGCCAGCTGCTGGCCGACCCCAACTGGGTCAACAAACTGCAGAGCGGCAATGCGGCAAAGATCCACCGCTGTGTCCGCTGCAACAAAAAGTGCCTGGGCGGCCTGATCGCCCATCAGGGCACCCGCTGTGTCTATGATGCCCTGAACGCAAAAGAACAGGGCAGCATCTGATCTCAAAGAGAATAAAGGAGAATGACCATGAGCTACGCCATCGTTTTCAGCAGCAAGACCGGCAACACCCGCCTGCTGGCCGACACCCTTCGCGCAAGCTTGCCCCAGAATGAGTGCACCTACTTCGGAGCACCGGCCCCGGAGGCACTGGAGGCTGAGACCCTTTACATCGGCTTCTGGACGGACAAGGGCCATGCCGATGACACCCTCACCGCCTTTTTGCAGACCCTGAAGGGGAAGCGGATCTTTTTGTTCGGCACCGCAGGCTTTGGCGGCAGTGCGGAATATTTCGAGCAGATCCTGGCAGCGGTGCAGAAATCGCTGGATGAGAGCAACACGGTCATTGGAACCTATATGTGCCAGGGCAAGATGCCCATGACTGTGCGCCAGCAGTACGAAAAGATGCTGCAGCAGCCCAACCATGCACCCAACCTCGAAATGCTGATCGAGAATTTTGACAAGGCACTGGCTCACCCGGATGCCGCAGACCTCGACCAGCTGCGCAAAAAGGCGGCAGAGGTGCAGGCATAACGGAAGAACGCTTCAAAAAAGCAGATTTTTTGAGAAAAGCTGCTCCAAAATAGTTGACAGGTTCTGTCCGATGTGATAGGATAATGTCGAGGAAATGGAAACGGCTCCTCAAGGTGAATTGAATATTCTCGGCAAAACAGTCGAAAGGCTGTGACGCAAAGCTACAGGGCCTGTAAAATGGCAGCCAGCTGCTTCTCAAAGAAATATTTCTTTGGGCGACCTGCTTAGAATTTCTAGGTGTTGTTTTGCTGAGTGTATTGCAGAACAACACCTTTTTTCGTTCTCAAATTTCTTCCCAAAAGAAGAAAGGCACGCAAAACTGAATATCCTCGGCAAAGCAGTCGAAAGGCTGTGACGCAAAGCTATAGGGCCTGTAAAATGGCAGCCAGTTGCTTCTCATCACCTGAGGGTCTCCACAGTGGAGAATGGGTGTTGAGTGACCTTCATCTGAAGCATCAGGTGTCGATTGCCGAGTATACCAGCAATCGACACCTTTTTTCATGGGGTAACACAAAAGAGGTTCAATACCATGCGTAACGCTTCGATGAAAGTCCTGAAGAATCTGGTCTGCTGCGCCGCATTCATCTGCCTGATGTTTGTTCTGGCAATGCCCGCACACGCAGCTTCCAAGGCCGATGAGCTGCTGCAGCTCGTCAACGCAGAGCGTGCACAGGCTGGTGTGGCTCCTCTGAGCATGGGCAGCAGCGCACTGAATGCTGCCGCACAGGCCCGTGCAGAAGAACTTACCGTCAATTACTCCTACAACCGCCCCAATGGCAGCCGCGAGTTCACCATCCTGCCGGAGTACGGTGTGGACGATGTTTCTGTGGGCGAGAACTACTGGGCAGCTGCTGAGAATGCTTCGGACGTGGTCGCCGCCTGGAATCGCTACGATTTCTTCAAGGAGCGGATGCTGGACAAGGATGCCACCTCCGTTGGCATTGGCTACTACGAGGGCGGCGAGTACGGAATTACTGGGTGATGATCTTCACCTACGCCCGCGGCACCAGTGAGAACGGTTTCGCACAGGAAGTGCTGGCGCTGGTCAACGCTGAGCGTGCAAAGGAAAATCTGGCACCTCTGGCCATGGGCGATGCCAAGCTGCAGGCCGCCGCCGATGAGCGCGCAAAGGAAGTGGCAAAGGTCGCTTCCCACACCCGCCCCGATGGTACCAACTGCTTCACCGTGCTGAAGGAGTACGGCGTGTCTGATACCGCCACCGGTGAGAATGCCGCCTGGGGCGAGACCACGCCCGAAAAGGTCGTTGCAGACTGGATGGCTTCGGAAGGCCACCGTGTCAATATCATGGACCCCGCCGCCAAGTATATGTGCCTTGGCTACAACTACGATGCCAATTCTCAGTGGGGCCACAACTGGATCCAGATCTTCGCAAAGTAAGCGGATGACTTCCATTGAGCGTTATACGATAAGATAAAGCAAAAAGAGATGCACCCCGCCTTCCTGAAACCGGTTCAGGGAGCGGGGTGCATCTCTTTTGTTTTTTATTCTGCTGCCATCTCAGCCACATCCTCGGGGCTGAAATCGCCCAAGGGCAGGATGAGCCGGCCCAGCGTCTCCTGCGGCAGGGCGGCAAGCCGGGCACTCTCGTCCGCAATTTCGGCAGGGCAGAGGACATGCACGCCGTCTGCACCGGTCTCTACCCGGGCGCGGTGGCCGGTGGCAATGTACTGGATGCCCAGCCGGTCAGCCGCCGCCAGCAGGGCGGGGAAGCGCAGGTCGGCCGGGGCAGCGGTCTCCTCAGCCAGCTGGCTGGCCAGTTCGCTGGCATTCAGGGTGATGCACTCGATGCCCAGAGTCTTGGCGGCTTCCCTAGCGGCATCCACAACGGGGTCATCGGTGCACAGACGCACCACAGCGCCCATCACCGCAAAGCCCTGCTGCTGTAAAATGCGAACAGCTGCTTTGCAGCCCGTGCCGCCGCACAGGCCCACCAGCACCTTGTCCTGCTGTTCATAGGTATCGAACCCGCTGCCGGGCAGAAATGTATCGCTCATCGTCCCTGTCTCCCTCCGTGTGCCTGACTTTGTGCCACGGCCAGCTGGTCGCAGCGTTCGTTTTCCGGGTGGCCTGCGTGGCCCTTGACCCAGACATAAGTGATCTTGTGCCGGGCTTCCTGCTCCAATGCCTGTTCCCACAGGTCGGGGTTCAGGGCAGGGGAGCCGTCGGACTTTTTCCAGCCTCGGCGCTTCCAGCCCCTGGCCCAGCCCTTTTCCAGCCCATTGATGACGTACTGGCTGTCAGAGCACAGCCGCACCTCACAGGGCTCCTTGAGCTGGCGCAGGGCCTCGATAAAGGCGGTCAGCTCCATCCGGTTGTTGGTGGTGGAAGCATCGCCGCCGCTGAGCTCCTTTTCATAGACCTTGCCGTTGAAGCGGTAGCGCAGCACTGCACCCCAGCCGCCCGGGCCGGGGTTGCCGCTGCACGCGCCATCGGTGTAAACTTCGACTTGTTTCATCTGTTTCTCCCGGAACTTGAATTTTTGGATACTTCTATTTAGAGCTATTTTTCCGGTTCTGTCAAGAGGAAAACGTATCATCCCCGGCTTTTCCGGCAAAGCTTTGAATTGACAAAGTGGACAAGAAATACTATACTGTTTGTAACAAAATGCGTATAGGGGCGCACCGGTGCGGTGTGTCCGGCCGGAACGGGGCAGTGCCGCGGTCGCATCGAACAGATGGACTGACAGGGCAGAAATTACTCCGTTCCGGCCATCCCAGTGCCGAAAACGGGCATGGAAGCGAAAAATTCTATACGATGGTTTCGATGGGAGCGGCGGTGCGTTTGCTGCTCCTTCACAGCAGACAGGCCGCTCGCAAAGGGGTGTGCCTGCGTTTTGTAATTGATTTTGGAGGTACCGCATGGCACAGGTCAAAGAACAGAATCCGGCTCAGGCTCAGAACAATCCGAACAGAAACAGTGAATCCGGCGGGGAAAAGCGTACCCGCACCCGCCGCCCTTATTATAACCGGCGGCCCCGCCGCGCACAGCAGCCCAAGGAGGCCGCTGTGCCCATCCACATCTACCCGCTGGGCGGTCTGGGTGAAGTGGGCAAGAACATGACCGTGTATGAGTGCAACGGGGATATGATCATTGTGGACTGCGGCCTTGTATTCCCGGACAGTGAGATGTACGGCGTGGACATGGTCATCCCCGACTTTACCTTTGTGGTGCAGAATAAGGACAAGATCAAGGGCCTGCTCATCACCCACGGCCACGAAGACCACATCGGCAGCATTCCCTACCTGCTGCAGAAGTTTGATCTGCCCATCTACGGCACCCGGCTGACCTGCGGCCTCATCCGGAACAAGCTGGAGGAGTTTGGTCTGGCGGGCAAGACCAAGTTCGTGGAGATCACCCCCAAACAGAAGATCAAGCTGGGCTGCTTTACCGTGGAGCCCATCCATGTCAACCACTCCATCCCCGATTCCGTGGCCTTTGCCATTGACAGCCCCGCCGGAACGATCATCCAGACCGGCGACTTCAAGATCGATTATACCCCGCTGGCCTGCGGCGTGACCGACCTGACCACCCTTTCGGAGTATGGCCAGAAGGGTGTGCTGGCCCTGCTGAGCGATTCCACCAACGCCGAGCGCCCGGGCTTTACCGCCACAGAGCAGAAGGTGGCCGCCGGTGTCCGCAACCTGTTTGCCCGTGCCCGGAACAAGCGCATCATCATTGCGACCTTTGCGTCCAACATCTACCGCGTCCAGCAGATCATTGATCTGGCCGTGGAGGATGGCCGCAAGGTGGCGTTCAGCGGCCGCAGCATGGTCAATAACACTGCCATGGCGCAGGAGCTGGGCTATATGCACATCCCCGAGGGCACCCTTATCAGTGTGGATGAACTGAACCAGTACCCTCCGGAACAGGTGGTGCTGATCACCACCGGCAGCCAGGGCGAGCCCCTGAGCGCCCTTTCCCGCATGGCCTCCTGCAGCCACCGCCAGGTGCGGGTGGGCCCCGGCGACTTCATCATCATCTCCGCCAACCCCATTCCCGGCAACGAGAAGAGCGTGACCAAGATCGTCAACGGTCTGCTCCTGCTGGGCGCGGAGGTTATTTACGAGAGCATGTATGATGTCCATGTTTCCGGCCACGCCTGCCAGGAGGAGCAGAAGCTGATGCTCACCCTGACCAGACCCAAGTATTTCCTGCCCGTGCACGGCGAGTACAAGCAGCTGAAAAAGCACGCCCTGACCGCCGCGTCTCTGGGCATTCCCACCAGCAACATCCTCATTGCCGAGAACGGCTCCAACGTCATCCTGAGCCGGGACGAGATCAAGCTGGGCGAGCCTGTTACCGCCGGTGCCGTGATGGTGGACGGCCTGGGCGTGGGTGATGTGGGCAATGTGGTCCTGCGTGACCGCAAGCATCTCTCTGAGGACGGTCTGGTCATCATTGTGGCTACCGTGGACAGCAAGACCGGCAAGGTGCTGGCGGGGCCTGACCTTGTGAGCCGCGGCTTTGTCTATGTGCGTGAGAACGAGAGCCTGATGGACGGGGCCCAGAGCATTGTGGAAAACGCGCTGGATCGCTGCGTGGAAGAGCATGTGCGCGACTGGAACTGCGTCAAGACCCGGGTGCGTGAGGCGCTGAGCAGCTATATCTACCGCCGCACCAAGCGCAGCCCGATGATCCTCCCCATTCTGATGGAGGTATAAGCCGGAAGCCGCCCCGCCGGGGCAGGCAGACCAGGAGGCAGAAGATTCCATGAAACAAAAACCGAGATGGACGTTGGAAATGCTGATCGCCGCGCTGGCAGTGCTGTGTGCACTGCTGACGCTGGTGCTTCTGGTGCAGCGGCCCGCGGGCTGGCCTGCGCTGGCAGTGCTGGTGGTGCTGTGGGGCATCGGCATCTGCGTTTTCCGGTATCAGCTGCGGCGCTGGACCGCCAAGTGGGTGGCTGGCGGCAGCTTTGAAAATTCCAGGATCCAATACAGCCTGGAATCCCTCTCTCAGCCGGCGGCTCTGCTTTCTGGCGAGACGGTGCTGTGGTATAACAGCCGGTTCCGCACGGCGCTGCTGGGCGGCGAGGACCGGCTTGCAGGCAGGGCACAGAAGCTGCTGCCCGGCCTGGACACCGCACAGGCCCGCACCCCGGAGGGGCAGCAGCTCAATCTGGCCGACGGTGTGTGGAATGTGCACAGCAGTACCGTGCCGGGCGGCAGCGAGAGCATGACGCTGCTCGTGTTCAATGAGGAGACTGCCCTGCGCAGGATCGAAACGGAGTACAAGGCCAGCCGCCCGGGATACATGGTGTTCCTGGTGGACGGCTACGACGATGTGTTCAGCGATATGCTGGACAGTGAGCGCGCCCGCCTGCTGGAGGGCATCAACCGGGTGCTGGAGGATATGATCGGCCGGGGCACGGGCTTTCTGCGCCGCGTTGCCAGCGGCCGCTATATCGCCGTGGTGGAAGAGCGCCATCTGGAGCAGTATGCCCAGCGCGGCTACGATGTGCTGGATAAGATCCGTGCTCTGGACCCCAGCGTGAACCTGTCCATCTCCATTGGCATCGGGCGCGGGGCCAAGACCCTGCGGGAAGCCCAGGATATGGCCGTGCAGGCGCTGGATATGGCGCAGGGCCGCGGCGGCGATCAGGCCGCTGAGATGACCCCGGATGGCTTTACCTTTTACGGCGGCGTGAGCCATGGCGTAGAAAAGCGCAGCAAGGTGCGCAGCCGCATCGTGGCCGACCAGCTGGTCAGGCTTGTCAAGGAGGCAGACCATGTGGTCATCATGGGCCACCGGATGAGCGATCTGGATGCCATCGGCGCTGCCGAGGGCGTGCTGCGCATCTGCAAGATCTGCGATGTCCCGGCGGTGATCGCCGTCAGGCGGGATGCCACACTGGCGGGCAGCCTGATCGATGCCCTGTGCCGGGCCGGCCAGGCGGATGATTTTATCGACCCCAAGGGGGCTTTGCCCATTATCTCCAAGAAAACGCTCTGTGTGGTGGTGGATACATACCAGCTGGGCCTTGTGGAAAGTAAGGAGATCCTGGAAAGGTGCGGCAAGGTGGCTGTCATCGACCACCACCGCAAGGGCGTGGGCTTCATCGAACATGCAGACCTTGTCTGCCACGAGCCCTACTCCTCCTCGGCCAGTGAGCTGGTCACGGAGCTTTTGCAGTATGTGGGCGACCGGGACGACAAGCCCAGTCGGGTGGAGGCAGAGGGTCTGCTCTCGGGCATCATGCTGGATACACGGGACTTCACCCTGCACACCGGCGTGCGCACGTTTGAAGCCGCCGCCGCTCTGCGCCGCTACGGTGCGGAGACGGAGCGGGTGCGCCAACTCTTTGATGTGACCATGGTGGAGTACAACGCCAAGGCAGACCTTGTGGAGGCTGCCCAGATGTACCGCAACTGTGCCATTTCGGTGAGCGGCGAGGTGCCCCCCGAGGCCCGTGTGGCCATTGCGCAGGCTGCCAACGACCTGCTGACCATCCAGAATGTGGAGGCCAGCTTTGTGGCCGTGCAGGTGGGGAGCGGCGTGAATATTTCCGCCCGCAGTCTGGGGGCGGTCAATGTTCAGGTCATCATGGAAAGTCTGGGCGGCGGCGGCCACCAGACTATGGCGGCGGCCCAGCTCAAGCATATCACCCCCGAGGCAGCCCGGGCACGCATCCAGACCGCCATTGACCAGTACCGTGAGAGCCAGAAGAAGCCGCTCTCCAAAAATGAACCTGAATCCAGAAAAAAGGAGAAGCAGGGATGAACCATTACGATTATCTCATCGTAGGCGCAGGCCTTTACGGTGCGGTGTTTGCCCAGAAAGCAAAAAAGGCGGGCAAAACGTGCCTTGTGATTGATAAGCGCGGCCACATTGCCGGAAATATCTACACCGAGGAAGTGGAGGGCATTCAGGTCCATCGCTATGGGGCCCACATTTTCCACACCAGCAGCAAGGCAGTGTGGCAGTATGTGAACCAGTTCGCGGAGTTCAACCGCTACACCAACAGCCCCGTTGCCAACTATCACGGCGAGATCTACAATCTGCCCTTCAATATGAACACCTTCAATAAGATGTGGGGTGTGGTGACCCCCGCCGAGGCCAAGGCAAAGATCGAGGAGCAGAAGCGGGAAGCGGGCATCACCGACCCGAAAAATCTTGAGGAGCAGGCCATCAGTCTGGTGGGCACGGACATCTACGAAAAGCTCATCAAAGGCTACACCGGCAAGCAGTGGGGCCGCCCCTGCACCGAACTGCCGGCTTTCATCA
>OLWK01000675.1_pt1 | contig 18865 bp, 20 predicted proteins | sample 1674141 | NCBI WGS metagenome assembly OLWK01 (sample SAMEA103958148, study PRJEB25191) | human gut metagenome | reverse complement strand
GAATCACAGCCGGAAAATTGGCTGAATACCATGCTAACAAACTGGCTCCATGTGTCATAGCCCTTGCTGTGCTTGTCTGTTCCGGCATTGCGGATGATTTTTCTGATTGCTTGCCGAGGTAATTGGGCGATTGTTTGTGCGAAAAGTGTTATATTTGCCATAGGAAGTAGTAGAGTTGGTCGCTCACTACTAAGGTAGCCATTTTTTGCCTTAGTAACTACTTCCTATTTTTATTTTTGACCAAAACGTTTAGGACAACATTGGGTTCAAAGTCAAGTTTCTCTAAAAGATAAACTTGAAAGGGCGTCAATTGGTCCATAGATAATAACTCTATTTATAGTATTCTATATATAAATCACGGTCAAACATGTCAAGCCGGCATTTGGTAAGCTCTCCATTCTCGATAAATAGCGTCACGCCATAGTCTGACATATCTATACGCTGATAGCCAAAAGGAGTCATTGCTAAAACAGCGTATCCTCTTAGGACAATCCTATCAGGAGACCGCTTAACTTCTCTCATAGGCTTTGGCCTCATCTGGTAGTTGTCACCCCACAAGGGATGAATACCCTCCAAATTGAGTATTGATACTATATAACCATCCCCTGGGTTCAAGTCATATCCACTGCAACCATTTGTGTTTTCCTCCACCTCGACTGCACGATTACATACTTGTAATCCCATGACAGGCACCCCATGCTCAAAACGCTGGTGTGAGTGAGATTCGAATATCATTGCATATTATTTCTTAAGTCGTTTATAATATCGCCTACCATTGCCTCAACTATCTGAGGATTAAAGCCAAGAGCAATTGCAGCAAGCTTGCAGCCATGCATCTCATTACTATCTATATCACCATCACAAATCATGACCAACACCATATCACGCAGATACCGCAAACGAGTCCCCATATCCTTTGGCGGAGTAAAATCGATTGAATCCGGAGAGTTTTGGCATCTTTGCAGATCGTCTTCTGTTAAACCTTCACGTTTACAAATCATAGCAATCGTGGTCAATTCGGATTTTAATACTTTGCCATCCGCCATTGCTATAGCCACAAGTGACTTTAAGTGACTCAACTTCTCTCGTTTCTTCCTTGATGAAAACAAACTAAACATACGTATTTAGACCTATTGTTTGCAAGTTACAATTAAACTATTAAAGGAAATATGCCACAATCAAACATTGCAACATATTTCCTTTAAAATCTCTACTTCTATCTTAATGTGTCCGCCAATAATCAACGGCTTCAGCCATTGACATAGTTGGGAAACCGGCAAGAGACGATGTTAGTTGCCATAATTTCACCTCTGCGTCATCGACATCTCCATCGGACACCATTATGGTTGCCAAGAACCCGCACACGAACTTCTTTTGGTTATCATCCAGTGCGGCAAGAGTCGCAAGCATCGTAGCAGGAGTCATCGCATCTGATAGCGCCAACAAGTTTTTTAGATGGTCAGGGGTAACCCCAAACTCGGCCATTCCCAGTGTTAACACTTTCATTTCTTCGTCCTCCACCTTTCCATCGGCAAGGACCATACATTTCCCAGCTTTTAGGACTGCGGATAATTCTAAGTTATTAAAATGCATATCAATATAATTATAAAAGTGATATGCAAATGTCGGGATAAAAACTAACAATCTACCCCCCCCGTTAATTTATGTTAAATATGTTTTAAAACATATTTATTGCAACACGTCATCGCTGAAAAGCCTTCGATGGTGCGCTATAATGGTCAGAGCCAAGGCATGAGGGGATGCCATCTATAGCAGAAAAATAGGCATGATCACAACGAACACAACCATAGCATCCTCCACCGCTGCAAACGAGTCAAGCAGTAGTGATTACGTGTTACCGAAGTTTGGTCTAACGGACAAAGCACAGCTTATCGGCAAGCAGACAAAAGTATTCATTGGACCAGATGTTTGTCTCGTCCGGGAACTGCAGGAAAGGCAAAACATCTTTCTTCACAAGAGTAATGTCAGCAGATTTCAAGCGATCTTTAAGCATCGCTATGAAATCTTGTTTACTTATATCCAGCCCATTAAATTCTCTTGCCCTTTCTTTGAAATGATTGAAGTTGAGGGGTACACCATTGCGGATATACCATTCGAAATCATACCAATCGCGGCCTTTGACTCGTTGTCCCCACTGGCGGAAAATCAATGCGTGCAATTTACCTGCAAAAAGGTCAGGAAGTGTAAAACAGCGTGTCATAAACGAATAAGGTTGCATCAACAACTTCTGTTCCGTTTCAAATCCAACCGGAGGATTCGTGTCGACTTCAATCTTAATCTTGATACTTTTCTCCGTTTGAAACGACAAATTATACACATCGGTGGTGTCTTTCAGAAAAGCAGACTCCACACGACCAACATTCTTTTTATCCTTCTTTGTTATCGTGACCTCGCGCCCAAGGTTATTGAACTCGGCAATGAGTACCGGGAAATAATCTTTCAAGTCAAACGTATCATCCGGCACCAACAAGGAGAAGTCGAGATCTTCCGAGAAGCGGTGTAAGCCATGAAATATCCGAAGGCACGTACCCCCGTAGAATGCTGCTTTCTCAAAGAATCCTCCACGTTGCAGACCGGCAAGCACCACCTGTTGCGTAACCTCAAACAATGCATTACGATGGGCGTCCGTAGACGATATATCATAACGCGACAGCATTTGTTCAAAGACCTCGTTCATTTTCCATATACTTGATTAATTGTATAATCGATGCTTTCTTTTTCCCTTTATCGGCACAAGCACGCAATATATCCAAGTCGAAATCAGAGAGCGCGTCTGTATCAAAGCGCAGGTCTTCATCAAGATATCTTGCGACATCCGACTGATATCGAAGGTTAAGCCTCGGAGTGAACACAATCTGGTCACACAGGGCTTTTTCACGACAGGCTATAAGGAAAGACACTCCGGCCTCGTTCCCCACTGTAATCCCTATCGGGAAATATCCCTTATCGCAATGCACATACCGGAACACTCCTATTTTGTTCTTATAGCTCCTTGTGACACCTGTCGTCAAAGATATTGTAGAGTACACGCCTTCGGGAATAAGTCCATAATAGCGCAACGCTGTCTCCATAGAGACGTATGACGGCCCATATATATGATTGGCCAGTAATGGCATTACAAAAGGCTTTTCGGAAACTTGCGGGCTCAACACATAAAGCCCCTTTTTAAGGCGGAAAATCTCGGCAGCTTCCTCCAAAGACTTAGCCTTTGCCGCCAAATGTCTGATTTGCGGATATACAGAACCCAGAGCGCCCATCCGAAAAGGAACGTTTCCTATCTGTTCTATGCTATTATCCTGTCGTTTCATAACGCAAAGGTAGTAAAAATTTCGATAGAAAATACAATACTACTGTATTATCTATCGAAATTTTTACCGGCGAGATGAATCATCATTCAGCGCAAAGCGTTATCGGGATGCGAGGAATTCGGCAAATCACGCCTAAAATAGCTGCCCCGAGCAACGAAATCGACGCCAGGGGCATCACGAAATTAGTGGCAGGAGTCGCAGTCGCAGCTATCGCCGCAACCGCAATGGTCGTCACCGCAGCCGCAGTCATCGTGACCGTGGTCACAGCCACAGCCGCAACCGTGATGTACGGGATGTAGCTCTTCCTCGGTAGCGGGGCGCACAGCGAGCACTTTGCCGCAGAAACGCACATCGCGGCCGGCCAGAGGATGATTGAAATCCATGGTTACTTTGTCGCCGCTGATATTGAGCACACGGCCCATAATTCGGTACCCTTCGGAGGTCATCATAGGTACGGCGGCGCCGACCTTAACGGTTTCGCTGTCGAATTTGCCATCGACTACGAATATTTCGCGGTCGAGGTCTATAACTTTTTCTTTGTCGTAGGCTCCGAAAGCCTTTTCGCTGGTGACCGTAACGTCAAAAGCATCGCCTACTTTCAGGCCGTCAAGAGCCTTTTCGAGGGGCTCAAGGACGCCCTCGGTCACGCCGAAGATTATGCGCTCGGGGTCATCGGCATCTGTTTGATGTACTGTCACTTGTGTGCCGTCGGGAGCTATCTCGTAGAGGTCATATCCCAGTTCTACGTACATGCCGGGGGCGACTTTCGCATTGTTGTCTTGCATTGTGTGTTTATTTAATACGGTTTATATTGCGTGTCAGAGAGCCAAAAGAGCCTCTATTTTCTCGACAAGAGTTTCGCGCGATTGCGACCCGGCAAGGCGCAGAGGCGTCTTCTTGCCGTCTTTGAAGAAGAGAATGGTCGGAAGCGACATTACGCGGTTCTCGGAAGCGAAATCGTTCTCATCGTCAAGATTGTAACTACCTATCACTACCCGGCCTTCGTATTCCTCGGCAAGTTCGTCGATAAGCGGGGACATGGCGCGGCAAGGTCCGCACCACGTAGCCCAGAAATCTACCACCACGGGCTTACCGCCGGCGATGATTTCGTGGATGTTTTCGTCTGTAAATATGGTTGCCATATTGCTTTATTAAGTAAATTTGATGTATGTATATTCGTATATATGTGTATCATGCGTGATTAACCTCGAATTCGACATTTGCGTCCTTGAGGTCGTTGAGCAGTTTGCGGTCGAGGCGTAATCGGCGCGATGATGATAACGATGCGCCGCGACCTGTCGCCGGATCATATAGATATAGGCGTAGGTTGCCCGTGTTTTCGTGCTCGCCGGGCTTGGCCAAGCGAGTGGACAATATCGCCGACAGGGCGTTCTCGGCTTCTTCGGGCGTCACCTTGATGGTGATGCCGCTGATAAGCTTGCCCTTAACCTCGGAAAGAAGCTGCATCGAGCCCACCTCAAATTCCACATCACCCCTGCTGCGGCGTGCAAAACTGCCGCGTATCAGTATCGGCGTGCCGGTCTTTCCGAAGTTGCCGAATTCGATATGTTTCTTTCCGAAAAGTCTCAGCTCGGTACTGCCGCTGTAGTCCTCTATTTTCATGACTGTATAAGGATTGCCGGTCTTGGATATACGAACATCGCCTGCCACGACAATTCCGGCAAAAGACACCTCGACACCCTCAGCAGGCACCATCTCGCCAAATTCTTTTATCGAGCAGCCGGTACCATAGACCACCTCCATGTAGTACGGATCCAACGGATGGGCGGACAGATACATGCCTACAAGGTCTTTTTCCTTTTCAAGGCGCAGCACATCCGGCCATTGCATTGCGGGCTTGATTTGAGGACGTGCCTGTCGCGCAAATTCCAAACCTTCATCGCCGCCGAAGTCAAAGAGCGAACCTTGGCTGTCGTTGTTATTGGCTTGATATTTCTGTCCATAGCGTATGAGGATGTCAGCCATCGTGTCGCCACGCGGATTGGCCTCGAAGAAGTCTTCGCGCTTCATATCCTGTGCAAAGCAGTCAAACGCGCCGGCCAATGCGAGATTCTCGAATGTGCGGCGGTTGAGCGTCCCGGCGGGCACACGTTCTACAAAGTCATATATGCTTTTGAAAGGTTTGTTTTCTCGAGCCTTGAGTATGCTCTCGACCACCCCCTCACCCACGCCCTTGATGGCGCTCAGGCCGAAGCGTATGTCGCCCTTGGCGTTGACACCGAAACGGCTGTATGACTCGTTGACGTCCGGCCCGAGTACTTGTATGCGCATATTCTTGCACTCGTCCATAAATCCGGAGAGCTTGGTGATGTCGTTGAGATTTCGCGACAATACCGCAGCCATATACTCGCTGGGGTAATTGGCTTTAAGATACGCCGTCTGATATGCCACCCAACTATAGCACGTGGCATGACTCTTATTGAAAGCGTAAGATGCAAACGCTTCCCAGTCTTTCCATATTTTTTCGAGGACCTTGGGGTCGTGTCCGCGCTCTTGACCGCCGGACATAAATTTACCCTTAAGATGGTTCATTTTGTCAATGAGCTTCTTGCCCATAGCCTTGCGCAGGGTATCGCTTTCGCCGCGTGTAAAGCCGGCCAACAGTCGCGACAGGAGCATGACCTGTTCTTGATATACGGTAACGCCATAAGTATCTTTGAGATACATCTCCATCTCGGGGATGGCGTACTCGATAGGCGACTCGCCATGTTTACGCTTGATAAAATCGGGAATGTACTGCATAGGCCCCGGGCGATACAAAGCGTTCATAGCTATGAGGTCTTCGAACGTCGAAGGCTGTAATTCGCGCAGGTATTTCTGCATACCCGGCGACTCAAATTGGAACGTGCCGATGGTACGCCCCTCACAATACAACTTGTAGGTCTTGGGGTCATCTATTGGTATATTATCCAAATCGATGTCCACGCCACGCGTCTGCTTGATATTGGTCACGGCCTCCTTAAGTATCGACAACGTCTTAAGACCGAGAAAGTCCATTTTTATAAGCCCGGTTTCTTCGATGACACGACCTTCGTACTGAGTCACCAGCAACTTGCCTTCTTCCTTGTCATTGGCCGTGGACACGGGCACCCAATCGGTGATGTCATCTCGGCATATGATAACGCCGCAGGCATGCACGCCCGTATTGCGAACATTGCCTTCGAGAGCACGCGCATAGTTAAGAGTCTCGCGTACCAGCGGATTTGACGAATTGACTTCAGGCTTGAATTCGGGTACATAGTCATAGCAATTGCTCAGCGTTGGCTTCAGTTCCTTGCCATTGCGCTCGGGCATGTGCTTGGGTATAAGCTTGGTCAATCGGTTGCTTTCGCTCAGCGGCAATTGCTCGACGCGCGCTACGTCCTTAATAGCCATCTTGGCAGCCATTGTGCCGTAAGTGATGATGTGCGCAACTTTTTCCTCGCCGTATTTCTGTGTTACATAACGCAATACGTCCGCACGTCCGTCGTCATCGAAGTCGATATCGATATCCGGCAACGAAATACGGTCCGGATTGAGGAAACGTTCGAACAGCAAGTCATACTTTATAGGGTCTATTTGGGTGATACCCAAGCAGTATGCCACACATGACCCCGCCGCCGAACCACGTCCGGGACCGACGCTGACGCCTAATTGATTGCGGGCGGCATTGATGAAGTCCTGCACTATTAGAAAGTAGCCCGGGAAGCCCATGGTCTTCATGATGTGCAACTCGAATTTTATACGCTCTTTAAGCTCGGGGCTCAGAGGCGATCCGTAACGGCGCTCGGCACCCTCGTAGGCCAGTTTTGCCAAATAATCCGCCTCGAATTTTATGCGGTAGAGCTTTTCGTAACCGCCCAGCTTCTTAATTTTTTTCTCGGCTTCTTCTTGAGACAACACCACATTGCCGTTTTCGTCGCGCGTAAACTCATCGAACAACTCTTGCTCTGTGATGCGCTGACGATACTCGGCCTCGGTGCCGAAACTTTCGGGAATAGCGAAATTCGGCATAATCGGCGGATGATCGATAGTGTAAGTCTCTACTTTTTCCAATATGGTCGCCGGCGTCTCGAGGGCTTCGGGGATGTCGGCAAATAACGCCTGCATTTCGGCCGAAGTCTTGAGCCACTCCTGCTTGGTGTAGTGCATGCGATCCTGGTCCGTCACAAACTTGTTGGTGGACAGGCATATCAGACGGTCATGAGTCTCAGCATCGTCTTCATCGACAAAATGCACATCGTTGGTGGCAATAAGTTTTATGTCATACTTGCGCGCCAATGCTATAAGTTTCGGCTCGATTGCACGCTGTTTTTCGTAAGTGTCATGGGCGGCGTTGACCACAGTGGCTTTATGTCGCTGCAATTCGATGTAATAATCTTCGCCCATCAGGTTTTTCCACCACGCCACGGCGGCTTCAGCCTCTTCGTCGCGACCATTCATCAGCAACTGCGGAATCTCGCCTCCAAGACAAGCTGAAGCAATAATCAGACCTTCACGATGTTTCTCGATTTCATGCTTGTCCGTGCGCGGATGCATGTAGAACCCCTCAGTCCACGCCTTGGACACCAGTTTTACGAGGTTGTGATAGCCCGTGGCGTTCTTAGCCAGCACAATGAGGTGTCTACCAATGTCGCGCTTATCCACATGAGTGTGAAGGTCCTCCTGCGCCACGTACATCTCACATCCGAATATAGGCTTGAACGAATGCTCCTTTGCATATGTCAAGGCGGCTTCGGCCTCGGCCACGGCCTTTTCGTCGCCGCTTTCGCGTGCGGCGGCGAGTGCAGCCTTGGCCTTGTCAAGCACCTTACCATTCTTCTTATTGACATAATTGAAGAATTCCTTGATGCCATACATATTGCCGTGGTCAGTGAGAGCGATGCCGGGCATTCCGTCATTCATGGCCTTGTCGACAAGCGCCGATACCGATGCTTGCCCATCAAGTAAAGAATACTGACTGTGTACATGTAAGTGTACAAATGGGGGCATATCTATAGTTGTTTGTGTCGTTGGAATTTACTTTATCTAAGCTACTCTTGTCAGGCGACCGGCGACATGTCCGCGCCGAATCGGCACATAGCCCATACAAGCATTGCGAAGGCAAAAATAAGCATATTTTTCGGCTTCTGCAACACCCCATATCATCACCCTAACGGCAAAGCGGTAATTATTACCGCCATACTATTTTTGCGAAGTTATCAACACCTCTCGCGCCGTGTTTTCGACCTCACCACAGACCGCCTCCACTTCATCGAAAACGGCAATAAAGCCTCATCCCGAAAAAAAGACATATTCGAATAACCCCGTAAATATGACCCTTGCCACCCACATTATTTTTGCGTACCTTTGCAGAATAATAGCACATAATAATATGACTGAAGACCAACGCATAAAGATACAACAGGAGGCGGTACGTATGCTGCGCACGGTATTCGACCCGGAAATACCGGTAGACATCTATTCCTTAGGACTCATATACCGCATAGACGTGGACGATGACGCCAACCTCGAAGTGGACATGACACTGACCGCCCCCAACTGCCCGGCCGCCGACTTCCTCGTGGAAGACGCACGCCAAAAGCTCGAAAGTATCGAGGACGTCAAAAGCGTGAAAGTCAACATCGTATTCGAACCTGAATGGAATCGCGACATGATGAGCGAAGAGGCCAAACTCGAATTGGGTTTTCTTTAACTCTCAGGCTACGCACGACACATGACCACACCATACAACACTGCACCGATGCGCAACAAAACATATTTTGTCAGCGATATACACCTGGGCGCCGTATACATCGCCAATCCGCGCGAACATGAAGCCAAGGTGGTACGCATGCTGCAGTCCTTCGAAAAGGACTGTAAGACGCTGTACCTGCTTGGCGACATCCTCGACTATTGGTTTGAGTATCGAACCGTGGTGCCACGAGGATACATCCGCTTTTTCGGCCAATTGGCGCACATGTCGGACATGGGCATAAATATTGTGTGGTTCATAGGCAATCACGACATCTGGCTCTTTGACTACCTCCGCGACCAAATAGGCATGGAAGTCATCGACGGCAACGTGGTGCGCGACATCGACGGAAAAAAATTTTTCCTGGGACATGGCGATGCATTATACGGCGACAGTCGCAGTTTTCGCATACTTCGCAGCTTTTTCCGCAACCGCCTATGCCAAAAACTGTACGCCGGCATACACCCGCGCTGGACTATTCCGTTTGCACACCGATGGTCAAGCCACAGTCGCGGCGACAATCCCATGTCACATCCCGCCGTCCCCGACCCCGAAAAAGAGCGCTTCATCATCTTTGCACGCGAATACCATGCCGAGCATCCTGACATCGATTTTTTTGTCCTCGGCCACCGGCATATTGCCCTTGACTACCCCATAGACGCGGGAGCACGCGTAGTCATTCTCGGCGACTGTTTTTCGCAGTTTTCCTACGCCGTGTACGATGCTGACGGGCTTCGGCTGTTGCAATTCGAAAACGGCGAAAGTTAATGTTAACAAAATTTAACTTGGCCACACTTTGCACTTTTGGCCAAATCCGCAATCCTATCTATTTGTGATTTTGCACTTTACATAACAAGCATGCAACAAGACTAAATCCACACATCAAAAAATATGTTGTAGAACATATAAATATATTTGGTGTGCTGACCGAGCCTTTATAATTTTGTCATCGCAAAACCTAACAATCTTTTTTACCTTAGAAATTGTACCTATTGGAAACCAATAAAGACAGGGACTCCGCGAGGAGTCCCTCTTTTTTTTATCAGAGCCTCGAGCGCCAACACTACCGACATTACGAGTCCGGACAAAAAAGGCGCGGACTTGACATGGCACCTACGCCAAGACAAGTCCGCCTCATTGGTACGACTTCAGCTCGTGAAGCATCAGCCGTTAGCCCGCTTGTCGAAAGCATCCTTGATCCAAGGGACAAAGCATGCAAAAACTATAAGCCATCCTAATTCCATAGCACAAAGTATTTTAAGTAGTTTTTCAATATTATATAGGTATATACTCAATAGAAGATTAAATCGACAACTTCAACGGCGTATTATAGCATCCTCGCGGTATTTGTCTTTTGGACTTACCGGAGCGCTCGGATAGCCCACCGGAATGATGCACAACGGCACATACCGCTCGTCAAGCCTCAGGATTGTGCGTGCGGTTTGCACTCTTTCCATATCGGGATACAAGCCGCACCATACCGCTCCCAGGCCACATGCATGTGCTGCCAGAAGCAGATTCTCGGTGGCTGCACTGCAATCCTGCACCCAGAATTCAGGCTGTTGTTTGAGCATTCGCGTACTATCACCGCATACGACTATTGCCACCGATGCATTGGTCAGCTTACTACCCGCATTAGGGAGTGCCTCGGCGAGAGTCGCGCGAAGTGTCGTGTCGCGCACAACCACGAAGGCCCAAGGCTGGCGATTAACAGCCGTAGGAGCAGACATAGCGGCACGCAGGAGGGTGTCCACAGTCGCATCTGCGACCTCGACCGATGTATATTGACGCACACTGGCTCGAGTGGAAATGCAATGCAGCACGGACTCGGCTTCCGTGGTCGGAGTTCCGGCATAAGCCATAGGCAGCAATGCCAGAGCACAAACTAACGATGTAAGTAGGCGTGTCATTTTTTCGGAATTTTTTATATTGCGTCCTTAGTAGTATTTGCTGTCTTGGACTTCTTTACCGCTTTGGCAGGCTTGGCTGTTGTCTTGGCCTTTTCAACCTTAGCGGGAGTTTGCTTCTGAGGCTCGCGGAGGGCGTGTTCTTCGTTGAAATGCTCGATATTCTTGCGCATGGAAGCCACCTCCTTGTTGAGCATCTCTATTTCACGTTCTTGGTTACGGATAGTAGTGAGCAGTGAGTTCAATTCTTCATTATCCACGCTCATGGGGTACTGCTCCTCGACGCGTACGATGAAGTCGGCAAGGACATTCATATAATTGGTAAATGCCGCAAACGGGGTCTCGTAAGGCGAAAACAGCGAGTGCACAGCTCCGTCAGCAAGGTGTTTGGTGGACATGTAGTAGAAATGGTCACTGGCCTGCAGATATATCCAGTCCTGCTTGAGACGACGGTCGTTGCACAACCGCACGCGCTCTGCCACGGAATACAACTTGCGGAAAGCTTCGTTCTGCAGCTCGTTGCCCAACCATGCAGAGGTATCACGTGCCTCATCGGCATCACTAATGGGATGGACGATAGTCACGGGAGCCACAGCCTTTGTCTTACGCACAACTTCCGAGGGCGTGGTAAAGGTGATGTCCCTTTCGGCGGCAAAGCGCGGCAATGCCTTTAGGAAATCAAAGATACCGCTGTCACCGCTCTGCAGCCCGCCAAAGGTGTCAAGGTTCATACACAGATTGACAATAGTTTCTTCCTCAGGGGTTGCGGCCACCCAGTCCATATATTTGTCAGCGGTCAGCGGATATGCGTCCCAGGAGGTATCGGTAAAGCGGAAGCAGATGTCATCCGAGAGTTTTGCATTGCGCATCAACACCTTAAGTTTGGGCGCCGTCTCAGCACTATATACATAATTGGGCGAGCGCCAACCAAGGATGTGCTTGGCGCCTTCGGTGAGCACCCCTTTGAAGCCCATGGCAGCTATCTGCGGGGCTATGTCATCGCTGTACAGGAACTCGGTGTTGCGCATCACCGTCGGACGTTGACCGAAGAGTTCCTCTATACGATCACACTGAGCTTTCACCTGTTCAACAAACTCTTCGGGGTCGGTCAACGATGCCAGCGAATGGGCGTACGGCTGGGCCAGAAACTCGACGCGCCCGGTATCAGCCAGTCGGCGCAGGGCGTCTATCATCTCGGGCACGTACTGCTCGAATTGCTCGATGGCGATGCCGCTTATGGCGATGGAACACTTGAAGGGGTTGGATTTATCTTCCAACATTGACAAAAGCACATGCGTCGCCGGAAGGTAGCTGCGATTAGCCAGTCCGGTGATTATGTCGTCATTGAGGAAGTCATCGTAATAGTAATGGTCGTTGCCTATGTCGAAAAAGCGGTAGCGCTTGAGGCGCATAGGCTGATGGATTTCAAAATTCAGCGAAATTGCTTTCATAATATGTATGGTGTGACGCTGTGGTCCGGTTGTTATATCTATGTTATATCTATAATGAGCTTGTCTGCGGCGAGACTACCATCCGAGAACTTTGTGATAAATATCTATCACCTTGCGCCCGGCCTTGTCCCAAGTGATTTGAGACACTTCCTTGATGCCCTGGTCGCGCAGATAGGCATGCATCGACGGATACGAAACTATGGCATTAACGGCATCGGCCATAGCATCTATGTCCCAGTAGTCGGTCTTGATGACATTGTGAAGGATTTCGGCGCACCCGCTCTGCTTGGAGATAATGGATGGTACACCCATCTGCATGGCTTCCAGAGGCGAAATACCGAAAGGCTCGGACACGGAGGGCATGATGTATACATCCGAGGCGCTCAGCATCTCGTACACCTGACGTCCCTTTTGAAATCCCGGGAAATGGAAGCGGTCGGCAATGCCGCGGCGCGCTGCCAATTCAATCATCGCGTCCATCATATCGCCGCTGCCGGCCATAACAAAACGAACGTTGTGATTGTTCTTGAGCACCTTAACAGCAGCCTCGACGAAGTATTCGGGGCCCTTCTGCATCGTAATGCGGCCCAAAAAGGTAACAACCTTCTCCTTGGGGCGCGGTGCCTTGATCTCCAATATTTCCTTATCCAATGGTATGGCGGCGTTGTGTACGGTGGTCACCTTGGCCGGATCTATGCCGTATTTGTCTATGACGGTGTTGCGCGTGAGATTACTTACGGTGATTATATGGTCGGCATGCAGCATACCATCGCGCTCGATATTGAACACCGTGGGATTGACATTTCCGCGACTGCGGTCATAGTCGGTGGCATGTACGTGTATCACCAAGGGCCTGCCTGTCACCTGTTTGGCATGTATGCCGGCCGGATAAGTCAACCAGTCGTGGCTGTGAATGATGTCAAAGTCGAGGGTACGCGCTATCACTCCCGCCGTAATCGAATAGTTGTTAATTTCTTCAAGAAGGTTGTCGGGATAGCGCCCGGAGAATTCGATGCAGCCCAAATCATTGGTGCGCATGTAGTTGAAGTCTGCATAGATATGATCACGCAGACGGAAGTACAGCTCGGGGGACATCAGCCGTCCTATACGCCCGTCCACATACTCACGAGAGGTCTCTCGCCACGCTACGGGCACCTGCGAGGCCCCTATGATATGTGCAAACGAACGATCTTCGTCGCCCCACGGCTTGGGTATCACAAATGTGATATCCATGTCGCCGCAGGAGGCCATGCCAAGCGTAAGTCCGTAGCTGGCCGTACCCAAGCCGCCAAGGATGTGCGGGGGAAATTCCCATCCGAACATTAAGGCTTTCATATATCGAATTTATGTTTTTTTATTGTTTGTTGTATCACTGTCTATCTCTCTGGCTTAATGTTCAAAGACTCATACGTTTGAGCATGCGCAAGGTGTGAAGCACTTCGCCTACATTGGTGGCGTGCGATATGGCGCCGCGCCCAAGGAAGGGCGGATTTGCATCGTACAACTGGCTCAACGACCCTATGCAACCCCAGGACATTTCTTCCTCGAAGCCGATAAGCATACGGTCTATGTATGACACGCCGCTCATACCGAAGACTTTGAGGTAAGCGTTGGCATAAAAGCCCATCAGCCAGGGACGTGCCGGGCCTTGGTGAAGGGTTAATTCGCGCTCGTGCTCATTGCCGAGATACACCGGACGGTAGCCGTAACTCTTGGGGGACAATGTACGCAAGCCCTTGGATGTCAAAAGTTCACGCGTCACCACATCAAGCACGTTCTTACGCTGTTTTCGGCTCAACGGGCTGTATTCGAGGCCGATGGCAACTGCCATATTGGGCCGTACCGACGGGTCGGCATAGTTGCCGTTGACATAGTCGTACATGTAGCCCCATTCGTTGAGAAATTTGGAGGGGAAGGTGCTGTCCATCAATGCAGCGGCATCGCTCCAGCGTTGACGCCTTTCGGCATTGGCATCGTCATCGGGCGTTATTGCAAGAGCATAGCGCAGTGCGTTATACCACAGCGCATCGAATTCCACAAGGTATCCGGTACGGGGATTTACGGGACGACCATCGACCACGCCGTTCATCCACGACACGGGAGTATCGGCGCCATCAGTGGTCACCATGCCGTCTGCGTCATTGAAGTGTAGATTGGGATGCCTGTTGTCGAGTATATAGTCAACAATGCGGCGCACGTCTTCGCCGTACCGAGCCGGACAGTCCTCGGGATACAACTTGCCATACTGCTGTATCGCCCATACGGCCCACAGCGGAATATCCGGCAACGATATTCCGGCAATAGTGTCGTCTTCGACGCCGCTATCCATAAAGCGGTTCAACGCCGACAAGGCCGTCGCCATAATTTCGTGGAAGTCGTTTTCGTGGTCTATGGCAAGGGTGATGCCCGGCGCTGCCATGAAGGTGTTACGCGCCAATACCACGCCCCAGGGATATCCGGAGAGCACATACAGGCCGCCGTTGCGACGCAGGTAGAATTGCTTGGCCGAGTTTTTCAAGCAATTGAAAAAGGATGTTCGCGGAGTGCGCAGTGCTATCTCGGAAGTATACATCTTGGCCAACTGGCGAGGATGAACTTCGCTGACTCCGGCGCTGAAGATTACGCTCTCACCTTTTTTGATTGGCAGCTCGAAGTATCCGGGCACCCAAAGGTCTTCGGTGTACGGTACCTGGCGCTCCAGATCCTTGATATACTCGATGTCGCGATACCAGTTGGGCTGATCAACCCATACCGGCTTGTGCGAAAACTGCATGTATAGCGTCGGAAAGCCGGCGTACAGGCAGGTGGCGATTCCGTTGTCCACCGGCGTAATTGTCCTGTTAATAGCGTCATTGGCCATCACCAAGGCATTGGAGTCGCGGAAAGCCAAAAATGGGCGGAACTGCAACGTTGTCGCCGAATGAGCCTCCACGAGGGTGTAGCGGATGAGTATCCGGTTTTCGTCTGTAATGAAAATTTTCTCTTTGGTGAGGATGACACCACCTACGCGATAAGTGGTGCGCGGAACGCTCTCACAATCAAATTCGCGTATGTATTTATGCCCGTTGGGGCTGTAAACGCCGCCTTTGTAGCGGTGGATGCCCAAATTGAACGGAGCACCGTGTTGTATCACCGTCTCGTCAAGAGATGACAAAAGCACATGAGGCCGATAGCCCATCTCGGGTATGGGTATCACCAAAAGGCCGTGCTGCTTGCGCGTATTACATCCCACGAGCGTGGTGCAGTGGTATGCACCGGCACGATTGGTGCGCAGCATTTCCTTAGGCAAGGATTGGTCAAGATTTATCAGTAGGTTCTTGTCAAACTTCAGATAACTCATTATAAGGAGCTTAGGATAATATTACATCTAATATCAAGCGTAGCCGGGTCAAGCCACACCATCTTCACGCTTGCACGCATGAAGTATGCCACGAATTTACAAATTTTTCCCGACATACACACGCCGACACGCCAATTTCTTTTTTAAGAAAAAATCGGCAAGCTCCAAACGGGACGATTATTCAGGCAAATACAAGCCTCGGCCGCCACTGTCGGCAGCCTCCCGCTTGACAAAAAAGTACGGCATCAAATCAACTTCGCCGCACTAAACCGACTATTGTCCCGTCTATTTCTTGGCTGCCTTACGGATGGTGACAGGCACCATGATGGACACGTACAACTGAAGCACGGCCCCGGCAAGCACAAACACCAGCCAATCTCGCGGATCTATCGAATAGAACATGAAGAAAGCGGCGGCACATTGAAACAGGGCACTCCAACGTTGGATGACGTACAGACGGCGCACGCGAAATATGTCGCCCGTATACTTGTCCAAGATGCGGCCTACCAGAAGCATGACGGCGCCCACGCTGAACACATAACGATAGATAGTGCCTCCAGGCCCTGTGACTAATGGCATCAGTACGCCTATGGCTATGATAATCAATGCGATGCCGGAGAGAATATTTGCTATTTTCTGTCTTTTCATTGTTTCGATATTGTTAGTATAGTTTTCGTATTGCCACTTCGACATTCGACTGTCAGGGATGTCTCATTCGAATACATAGACATCCTCGTTGGGCAGGCTCATGTCATACTGCTCGCGGACGATACGTTCGATAGTGGGCCCGTCGCCACAGTCCAGGCGACGATTAAGTTCTTTGTACTTGTCCAAGGTATCGTTGCATCGCGCTATCTCCATTTTCAGGCTGTCAATGACCATTTGATTGTGGTATATACGCGCCACCGAGTTTTCTTGAATGAAAACTATGTATATTATGACGCCCACTATCAGTATTGCTGATAGCGACAGAAAGCGGCGGCACCATTCTATTGTCTTGTTTCTCATTGTATTGTCCACATCAAATTAGAAACGCAGGTGTCGCGGATTGTCTTTGTCCACCTGTTCCCATAGATACAAACGGTCGCCGGGGCGCACCTTCGCCGGAACGGCTATGGCAAAGTCGTGTCCGCGATCTATGGCTTTTACCGGCGACCCGTCGTCTCCGTGTATTTCGCTTACAGTGCTGATAAGGGCGCCGGTGGTAGGCCCGGTGATGACCACTTCGTCACCGAGCCGCAGTGTTCCGGCTTCCATCTTGAACTCGGCTACGCCAAGACGCGGGAAGTAGCGCGTAGCGCGTGCGGCATAAACTTTTTTGCGCGTAGCCGATGACCCGTAATGCGAGGACCATTCGCCCAAACGACGGCCGAGGTAATAGCCGTCCCAAAATCCGCGGTTAAAAATATGTCCGAGGCGCTCGTCCCACCGGGCGATGAGGCTGTCGTCATACGTGCCGTCGCAGATGGCGCGTAAGGCGGCATCATAACAGGACACGGCTTCGCGCACGTATTCGGGGCCTCGAGCACGGCCTTCAATCTTGAACACGCGCACGCCGGCGTCCACCATTTTGTTGAGAAAATGTATGGTCTTGAGATCCTTAGGAGACATCAAGTATTTGCCATCAACCGTAATTTGCTGACCGGTATCGCGGTCGGTCAGGTCGTAGGCGCGGCGACATATCTGTGTACACGAGCCGCGGTTGGCGCTGCTGTCCATTTGATGCAGGCTCATGTAGCATTTACCCGACACAGCCATGCATAGCGCTCCATGGCAAAACATCTCGATTTTCACCTGCTCGCCGTGGGGACCGCGCAGGTCTTCTCGTTCAATCTGATGATGTATGGCATATACCTGGTCGAGATTTAGTTCGCGTGCCAGTACGACAGTGTCTGCCCATTGGGCATAAAAGCGTAAAGCGCGAAAGTTGGAGACGTTGCATTGCGTGGATATATGTACTTCCAGTCCGAAGTCGCGAGCCATCTGTATGGCGGCTATATCGCTGGCTATGACAGCACTGACGCCGCATTCTTTTGCTTTGCACAAAATCTCGGCAGCAGCATCCATGTCTTCGTCGTACAGCACGGTATTCAGCGTCAGATACACTTTGACGCACGCTCGACGGCACGTGTCGGTAATGACACGCAAGTCGTCCGTAGTGAAGTTGACACTCGAACGGGCTCGCATGTTAAGTGTACCCAGCCCGAGGTATACTGCATCGGCGCCGGCATCAATGGCGGCATGCAACGACTCGTATGACCCTACCGGAGCCATCAGTTCGAAGTCGCTACGCTTATGTCTTGGGGGTGTTATATCCATATTGTGTGTCGTCATAAAACAGCATTAGGCCAATAGAGCCGTCCGGGAACTATTGGCCTGTAAGGCCTGTCGGAAGCTTTGTCGCTCCCGGTATATCCTAATATGGGGGTATATGCTTTTTATTTGGCAGCAGCTGCAGGTGTTGCAGGGGCTGTGGCTTCGGCGGGAGCAGCAGCTGCAGGGGCGGCCTTATCTGTAGCGGGGCCTGCTTTTTGGGCCGGAGCGTTGTTAAAGGCGTTGGCGCCCTGAGCGGGGGCTGCGGCTTCGGTATTTACGCGAGTCTTCTCGCCGGAGAGCTTGGGCATGGTGTACGCGCTGGCTACGGAAAGCACAAGGATGAGTGCTGCAAGTGTCCAAGTGGTCTTCTCAAGGAAGGTGTTGGTACCACGTACACCCAATACTTGGTTGCCGGCGCCGAATTGCGAAGACAGACCACCGCCCTTGGACTTTTGAATGAGCACGATACCGATAAGCAGAACTGCTACGATTACTACGAGAACTATAAATACTATATGCATTGTATTTTGGTTGTTATTGTTTTTTGATTGAATATCATACAAATACCCCTTGCCGCAAGGCTATCGCGCCACTCCATCGCCCTCTTGTTCGGGCGGAAGCAAACTGATAACTTTGCGCAAGAAGCGCAATTGGTCTGCAAAGTAAATACTTTTTTCCGGATTTTTCAAATTTAAGTCGGACAATATTTCGTATGCACGCCTATAACGCCCTTGGGTAGAGTCCAAAGGCAAATGCAATATTACGAAAAATGACTGAAGAATTCGGCA
>OLWK01000669.1_pt1 | contig 18985 bp, 15 predicted proteins | sample 1674141 | NCBI WGS metagenome assembly OLWK01 (sample SAMEA103958148, study PRJEB25191) | human gut metagenome | reverse complement strand
TCTTATTGATCAGATCTGTTGTATAAGAGTAATAATTGTAACTGACAAGCAGGACAATTGCGATAACAGCAAGCCATGTCAGTGCTCTTTTGATTGTATTCTTCATAAGTTTTTACCTGTTTAATTATAACAAAAGCCTTTGTAAATAGACCTATGATTATCGGAATTACTTTGCTTAAAGACATTGTTTAAATTAGCTGAAAAGAAACAGAATTTATCAGTTTAATATCATTAAGTGCTAACGCTTATATTATGCATAAATAAGCGTAATTATGAATATCTGTAAAACAGTTATCGGAAAATATTTAAAATAATTTAGCACTTTATGCTTGACAGTGCTAAGTATTTGGATAGAATAAGATGTGTAAGGTGAAAGACCTTAGAAAAGAGGTATACAGTATGAGATACTTAGATAACAGAAATCATGATTTATTTTCCGACATGTTTGATGACATGTTCAGAGGTCCCGTTACAAACGGTGGTCAGTTAATGAAGACAGATATTCATGAGAAAGATGGAAAGTACATTCTGGAAATGGAAATTCCTGGATATAAGAAAGAAGATGTAAAGATCTCTCTTTACAATGGTGAACTGACAGTATCTGCTGCACATACAGTAACAGATGAAGAAAAGAACGCATCCGGTAAGCTGTTAAGACAGGAAAGATATACAGGCTCCTGTTCCAGAACATTCTATGTTTCTGAAGGTATTCAGGACACAGATATCAGAGCTTCCTTCAATAATGGAATTCTGACAATTGAATTACCGACAGAAAAGAAGAAGGAAGAAGAATCCAAGAAGTTCATCGATATCCTCTGATATCGAATGAAACCGGCAATACAGAAATGAATGAGATAAAGGAGATGATTTATATGGAAAGATATCCAATGGTAAATGATGACTTTGACTTGTTTGATGACGTATTCGGTGTGCCGATGTTTGGCAGAGAACCATTAATGCGTACAGATGTAGAAGAAAAAGATAACGGTTATGTTATGAAGATGGACCTTCCGGGATATAAGAAGGAAGACATTCACATTTCATTACAGAACGGTAATCTTTCAATTGAAGCTGAACGCAAGGAATCTAATGAAGAAAAGAATTCAAAAGGAACAGTTCTTCGTGAAGAAAGGTTTACAGGCAAGTGCTCCAGAACATTCTATGTAGGAAAGAATGTCAAGGATACAGATATCAGAGCTTCCTTCAATGATGGTACGCTTACTGTAACTGTACCGAAGGTTGAAGAAGTTCCTGAAGAAAACAGGTTTATTGCAATTGATTAATTTTCCCCTCAATAACAAACAAAAATAAGGACGCAATGTCCTTATTTTTTTGTATATCAGATTAAAGCAGATGAATATTGTGCTTTTCACACTCTTCAATCATTTCATCTGGCCAGATAGAAGCCTGTACTTCACCAACATGTGCTTTGTTCAGTAATAACATGCAGAGTCTGGACTGACCGATACCACCACCGATTGTATAAGGGAGTTCCCTGTTCTGAATCATCTGGTGGTAAGGAAGAGAAAGTCTTCCTTCACAATGGGCAGCCTTGCACTGACTGACAATGGAGTTTTCATCTACACGGATACCCATTGATGAAAGCTCAAGTGCGATATCAAGAACAGGATAGTATACGATGATATCAGCGTTTAAAGCCCAGTCGTCATAGTCAGGGGCACGTCCGTCGTGAGGCTCTCCGTTTGCAAGCTTGTCACCAATCTGCATTACACAGATTGCACCCTTTGCCTTTGCAAAATAATACTCGCGCTCCTTTGGAGTATTGTCCGGGAACATTTCCTCAAGCTCTGATGTGGTGACAAAGGTGATATCCTTTGGCAGAATCAAATCTATGTAGTCGTACTGTATAGCCATGTACTGCTCGGTCTTGCGCAGGCATTTGTATACTGTCTTTACTGTTTCCTCAAGGAAATCTAAGTTTCTGTCCTCCTTGCGGATGACCTTTTCCCAGTCCCACTGGTCAACAAATATAGAGTGGATATTGTCAGTCTCCTCATCACGTCTTATGGCATTCATATCTGTGTAGATGCCCTCGCCGAGAGAGAAGCCGTATTTCTTTAATGCATATCTCTTCCACTTGGCAAGAGAGTGAACGACCTCAGCCTCCTTGTCACCCTGCTCAAGGATGCCGAAGGTAACAGGTCTTTCATATCCGTTTAAGTTATCGTTTAAGCCTGTGGTAGGATCAACGAAAAGCGGTGCTGAAACACGTGTCAGGGAAAGACGCTGTGCGAGCATGCCCTGGAAGAAATCCTTAACAGTCTTGATGGCAAGCTGTGTATCGTGAAGATTCAGTGCCGAAGAATAGTTCTTTGGTATTGTTAATTTGCTCATTTTCGATTAAACCTCGTTGTATTATTAATTTTTAAATAAAATTCCTTTAACTTGATTATTATATCACAATTTTTCTAGAAAGATAGTCCATAATATGATAAAATTAGATAGTTTAAAGAGAAACAATATCGTTTTACCTTATTTTTATGTGTTTAAGGTGTTAATGAAAGGTAGTAGATTTATATGAGAAAAAGAGATATGACCTTTGCTTCGGCGGTGCTTGAGGCAATAGATGCTATTTTAGCTCTTGCGTATATAGGCTTACAGATTTATTATGGAGTGTGCTATCACATACAGGTATTTAAGTTTGTGGCCAATATACTTGTGCTTTTGCTTGTATACATTGCAATCACATGGCTGCAGCATTATCCGGAAAAGCTCAATCACATAGCAGCGGAGCTGTGTGTGGGCAATATCAGAAAGTATTCACTCAGGCTTTTGACGTTTGTAAAGCTTGTTTTTACTGCGGGGCTTTTGGTGCCATGCGTGTGTGATGCGTTTGGAATAGCAATCCGCGATGTATACAGCCTCATTATGATAGGGCTCATCCTTGTGGTGTCGGCATATTATGAGTACAGGATATTTCAGGAAATAAAGTCATTGCGGAAATAATATAGGAGAAATAAAATGCAGCTTAGTATAGAAGAAGTTAAAAAGCTGGATAGTAACAGCTATCAGATAATAGATATAAGAAGTGAGGAAGAGGTGGCGCACGGTGCCATAAAGGGAGCACTCAATATTCAGGCAGAGGAAATAGAGTCAGATGAGAGGGTGCTGCATGATAAGAAGCTTGTCATAGTCTGCAGCCGTGGTAAGACGAGCGTGGATGTGGCAGAGTATCTCACAGAAAAAGGTTTTGATGCGGCAAGCTTAAAGGGAGGCTATATAAGCTGGCTGCTTGATGCCATGAAAGAGGATGAGGTGGCAGAGCGCGATATAAAGGCAGATGTGGAGCAAAGCATCAGAAAGAAATTTAAGAAATCCATCTGGCGCAAGTTTACAAAGGCGATAAATACCTATGAGCTTGTAAAGCCGGGGGATAAGATTGCAGTGTGTATCTCGGGCGGTAAGGATTCCATGCTCATGGCAAAGCTTTTTCAGGAGCTTAAGCATCACAACAAGTTTGATTTTGATGTGAAGTTTCTCGTCATGGACCCGGGCTACAATGAGGCAAACAGGCATGTCATAGAGGAAAACTGCAGGAACCTTGGCATCCCTGCCACTATTTTTGAGTCAGATATATTTGATGCTGTATATGATATCGAAAAATCGCCATGCTATTTATGTGCGAGGATGAGAAGAGGACATCTGTATGCATTTGCAAAGGAGCTGGGCTGCAACAAAATTGCGCTCGGACATCACTATGATGATGTTATCGAGACGATACTCATGGGTATGCTCTACGGTGCACAGGTACAGACCATGATGCCTAAGCTTCACAGCACAAACTTTGAGGGCATGGAGCTTATCAGGCCTCTTTACCTGGTCAGGGAGGACGATATCAAGGCATGGCGTGATTACAACGGTCTGCATTTCATACAATGTGCCTGCAAGTTTACAGATACCTGTACCACCTGCAATAATGAGGAAAACCGCTCAAAGCGTGTTGAGATAAAGCAGCTCATCGCTAATCTTAAAAAGGTGAATCCTTTTGTCGAGGCAAATATATTTAAGAGCGTGGAGAATGTAAATCTGGCTACGGTTGTAGCATATAAAAAGGATGGCATAAAGCACAGCTTCCTAGATCACTATGATGAATAAGACAGATATATTTCAGGAGGGCATTGTATGGCAGATATCATGGATTATATTGACTGGCGTGGAGATATAGGCTTTGATGAGGTGCATGTAAATGAGGTGGACGGACTGATTTTTTCACAGCTTATTTATGTGCAGATGAAGCCATATATGCCGGATGCAAAGAAGTCATACCTTACGATAAAACAGCTTTCAAGCCTTTACTGTGCGGATCACAGTGATGATGAGATTGAGCAGATGCCTAATCTTTTCCGCCACTCCGCGAGGCTGCTTCAAAAGCTGGCGCACTCAAGGCGCTATGCTGACTGCATTTTGAGATATTATATATACGATATAAGTGAAAAAGAGGAGTCGCAGTTTTCTGCGGTTACGATAGAACTGCCTGACGGCACATATTTCATTTCCTACAGTGGTACAGACCATTCCGTGGTCGGCTGGAAGGAAAACTTTAATCTAAGCTATCTCGATGAGACACCGGGACAGAACAAGGCGAAAAAATATTTAAAGCAGGTGGCAGCATATATATGCAATGATGATAGGGGCATAAATGAAAAAGCCATAAATGATAAAGCTTTAGATGATGAAAATATCAACAATAAAAGAATCAATATAAGCATCAATACAAGAAAGCTGTGGATAGGCGGACACTCAAAGGGTGGAAATCTGGCAGTGTTTGCCGCCATGCATGTGGATAAAGAGGTGCAGGATGTCATTATTAAGGTGTTTAATTTTGACGGACCGGGCTTCAATCACAAGATGATATATACGGCAGGCTACAAAAGAATTTTTGACAGAATAGAGACATTTCTGCCACAGTCGTCTATTGTTGGCTTATTGCTTGAGCATGTGGACGATTATGAGGTGGTAAGAAGCCGTAATTCGGGGCCGCTGCAGCATGATGCTTTTTCATGGGAGATAATGGGCGGAAGTATCATAAAGGCGGATGGGCTGGACAAAAACAGTGTGCGCCTTGACAAGACACTCAGAAACTGGATAGGCAGCATGGATGAGGCGCAGCGAAAGCAGTTTGTAAATGTGCTTTTTTCAATAGCATCGGACTCCAATTTTGAGAACCTTGACCAGATGTCATTTAAGCAGCTCATTGAGATGATAAAGGCTGCCGATGATCTGTCAAAGGCTGACTGGAGCATGCTTAAGGATACAGTAAGACTCCTGATTTCTGCCGGTGTCGGCGTGGTCAGGGATGAAAAGGAGAAATAAATGTTAAATCAGTTTTCAAGAACACAGCTTTTGCTTGGAAAAGATGCGATGGATAGGCTAAAGGGCGCAAGAGTCGCAGTATTTGGAATAGGAGGAGTGGGCGGATATGTCTGCGAGGCACTAGTCAGAAGCGGCGTGGGAGCGATTGACCTTATCGATGATGACAAGGTGTGTCTTACAAACCTAAACAGGCAGATAATCGCAACCCGAAAGACCATAGGAAAATACAAGACAGATGTGATGGAGGAGAGGATTCATGATATTAATCCTGATGTCAGTGTCGTGACACACAGGTGCTTCTTTTTGCCGGAAAATGCTGATGAATTTCCGTTTGAAGAGTATGATTATATAGTTGACGCGGTTGATACGGTCACAGCAAAGATTGCGCTTGTCATGAAGGCACAGGAGAAAAATGTCCCTATCATAAGCAGCATGGGAGCGGGAAATAAGCTGGATGCAAGTGCATTTAAGGTGGCTGATATATATAAGACCAGCATGTGTCCTCTTGCAAAGGTCATGCGCCGTGAGCTTAAAAAACGTGGCGTGAAAAAGCTCAAGGTGGTATACTCTGAGGAGAAGCCTACAAGACCGATAGAGGATATGTCTATAAGCTGCAGAACCAACTGCATCTGCCCGCCGGGTGCCGAACACAAGTGCACAGAGCGCAGGGATATTCCCGGAAGCCTTGCATTTGTACCATCAGTGGCAGGACTTATCATCGCGGGCGAGGTGGTACAAGACATAGCCTTTGACAGGGTATGATGAAGAATACAATTACGAAAAGAGAGGAATAAAAATGCCAGTATTTGATTTTAGCGATACACCGGTAGCAAACGAGCATCCGGAGTGTACATATGAGACATTTCATTCGACAGAGACCAAGGCATCGGCCGATAAACCGATTGTTGTGATAGACAATAAGCAAAAGGAGTGGGCGCACCATGCGCTCGGTATGTTTACAAATCCGATAAAGCGTACATCCTTTGAATTTGAGGATGGTGATGGGGTGACCAGTGCAGATATCCTGCGCATTGATTCACGCTTTGTGAGCCTTTTTAAGTGGCTTGGCGAAAATCACATAAAGGTACAGCTTTCAGGAGCCAATACACCTGACGGATACGCAGTATACAGGGTGAGGGAGGTGGCTCTCGGCAGAGGCACAAAGCTGTCTGCAGAGGACGGATTCCTGCAGTATATGATGGAAAGGCTCTTTGCCAGCACCATGCCTGAGGATGAACCTGACCTCGATGATTACGAGGAAGAGGGCGACAGCATGAAGCTCACCAGTATACAGAGCATCACAGATTTCATGACCTGTGCAGGCCGTACACTGCCTGACAATATACTGCTGTGGGCCAGAAGAAATCTGGCAGTTGCGCGTTCAAGCGAGGTATCACCTGAGGAGAGACGCCATGCGCAGAGAGCACTTTCCATCATGATGAATATCCAGTGGAAGGGAAATTACTTTGAGGCAATTGACCCTGTGGAGGCAAGGCGCATACTCGATGAGGAGCTCTATGGCATGGAGAGCGTGAAGCAGAGAATCATTGAGACCATTATCCAGATAAACAGGACTCATACACTTCCTGCCTACGGACTGCTGCTCTGTGGACCGGCAGGAACCGGAAAGTCACAGATTGCATATGCTGTTGCACGTATACTCAAGCTTCCATGGACCACACTTGATATGAGCTCCATAAATGATGCAGAGCAGCTCACAGGAAGCTCAAGAATCTATTCAAACGCAAAGCCGGGAATCATTATGGAGGCATTTTCACAGGCGGGAGAGTCAAATCTTGTATTTATCATCAATGAGCTCGACAAGGCCTCAAGCAAAAACGGCAACGGAAATCCGGCAGATGTGCTTTTGACACTGCTTGACAATCTGGGCTTTACAGACAACTATATGGAGTGTATGGTGCCGACCGTCGGAGTATATCCGATTGCAACAGCCAATGATAAATCCCAGATTTCTGCACCGCTTATGTCACGTTTTGCAGTGATTGATATTCCGGACTATACCGATGAAGAGAAGAAGGTCATCTTCCAGCGATTTGCCCTGCGCAAGGTATTTGAGCGAATGGGAATGAAGGAGGAGGAGTGCGTTCTCACAGAGGACGGACTTGATGCAGTGATTAAGCTTCACGAGAACACATCGGGCATAAGAGATCTCGAGCAGGCTGCAGAGCATCTGGCAGCAAATGCACTTTATCAGATAGAGGTTGATAAGGTAAAGCAGGTGGTATTTGACGCTGAGGCTGTTTTTGAGCTTTTAGGCTAGCAGGATATGATTACGGATATAGGGATTGTTACGAAAATAAAAGGAGATTGTCAGGATGAGAGAATTTGGAAAATCCAGAAAATTAGATAATGTGCTTTATGATGTAAGAGGACCGGTGGTGGATGAGGCGGCCCGCATGGAGGAAAACGGCACAAATGTGTTGAAGCTCAATATAGGAAATCCTGCGCCGTTTGGCTTCAGGACACCTGATGAGGTGATATATGATATGTCTCGCCAGCTCACGGACTGTGAGGGGTATTCCAACTCCAAGGGACTTTTTTCTGCAAGAAAAGCAATCATGCAATATGCACAGCTCAAAAAGCTTCCTAATGTGACGGTTGAGGATATCTACACCGGAAACGGAGTCAGCGAGCTTATAAACTTAAGCATGTCAGCGCTTCTTGACAATGGTGATGAGGTGCTGGTGCCGGCACCGGACTATCCGCTTTGGACAGCCTGCGTTACACTTGCGGGAGGCACTGCAGTGCACTATATCTGTGATGAGCAGTCAGAGTGGTATCCGGACATAGAGGATATCAAAAAGAAGATTACAGACAAGACAAAGGCAATCGTAATAATCAACCCTAATAACCCTACAGGAGCGCTCTATCCAAGGGAGGTGCTGCAGCAGATAGTTGATGTGGCAAGAGAGCACGAGCTTATGATTTTTTCGGATGAGATATATGACAGGCTTGTGATGGATGACTATGAGCATGTGTCTATTGCGTCGCTTGCACCGGACCTCTTCTGTGTGACCTTCAGCGGTCTTTCTAAGTCACATATGATAGCAGGCTATCGTATCGGATGGATGGTTTTAAGCGGCAACAAGGCGCTCGGAAAGGACTATATCGAGGGTCTCAACATGCTCTCAAACATGCGTCTTTGCTCGAATGTTCCGGCGCAGTCGATAGTGCAGACCGCTTTAGGCGGATATCAGAGTGTAGGCGAGTATATTGTGCCGGGCGGACGAATCTATGAGCAGAGAGAGTACGTCTACAAGGCATTAAACGATATACCGGGAATTTCGGCAGTAAAGCCAAAGGCAGCATTTTACATATTCCCAAAGATTGATACTGCAAGGTTCAACATCACAAACGATGAACAGTTTGCACTCGATCTGCTTCGTGAGAAGAAGATACTCATCATCCACGGCGGCGGCTTCAACTGGGATAAGCCGGATCACTTCAGAGTGGTATATCTGCCTCGAACAGAGATATTAAAGGATGCCACAGGCAAGCTTGCAGACTTTTTGTCTTCATATAAGCAGAAATAATTATTGGCATAGATAATTATAAAACATATGATATAAAACATATAACATAAAACATATAAGCTCCGGCACAGAAAACTTTTTGTTCTGACCGGAGTTTTTATATTATGCTGTAATATTTTTTAAAAGTAACCTACCTGTAACTTTACATAATGTATTATACACTTGTATCGCGGGGCGGCTGCACTTTAGATGGCAGACCGCACAGCACTCAAAAATGCATAGAGAAGAAAAGGAGAATTAAATGGAACTGCTTAGAGTAGAACACTTATCAAAAATATACGGAGCCGGAGAAAATCAGGTCAAGGCTTTGGACGATGTGTCATTGAGCGTGGAAAAGGGAGAGTTTGTGGCAATTGTCGGGGCGAGCGGCTCCGGAAAATCCACACTGCTTCATCTGCTCGGAGGTGTTGACAGACCAACAAGCGGAAAGGTGTATATAAACGGCACTGATATCTTTGCAATGAATGATGATGAGCTTGCCATATTCAGAAGAAGACAGGTGGGTATCATTTATCAGTTTTATAATCTGATACCTATATTAAATGTGGAGGAAAACATGGCAATTCCGATGGAGCTTGATGGAAGAAAGGTGGAAAAAGCACAGATGGATGACATGCTTTTGCGCCTTGGACTTACAGAGAGACGTACTCATTTGCCAAATGAGCTATCAGGAGGACAGCAGCAGCGCACATCTATAGGAAGAGCCCTGATTACGAGACCGTCTATAGTGCTAGCGGATGAGCCGACCGGAAACCTGGATACCAAGGCAAGCAACGAGATTATGCATCTCTTAAAGACCTCAAACCGTGAGCTCAACCAGACAATCATTATGATTACACACAATATGGAGCTTGCAAAAGCGGCTGACCGCACAATAATGATAGAGGATGGTAAAATCAGATGAATTTGATGAAGACACTCACATTAAAAAACTTAAAGCTCAACAGGAAAAGAACTATTGTCACGATAGTCGGAATAATTCTTGCAACAGCGCTTTTGTCGGCGCTTGTCACACTTGTGTCAAGCTTTCAGTACAGTATGATTGAATACCAGAAGCAAAAGGGCGGCGACTTTCATGTGAAATTTTCGAATGTGAAAATGTCTGAGCTTTCGGAGTTTAAAAACAACAGAAATATTGAAAGCACATTTGAGACAATGGGAATGGGCTTTGCAAAGCTAGACGGCTGCAAGAATGAGGATAAGCCGTATGCTTATGTCATGGCAACAGATGAGGCCGGCTTTGAGAGAGGCTGCTTTAAACTGATAGAGGGCCGCATGGCAAAAAATGAGGATGAGATAGTCATTCCAAGGCACTTAAAGACAAACGGACGAATCGACATAAAGGTGGGAGATGAGATAACACTTGATATCGGAAAGCGATATGATTCAAACACCGAAAGTGTCATATGGGAAAATATCGCATATGAGCATGAGGCAGAGACACTTACCGATACTGTGACAAAGCGCTACAAGGTGGTAGGCATCATGGAAAGACCGGGCTATGGAATGGAGGACTATAGTGCCGCCGGATATACATTTGTCACATACTCTGATGAACTGGCAGCAATTGATAACGGCACAAAGAGTGAGGCAAGCGAAGCTGACACTACACTCACAGTGTACAGCAGATACACTCAAAAGGCTTTAAGAAACAAGGATGCTGTGACTGCAGATATAATTGGTGTGGATGAAAAGCTGTTTGAGAAAGCAAATAATTCATCTGTTGAAATGTCTTCTGAGGAAAGTGACAGGTTCCTTAAAGAGATGGAAAATGCAAAATATGATATATATATGAATGGATACCTTATAAACTATGAGTGCGTTTTCCCGATTGACGGCACATTTAAAGCACTGTTTACAGTGGCCGCTGTTGTGGCTTTGATAATTATACTGACATCAGTGTACTGTATCAAAAACAGCTTCAACATATCAATCACTGAAAAAATCAGGCAGTATGGCATGCTTGCAAGCGTGGGTGCTACGAGGCGACAGATAAAAAGCAGCGTTAAGACAGAGGCAGCAATGCTTGGAGTGGTTGGTATTCCTGTAGGTACCATGAGTGGTATTTTGGCATCGCTTATACTTGTCAAGGTAGTAAATGCGCTGTCAGCAGGCTGGCTTAACGTTGCTTTGAGCTTTCACACATCACTGCCTGCACTTATTCTTGCTGTGATACTGAGTATAGCAACCATTTATTTCTCAGCAACAGGCAGTGCAAGAAGGGCTGCAAAGGTCACACCGCTTGAAGCAATAAGAAACACAAAGGAGATTAAAATAAAGTCAGCAAAGCTTAAGACACCGGCGATTATAGGCAGAATCTGGGGTATCGGAGGTGTTATCTCATATAAGAATATAAAGAGGAACAATAAAAAGTACAGAACCACAGTGACATCCATTGTCATCTGCTCAGTAACCTTTATTGTGATATCATACTTTATGTCTATGGCCTTTAGCGTTGTTGGGATGTCATATGCATCAGTAGATTACAATATTGGAATAAATATGTCATGTAAAAAGGACCTTGATATTGAAAAGCTCTCTGAGCTTTTGAGTGGCATTGAAGGCGCTGAGGATTATCTGGTTGGAGCAGGCTATGATTTCGATGTCAGTAAGCCGGAGTATACAAAGGAATATGGAGAGTATTGCGGGCAGCTTTATGATGACAGAGAGGATGTCTCACAAGAGTTTTTTATCACGGTTTTAAATGACAAATCGTATGATAAGTATGCGTCTGACGCAGGCGTAAAAAATGCAGATACAGGAGCAATTCTTGTGAATAAATGCACATTTGATGTGTATAATGAGAATAGCTCAAAATACGTCAAAAAAGAGATGGAGCTGTACAAATATAAAGCAGGAGATACAATCGAGTGTGGCTACAATGTGTATGATGATGCTTCTTCTGATGACAATGCTGTGGAAGGTGATACTGAAAGCAGTACGGAGGATAACAGTGGATACGTTGACGAGGAAACAATAAATAACGGTGTCAGAAAAACTGTAGATGTAACTATTGCAGGTGTTACAGACAAGGTACCAACATGTTATAATGGCTACGGCAATACCTCGCTTTTGTTTATGAACCAAAAGGGCTTTGAAAGCCTATGGGGTGACGGTAAGAACGGTAATGAGATTAAACCGGGATATGCGTCATATTCAGCATATGTGGTTGCAGAAAATGCAGATGAATATCAGGATACATTCGAAAAGGAGACGGAGGAAAATCCTGAGTATTCGCAGATTAGTTTTTATGTCAGCAATCTGGATAAGGAGATGCGCGATGAAAAGTCACTCTTTACACTGCTTGGAGTATTTGCATACGGACTTATTGTGGTCATTGCCTTAATAGGAATCACAAATATCATCAATACCTTAAGCACCGGAATGGAGCTTAGAAGCCGCGAGTTTGCCACATTAAGAAGCATTGGAATGACAGATAAGCAGTTTGTGGGAATGGTCAGACTCGAGAGTGTGTTTATATCTGTGAAGGCACTTGTAATAGGCGTACCGCTTGGTATTTTAATAAGCTATCTCTTATGTGTTATGATGAACAGGATGGATGATGCAATCATTTATGAGCCGCCGTATAAAGCAATTATATTGTGTATAGTGGTTGTAATAATGCTGATTTATGCTATCATGAAACTATCAATGACGAAGCTTAGACACAATAACATTATTGAGACAATCAAAAATGAAAATCTGTAGGAAATGCGGGAGCTGATATGAAAAAAATACTTCTCATAGAGGATAATAAAGGAATAACAGAGGGACTGTGTGATACATTTACAGAACCTGAATATGAGCTTTTGACAGCAGGCAATTTAAAGGAGGCTGGGGCGCTTTTGAGTGAGCACCCCGGCCTTGTGCTGCTTGATGTGTCGCTTCCGGATGGGAACGGCTTTGATTTTTACAGCGAAAGGCTGGAAAAAGAAAAAACACCGGTGATTTTTCTTACCGCAAGGGATGAGGAAAATGATATAGTAAAGGGACTTGAGCTTGGAGCGGAGGATTACATCACAAAGCCTTTTTCAGTAAGAGAGCTTGTGGCGAGAGTAAACCGCGTATTTTTACGAAGGAAAAGTGATGACAGTTCATCTGTCATACACGCAGGAAGCATAAGCTATGATTTGGACAAAAAGGAAGCAAGAAGGGCTGGACAGGTGATTGCTCTTTCAAGTCTTGAAAACCGCATACTTGATCTGCTTTTTACAAATCACGACAAGGCTGTGTCCAGAAATGCCGTGCTTGACTGCATCTGGGAGGCAACAGGCAACGATGTGTACGACCATACAGTGACTGTCTATATGAAGCGCATTAGGGCAAAGCTTGGTGAGGATGTGATAAAGACTGTGAAGGGAATCGGGTATCGTGTTGATTCAGATGAAGCTCTTTAAAGAGTATCGGCCGACAGAGACAGTTCCCGGGGGAAAGCATGAGAAAGAAGAAATATAATTTAGAGAACAGAAAACATTTTGTGTATTTTGCAATAATATATACATGTATATGTGTGATGGTTATGGCTTTTACCGTCTTTTTTCAGTACAGGGCGTATACAAAAAACTATAACGTCACAGTGGCTAAGCTATGTGCGCTTATTCATGAAAAATATCCCGATGTATCAGATGGCAGTATAGCCGCGATTCTAAATGACAGCAGCTTAGGCAGCGATTATACAAATTTAAAAAGCGCAGAGACGCTCTTTAAAAAATACGGCATTGATATGGAAAAGGATTCTGCGGTTTTGTCAAATGAAAAAGCGCTTAAAGGAGCGCTTTGGCTAGACATATTTCTTGTTGTGCTTTTTGCAGGGGGCTTTTGCCTTTACATTGTGCTTATAAGATTTAGCTTTAAAAGACAGGTCAGACAGGCTGCGGATTATCTGCGCCGCATAAATCAGGGAGACTACAGACTTGTTATGGCAGATAGCACAGAGGGAGAGATTTCTATACTAAAGGGAGAGCTTTACAAGACAGCAATCTATTTGAGGGAGTCTGCGGAAAATGCAAAGGCAGACAAGCTTTTGCTAAAGGATGCTCTTTCTGACATATCGCATCAGCTTAAGACACCGCTCACATCACTTTCGATAAATCTGGAAAATCTGGAAGGAAATCCTGATATGGCATCTGAAAACAGAAGCAGGATAATGCGCAGGGCAAAGCGCGATGTGGACAATATATCGCATATGGTGCAGGCTATCTTAAAGCTTTCAAGGCTTGAAGCGGATGTTGTGGAGTTTGATGAGAAGGATACGCTGCTGTCTGAAATTGTGTCTGAGGCAGCTGACAATGTTATGGCACTTTGCGATTTGAGAGACATAAGGCTGTCCATAGATGAAGGCTCTGATAAGGATGCCTGTATACATGCTGATGCATACTGGCAGTGTGAGGCCATTACAAACATAGTAAAAAATGCAGTAGAGCACGCAGAGAGTGAGGTAAGGATAGGCTTTTACAGGTATGAGATGTATGCAGAGATAACAGTGCAAAACGATGGAGAAGCCATAAGTGATGAGGACAAAAAGCATATATTCACGCGTTTTTACAGCGGCAGCGGACAGCCGGCAGACAGCATCGGCATAGGACTTTCGCTCGCGGAAGCAATTGTGCGTCATGACAATGGATATATCCTTGTGGAGGATTGTACAAAAGATGTATTAAATGAAAAAAATGAATGCAGTGGCACACGCTTTGTGGTAAGATATTTGTGATAAGTTGAGAAAAATTATCAATAAATACACTAGGAAGCGATAAAATGACACTAAAAGAACTTGGCATAGGACAGAGTGCCAGAATACTTACAGTAGGCGGTGAGGGCGCACTGCGCCAGCATTTCCTGGATATGGGAGTAATCCCAAAGGCCGAAGTGACAGTTATCAAATTTGCACCGATGGGAGACCCAATGGAGCTTCAGGTGCACGGCTATGAGCTCACATTGAGGCTTGATGATGCGGCACAGATTGAGGTAGAATTAATTGACAGCCGTTCAAGAAAGCATGAGGGTCCTAAAAAGATAAGCAACACAGCCCATCCCGGACTTGGTGAGGAGGGTAAATACCATGTGAAGGGCAGTGGCAATCCCCTTCCGGAGGGTGAGAAGCTCACATACGCACTTGTGGGAAACCAAAACTGCGGCAAGACAACACTTTTCAATCAGCTTACAGGCTCAAACCAGCATGTGGGCAATTTCCCGGGAGTGACGGTGGACAGAAAGGATGGCGCAATCAAAGGACATCCGGATACATCAATCACTGACCTGCCCGGAATTTACTCAATGAGCCCATATACGAATGAGGAGATTGTGTCGAGAAACTTTGTGCTCGATAACAAGCCAAAGGCCATAATAAATATCGTAGATGCGACAAATATCGAGAGAAACCTGTATCTGACCATGCAGCTTCTTGAGATGGATATACCGATGGTTATTGCACTCAATATGATGGATGAGGTGACGGCAAACTCAGGCTCAATCGATGTAAATAAAATAGAGGGACTGTTAGGAGTGCCTGTTGTACCGATTTCTGCCGCAAAGAATCAGGGTGTTGATGAGCTGGTGCGCCATGCAATACACATTGCAAAGTATCAGGAGCACCCGGGCAGACAGGATTTCTGTGATGAGAATGATTTTGGCGGTGCCGTGCACAGATGTATACACGCGGTCAGTCACCTGATTGAGGATCATGCAAAGCTCGCCGGAGTTCCGATTCGCTTTGCTGCTACCAAAATTATCGAGGGAGATGCACTTATATTAGAGCAGCTTCATCTTGATGAGAATGAGAAAGAGGCAATAGAGCATCTGATTGTCCAGATGGAGAAGGAGAGAGGCCTTGACAGAAGCGCTGCAATTGCGGATATGCGCTTTACATTTATTGAGAAAATATGCGAGAGCACCGTGGTAAAACCGAAGGAGAGCAGGGAGCGTATCAGAAGTGAGCGTATCGACCGTGTTCTTACAGGCAAATACACGGCAATACCGTGCTTTATAGTGATAATGCTTGCTGTATTTTATCTCACCTTCAACGTAATCGGAGCAGGCCTTCAGTGGCTTTTGGAGCAGGGCATAGGAGCACTGACCGCACTGACGGATAAGGCACTCACAGCGGCAGGCGTGAATGAGGTGCTGCACGGACTGGTAATAGACGGCATCTTTCAGGGTGTCGGAAGCGTATTAAGCTTTTTGCCGATTATCGTGACACTGTTCTTTTTCTTATCACTCATGGAGGACAGCGGATACATAGCGAGGGTTGCATTCTTCATGGACAAACTCCTTCGTAAGATAGGACTTTCCGGACGAAGCATAGTACCAATGCTCATAGGCTTCGGCTGTACGGTGCCAGCTGTCATGGCGACACGTACACTGCCAAGTGAGAGAGACCGTAGAATGACTATACTCCTCACACCGTTTATGAGCTGTTCGGCAAAATTGCCAATTTATGCATTCTTTGTTAGTGCATTTTTCCCGAAGCATGGCGGACTTGTCATGGGAGGACTGTACTTCCTTGGAATAATTGTAGGAATACTTTTCGCATTTATCTACAGAAAGACTTTGTTCAGGGGTGACGCAGTGCCATTTGTCATGGAGCTGCCAAACTACAGGATGCCGGGCGCCAAGAATGTGTGCCAGCTGCTCTGGGAGAAGGCAAAGGACTTTTTGCAGAAGGCATTTACAGTAATACTTATTGCCACAATGCTTATATGGTTCTTACAGAGCTTTGACATACACTTTAACATGGTAACAGACTCAAAGGACAGCATGCTTGCCGCTATTTCAAGTATTATCGTGCCAATCTTTAAGCCTCTGGGACTCGGAGACTGGCGTATATGCACATCACTTATCAGCGGACTCATGGCAAAGGAGAGCGTGGTATCAACACTTGAGATACTGTTTGGCGGAACGGTTACGACAGCACTCACAACACTTTCAGCCGCATCTCTTCTGGTGTTCTCGCTGCTCTACAGTCCTTGCGTGGCTGCTATAGCATCCATAAAGAGAGAGCTTGGTGCAAAGTGGGCAGTCAGTGTGGTGCTTTTGCAGTGTGCGATTGCATGGGTGGCAGCATTTATTGTCAGGGTAATTGGACTGCTTGTGATGTAATTAAAAACAGACTATTCAGAACCACTGAGAACCAAAAAGATGATGTGTTATGCTTGCATGTAAGCAACAGGTTTTCTTATTCTCAAGGTGGTTCTGAATAGTTGCAAAAAATATAAAAGGAGATATGTGATGGAGATTAAACTGGAAAATGAATCACTTGAGCTCACGATAAACAGCTTCGGAGCAGAGCTTAAAAGCATCACCGGCAAGGAAACTGGTACACAGTATCTGTGGGATGCCGATGAGAAATACTGGAAGAGAAGCGCACCGGTGCTTTTCCCGTTTGTCGGCAGCTTAAAGGACAAGAAGTTTACCGTTGATGGGACAGATTATCCGATGGGACAGCACGGCTTTGCAAGGGATATGGAGTTTGAGCTTGTGTCACAGACAAAGGATGAGGCATGGTTTTCACTTAAATCAAATGATGAGACTCTTGCAAAATATCCGTTTGAGTTTGTGCTCGAAATCGGCTATAAGCTCTCAGGCAGTGAGATAAAAGTGACCTGGAGGGTGACTAATCCTGCGAAAAAGGATTTACTTTTCTCAATAGGTGGTCATCCGGCATTTATGTGTCCGGTCGCAGAGCAGGGAAAGCAGTCAGACTATTATCTGAAGCTTGACGCAGACAAAGCAATCACCTACGGACTTATCTGTGACGGAGGACTTTTAGACAAGGATGACAATCTACTTAAGGTGGATGCGGATGGATACTGTCAGATAGATGAGCATATGTTTGATAAGGATGCGCTCATAATAGAAAACAGACAGGCTTCAAAGGTGAGCCTGTGTACACCGGATAAGAAGCCATACCTTACGGTGTCCTTTGATGCGCCTTTATTTGGTCTGTGGTCACCGGCAGGAATGGGAGCACCGTTTATCTGTATTGAGCCGTGGTACGGCCGATGCGACAGAGCAGGCTTTGCCGGAGAATTAAAGGACAGGGAGTATGGTAATTCGCTGGCACAGGGTGAGAAATTTGAGAAGTCATATACGATTGCAATTGAGCTGTAGATTTTCTTGTTCTCGGGTGGCTTAAATACTTATTAAAATAATAATATAAGACATAATTAGAATCATGGGGCTGCGGTATATTGCAGTCCCATGATTTTTGTATTGACAAAATGCAAGATATGAAATATATTATACTTAACTAGTGACTAATAAACAGTAGAGCGTTAATCAGTAGAGAGGGTGTTATAATGCAAAAGCAAAATTCAAAAAAGAAATTTTTGGAGAAACTTTATATTAGCTTATCATTTTATTTTGGGGATGATGACTGTGATAGTATAATTAAAGACTATGAAGAATGGTTCGAAAATGAAGAAATGGCTGAAAAAAGCGAGCACGAAATATGTTCCGGCTTAGGAAAACCGTTTGATATCGCGAGAAATTTATACAAAGATTCAAAAGAAGGAAAAGAGCATACGTTTCCATTGAAGAGTAGTGTTTTATTACAGACAATTGCCACGCTGGTTATATATTATGTGCTATGCATCAGTTTGTTAAGATACTTTGATAAAAACGGCTGGAATTTTTATCCGGTTGCTTTGATAGCTAATGTTCTAGTATTTGTTGCAGGTTTGTTTATTCTTAAAAAATCAAAATTAACATGTGATATGCAATTTAAAAACCATCTGTTATTAATCGGATTATTCTTTTTTATTTTATTAACAGAAGTATTTCTGGTAATGAAAAAGAATGAGGCTGGCTTAGGGAGTTATTATGTGGTATTAGTTACAACAGCTATAATTATTCTGAGTTGTATTATTATTTACATCATCTTAAAGAAATATATAATAAACAGGGAATTGGGTTTTATAACGATATTTCATATACTTGGTATTATTACCTGTTTAATGTATTTTATAAATCAGTTACATATGTTTTATATAGAAAGAACGTTTGGGCTTGAAAAAATAATAGCATATAGTAGTTTATTATATATTCAGACGCTGATTTTTGGGACAATTTTATTGTTAAAATTAAAATTTGAGAGGAAATCA
>OLWK01000626.1_pt1 | contig 19892 bp, 19 predicted proteins | sample 1674141 | NCBI WGS metagenome assembly OLWK01 (sample SAMEA103958148, study PRJEB25191) | human gut metagenome | reverse complement strand
TTGTTGCTCAGGTGCTTATAAAAAATATTAAATTATAGTGTTGCGGAAATTAGATTTAATACTTTTATCTTTCGTTAATTCGCCAGCCATACCAACAATCCACCCACCCGTACTCTTCAATTCGGGGTCTCCGCCTATTAACGCATCAGCCTCTGGCGGTAATTTTTGACAAATCCATAATATCCTCATTTCAACAATTCTTTTAACACTTTTATTTGATAATCAACACTCCATTCTGACAATATCAATTTTCGAGTATCCTTTCTTATTTGCATTCTGCGAGTATCACTCAATTTACACCAATACATGATTTTTGTCAACAAATCACTAATATCATTTTCTCTATAGAAAGAACCTGTTTTTCCTTCAATAATACTTTCAAACTCAGGCATTTGCTTCTCAAAATTATCATTTGAAATTACAGGACACCCATAGCTTAATGCATGAATTGCCGTAAGTCCCACTTCTGCCGGACAGACACAAACAGAAGAATCATACAACAATTGGGCATTATTTTTTTCATCAAAGCAAGGTCCATAAAACCAAACTTTATCACATAAACCATACCGTTCAACTAAATGCATTACAGAATCATTATCAAGAGTAGAACCAACGATGACAACATTAAATTCAAATTTCTGCTTTTGTCCCAAAGCTAGAGCCTCAATGATCTGTTCTAACTTTTTACGTTTTTGTATTCTTCCGATATAAATTACCACAGGATTATCATTACCAAAATAGTTCTTAAAAACATTGGTTGGCTTTAATGTTGAATAAATTTGTGTCTGCAAGGATGTGTCCAAGGAATTATGTATAGTACGCATTTGCTTGCAATTACACCCAACTTGTTCCATATACCTCCAATTGTAATTATTATACATTAAAAGATAATCTGCATGTGTATAAAACATACTTAAAACAAACCTTGTTGTTTTTTTAGATATAGTTTCATGAACACCATGAGTCCATAACAAAACTTTTCTATTAGTTATTTTTGCCCACAATAAAATTAACCAATTGGGAATTATACAATTTTCACCTGTGAGTATATAATAATCATATTTAAATCTAAATAATTGAAGACACCCTTTGTACCAAACATAACCTTTGAACTTTGTTTTGACAGCTTTAAAGTTTTGCTTAAATCCATTCAAATTATTAACATCAAATTTGCGAATTGGCTCAAAAACAGTATCTCCAAAGAAAAAATCACAATCGAATGTTTCCGACATAGCTTTGTATATCGGGAAACGATAATGTGGAGGATAATTAAAGAAGCAACATATTTTTGCCATATTAAAAACTTATTTATTGTGCAAATATAAACAAAAAATATGAAACTCACAAACTTTTCATAGTATTTTTCCTAATATAAAACAAAAACTATACATTAATGTAAATAAAGTTAGGAGTATAGCATAATAATAGTAAAACTATACAATAAATATAATCCTTATGCGTTTATTCTAAAAAAAACTATTTATGAAATTAAATATAGCAACCATAATAACATGCTTCAACCGCAAAGACAAGACGATTGCATGCCTCAAGCATCTATATGAGGCATGTACACTATATAATGTCAAGCACCAAACTGCAACTTTTGAAATAACTGTTTTCTTGACAGATGATGGTTGTACTGATGGTACAGCAGATGCAATAAAAGCAGAATTCAAAGATAAGAACATTCATATTATAAAAGGAAATGGTCAATGCTATTGGGCTGGTGGCATGAGGCTCGCATGGAAAGAGGCACTTAAAGCTTCTACACCTTGGAATTATTATCTTTTAATAAACGATGACACAATGGTATTACCAAATGTTTTCGAAGAATTAATTAACACTCACAATTATGTACTCGAAACTACTGGGAGTATTGGTATATATAGTGGCATAACATGTGACATAAATGATGAAACAAAGATAACGTATGGAGGTGGAGTTTTTAAATCAGGATCTAAAGGAGATAGTTATTCTGCCACTCCATCAAACTCTCCTCAAAAGATTGATTTGACAAATGCTAATATTCTTTTAATTCCCAAAGAGGTTGTCGAAAAAATCGGTATTTTCCATGAAGGTTACATTCATGGAAGTGCCGATTATGACTATAGCATGACTGCCCAAAGATATAATATTCCTACTTTCACCACTTCTCATGTATGCGGCAAATGTGAATTTGACCACATAAATGGTAAGGCAGAAATAGATAAACTAATATCAATGTCTTTTAAAGAAAGGAAAAAATATATCATGTACCCAACGCATTCAGATAAAGATTATCTTCTTTTCATCAAAAGGAATTTACCACATAGGTATGTTTTCTGTTGGATATTAAGAAAGATAAGACTTTATCTACCATATTTATATAAACAAATATGCATTATGAGAAAGTTAGAAAACTACAAATGAGTCTAAAAGGTCGTAGAAGCTAGTACAGTCCAATTGGTTGAAATCAATTACCCAGAAATTGCTATGAATCAAAGCATCTCTCCGACCAAAAAGAATATAACAAAATGAACAAAGCTACCAACCCGTATGGTGATGGGCAAGCATGCAAAAGAATTATTGAAAAAAACATCAAGAATTTCAAACGACAAACATTAGACATAAGCTTCCTTCATTTCCATAAATTGAAGGAAGCTAAAAATATTAGTAAAACATGAAAATCAGCATCATCATTCCAACATATAAACCAGGTCCTTATCTTAAGGACTGCCTTGAAAGCATAAACAACCAAACAATGAACAAGAAATGCTTTGAAGTAATCATTGTTCTTAACGGAGTTATTAAACCCTATATTGAATGCATTTACAATTTAACAAAAATGTATGACTTTAATTCTGTTGTCATACCCACAGAAACTCCTGGTGTGTCAAATGCAAGGAATATTGGATTGATAAGAGCACAAGGAGAATACGTATGTTTCATAGATGATGATGACAAAATCTCACCATCTTATTTAGAGAATTTATACTATAAAGCAACTCCGAATAACATTGTTGCAAGTAATGTCAAAGCATTTTATAACAATAGCAACAAAACTGAAAACGACTACATCGCATCAGCATATGAGAAACTTGCACACAAGAATGCACCGCTATCAGTACTAAAAGGAAGAAAATTTATGAGTTCTGCTTGTTGTAAAATCATAAGTCAAAAAAGCATACAAGACACCCGCTTTGACACAAACTTAAAGATTGGAGAAGATTCTGTATTCATGGCAGAAATCAGTAAAAATGTCAGAAATATAATTCTATCGGACAAGAATGCCATATATTACAGAAGATTAAGAGTTGGGTCTGCCAGCAGGACTAAACTGACAATATTACAAAAAAGTCACATTGTATGCAAGTTGCAAAAAAGATATATAAAGATGCTCACAAGTCCTTATAATATACCTTTTATTGCAACTCGCATTGTCGCTACACTTATGAAATTCATTAGAAAATGACAAGTAAGACATCTTTTTTATTTTTAATCTGATCCACTTTTAATGTGGATACATAGAATAATATAATTTATATACAATGAATAAAGTTAGTATCATCATGCCATCCTATAATGCAGCAAAATTTATTGCCGCATCAATACAATCTGTAATTGGGCAGACATACCGCAATTGGGAGTTACTTATAACAGACGATTGTTCTAAAGACGACACAGTAAAAATCGTAGAACAATTTCTTGAAAAAGACAATAGAATCAAATTGTTTTCTACAGGAAAGAATAGCGGTCCTGCTTGCGCAAGAAACAAATCATTGGAAAATGCGACAGGTAAATATATTGCATTTCTTGACAGTGATGACATTTGGGTTTCAAATAAACTTGAAACCCAGATTCAATTCATGATAGAAAAAAACATAGCATTCTCTTTTAGTAGCTATAGCGTCATAAAAGAAGATGGTACACCAACAGGAAACACCATCAATGTACCAAAAGTAATTGGATACCATGGTTATTTACGTAATACTATCATCGGATGCCTTACCGTTATCATAGATAGAGAAAAGACCGGAAATTTCATAATGCCTAACATAAAAAGCTCTCAAGATATGGCTTTATGGTTGCTCATTATGAAAAGAGGCTTCAAAGCTTATGGGCTACAAAACACATTAGCATGCTATCGATTAGTATCTACGTCAAATACTTCAAAAAAGTGGAAAGCAGCAAAAGATGTTTGGAAAGTTTATAGAGAAATAGAACACATAAATCCAATATATTCGGCAATATGTTTTATAGGATATGCAATAAACGCTATCATCAAACGTTTATAAAGAAATGAGTACTTAATTAGGGTGTCCAGTTCCATGTTCTCGTTTTTGATTATGTTTTAGCAACTTAGCACACTGTAAATCAGTAAATTAAGCACAAAATATAAGACAAATTTAACTGTCAAAAAGTCTGATGTAGATTCGCACAAGATTATAGTTTATTTAGTGAATGATTATCAATGACTTAGATGGTTATTACATTGTTTTTGATACTAAAAACTGGAACACAGAACTGGACACCCTAGTACTTAATACACAATATGATTTTAAAATATATATTTGACAGAATAACAGCTTTATTAGGACTGATTTTTCTTAGTCCAATATTGTTTCTGACATGGATTCTTATACATATAAAAATGCCAGATGGGCCTGCTATCTTCACACAAAAAAGAGTAGGTAAGGATGGGAAACTATTCACTATGTATAAATTTCGATCTATGTCACAACACCATGACGGCTCTTCCGTATCCGTTGCAGGAGAAAGCAGAATAACACCTCTTGGTGCTAAACTTAGAAAATATAAGATAGACGAACTTCCTGAACTTTGGAATGTCCTAATTGGCAACATGAGTTTTGTAGGTCCCCGGCCTGACGTACCAGGCTATGCAGATAAACTAGAAGGAGAAGATAGAGATATTCTTAAATTGCGCCCAGGAATCACAGGTCCAGCAAGTCTGAAATATCGTAACGAAGAAGAATTACTTGCCAAACAAGCCAATCCACAAGAATATAACGACTTCGTTATCTATCCAGATAAAGTGAGAATCAATCTCTTTTATCTTAAACACTATAGCTTTATTATGGACATTATGATTATAATAGCTACAGTCACAGGAAAGAGAATATCATATAATAACGAAATCATATAAATAATATGATGCTCAGAACATTTAAATAGGTTTTAAATATGGTGAATCGAAAAAGAATATACTTATGCCTTGCTCATATGAGTGGCAATGAAATGAAATACATCCAAGATGCTTTCGATACCAATTGGGTTGTTCCACTAGGACCGAATGTCAATGGTTTTGAGAAAGATTTGGAAAGCTTTGTAGGACAAGACAAAAAGGTGGTTGCATTAAGTGCAGGTACGGCTGCAGTACACCTTGCACTGCTAGACTGTGATGTTAAAGCAGGAGATGAAGTTTTGGTACAATCTTTTACATTCTGCGCATCAAGCAACCCTATTAAATATCTAGGTGCAAAACCTGTTTTCGTAGACAGTGAAAAAGAGACATGGAATATGGATCCTCAGCTATTAGACAAAGCTATAGCTGACAGAATAGAAAAGACAGGCAAAAAACCTAAAGCCATCATCGTTGTTTATCTATATGGTATGCCTGCAAAGATTGACGAAATATTGCAGGTTGCTAACAAATACGACATTCCACTTATAGAGGATGCAGCAGAAGGTCTTGGCTCCCGTTATAAAGAACAAGTGTGTGGAACATTTGGCAGATATGGCGTATTAAGTTTCAACGGAAATAAAATGATTACGACAAGTGGTGGTGGTGCCTTAATATGCCCAGACACCGAAAGCCAGAGTCGCATTATGTTCTATGCAACCCAAGCAAGAGAGTCATATCCATACTACCAACATGAGCACATTGGTTACAATTACCGTCTTAGCAACGTTTGTGCGGGAATAGGACGAGGTCAAATGACTGTACTAAACGACCATATAGCGCATCACAAACACGTACATGACCTATATACAAGATTATTGGCAAATGTCAAGGGCATCACCGTACATAGCAACCCAACACCTGATTTTGACTCAAATTTTTGGCTCAATACGATTCTGTTAGATGAAGGAGTTAAGATTAAAGGCGAAGAAAAGGCATATAGTCAGGTCATTACGGGCGCTGTAGGAGGTGCCGCTGGCGTTACACACAGTGCAAAAAGCACACATACATCATTGGAGCCAAACAAGAATGTTGAAGCTTTACGAATAGCACTTGATCAAGCATCTATTGAGGTACGCCCTTTATGGAAACCTATGCATTGTCAACCCGTTTATGCAGACTGTACGTCATACACAAATGGTATCAGTGAAGATTTGTTCCGTAAGGGCCTCTGCTTGCCTAGTGGACCATGCGTTTCAGAAGAAGATGTACGCTATATCACTGACACGATAAAAGAAAACATTATAACCAAATAATGTTCAATTAAACAACCTGTATCAGAAGCTCATGAACATGAAGTTTTTCAATAGACTATCAAATTGGTATTTCTCCAAAAAATCACTACCATACTGGTGTATTTTTTGGATAGATTGTACTGTGACATTTGTTTCTTACTTATTTATATATCAGCAGATTAACAGTGGAGCAAAGGCATTGAGTATCTTAGGACAACTCTCTATGTTATTTGCTATATTCACATTGTTCCATGCCATCGGTTTTAGGATATTCCACACATACGACGGTATCCTCAGATACTCATCGTTTATTGATTTGCAAAGGGTATTCTATGCTGTTACTTTTGGTGCGGTACTGTCTGCTATAACGAAAGACATGTTGCTTAGCACTCATTTCTTCCCTGGAGTTGAAATAGAATACCGCAATATTGTACTTGGAGCTCTCATTTCCACTTTAGTATTGTGGGCTATCAGAGTGATTGCCAAGACTATCTTTGATGTCTCTCTCTCAGATTACAACATTAAACATGCATTTATCTACGGCGTGAAAGAAGGTGGCATCGGTCTCGCCAAGCAAATCAAAAACAGTAAACCCATGAAATTCAAACTCATGGGCTTTATCTCTGATGATGCAGAAATTAAGCACCATCATCTGATGGGAACCAAAGTGTATGCTCCAGACCAGAATACCATCAGGAAAATGAGAAATAACAATATCTCTACCCTATTAATTTCTCCTGGTGCCATCAACGTTTTTCGCGCAAATAAAGACTTCCAGGATGCATTACTTGCAGAAGGTATACATATCTATATGCCTACCACACAGGAGTGGAACAGAAATGAACAGCAACAACTCAAAGAAGTTAGCATTGAGGATCTTTTACCACGAGATGAAATCAGCATCGATATGGAAAGCGTGGGTTCTATGCTTCATGGCAAACGCATATTGATTACAGGTTCTGCTGGAAGTATCGGAAGCGAAATGGTAAGACAAATAGCCAAGTACAGTCCTGCGGAATTAATTCTGATAGATAGTGCAGAGACCCCGCAGCACGATATACGATTGATGATGGCGAAGCAATTCCCTGATATTAAAGCTGAAACCATCGTCACCACTATCTGTAGCAAGTCCAGAATGGAACATATCTTCAAGACTTACCTGCCTGACTATGTTTTCCATGCTGCTGCATATAAACATGTTCCTATGATGGAGAACAATCCATGTGAGAGCATTCAAAACAATGTTTATGGTACTAAAATACTAGCTGACCTTGCTGTCAAATATGGAGTTAAGAAATTTGTTATGATTTCAACAGACAAAGCTGTCAACCCAACCAATGTCATGGGATGTTCTAAACGAATCTGTGAAATCTATGTACAGAGTCTCAACAAAGCAATAGAGGAAGGTATCATCAATGGAAAAACCCAATTCGTTACCACACGTTTTGGCAATGTATTGGGCTCCAATGGTTCTGTTATACCTTTATTCAAGAAACAAATAAAAGCTGGTGGACCTGTCACTGTTACAGACCCACGTATCATCCGCTACTTCATGCTCATTCCAGAGGCTTGCAAACTAGTTCTGGAAGCAGGAACAAAAGGTAATGGCGGGGAAATATTTGTTTTCGACATGGGCAAACCTGTCAAAATTGCCGACATGGCACAGAGAATGATCAACCTCAGTGGAGCAAAGAACGTTGAAATCAAATACACTGGACTGAGAGCAGGCGAAAAGCTTTACGAGGAAGTGCTTAATGAGAAGGAATCAACCAAGCCGTCGTTCCATGACAAAATAAGAATTGCAGAAGTACGTGAATACGATTATACAGAAGTATCTAAGCAAATCGATGACTTAATTGAAAAAAGTAAGTTATACGATGAAATGCTAACAGTAAAGATAATGAAGGAAATCGTTCCAGAGTACAAGAGCAATAATTCGATTTACGAGAAGCTCGACAAATAAGCATTTTTACGTTCGTAATAAATGAAAAAACTGATGGAAAATAAACAATATAAAGACAGCATGAATAAGACGGAGCAAATTATAAAGCGCTCCGTCGATTTCGTCATTGCAACATGTTGTCTGATATTCTTCTCTCCTTTAGCCATAGCGTGTGCTATTGCTATCCGATTAGAGGATGGGCTACCTGTAATCTACCGTCAAGAGCGCATAGGTCTACATGGCAAGCCATTCTTTATCTATAAATTTCGTTCCATGAAGATTGATGCAGAAAAAGATGGTCCTGATCTTCTTGAGATAAAAGGTGATCCAAGGCTCACTAAAGTTGGACGTTTTTTAAGAATGCATCACCTCGATGAACTTCCTCAACTTTGGAACGTTTTTAAAGGAGACATGGCATTTGTAGGTCCTCGCCCTGAACGTAAATTCTATATCGACCAGATTATGGAGCATGATCCTCGATATACTTATCTGTATCAGATTCGTCCGGGAGTAACTTCTTACGCTACCTTATATAATGGATATACGGATACTATGCCGAAGATGCTGAGAAGACTAAGTCTTGACCTCTTCTACCTAGAGCACAGATCCTGGTGGTTCGATGCCAAGATTCTGTTCAAAACAATGGTGAACATCATGTTTGGCAAAATATTTTAATGATTAGCTACTTAGACAATAAAGGGGTGAATACTTTTTATATAGTGTATTCACCCCTTTATTGTACCTACTTCTTTACCAAATCCTTATTTAACCGTTGGGAAGGCTCATGCCCAACATAGCATTTCGCACTTCTCGGTTAGGATAGCCTAACATATAGCTGCTACCAACCACCTTCTTGATGGTAAGGTAACCGAACTGATAAAGGAAGAGCTTTGGATCATTCATATTGACATCACTCATTTCCAAATAGTCAGAATCTATCAGACAATTGTCCAGCTCAGGAATCTCGTTGATGAATTTACGCAAGACCTTGAGCAACATTTCGTTGGAACCTGAAGCTATCCAATAAGAATTTAGACGCAGATTGACCAATGCGTTACATACACTAAAAGGATTGCAAACAACAATAAGACCACTTGAGAAATGGTAGCCACCATAGATAGAGCTCATTGTATCCATAAGGGCACTCTTCGTGATAGCATTGTTATCTGCCAATTCTGATAGATGTTCTGAGAAATTACAAATAACTTCATCTTTGGTGAAACCGCATATCGCAGCGTACTCATTACGAAAACTGATATTGACTAACGTATTAAGCATACCAAACATACCGATTTGGGTAAACTTGGTAATGCCAGTAATAAAGACGCACTTGATGCAGTAACCATAGTCTTTTAACCCTGTAAAGAAGTTACGATATATCTCACGGCATGCATCATGATGATTGGTTTCATAGGTATGTTGCAAAGGAACATCATACTCATCTACTATAATGGCTATCTGTACTCCCGCCTGTTCGTATGCTCTCTGAATGATACCATTTAAACGATTACCTAAAGACTGCTCATCCGGATTTCTGCCATATATCTTCTCGTATGAAGACAATACATTGTTCAAATATTCTGTAAGCGTCTGTGCAGAAGAACCACCCAAACTCATACTGAAATAGATTACAGGACGTTTTACCCACTCCGATTCAAGTTCCATAATTTTGAGACCTTCAAAGAGTTCCTTTCTACCCTCAAAATAACACTTAAGTGTAGAACACAAAAGAGACTTACCGAAACGGCGTGGACGGCTCAGGTAATTGTATTTAGTACCATTAGCCAGTTTCCAGACCATATCGGTCTTATCAGCATAGATATAATGATCTCTACGCATCTCTTCAAAATCCTGTATGCCTAAAGGCAATTTTCTATTCAGTTGCGTCATCTTGTCTCTTTTTTCTGCAAATATACGCCTTTTATATGAAACAGCCAAACATTTTCAACTTTTCTTAATTACCGCAGCCATATAGTAATTAGAGCACTCAAATGATACCACCATGTTAGCGCGGTTACAGGTATCGCTGTAATTCTCTTCGCAAGTAACTGACTTTTGCATCATAAGTCCCTGACTTTCATATCGTAAGTAACTGACTTTTGCATCGTAAGTCTTTGATTTCTGTCTCGGAAACAACCGACTTCTGGGTGACAGAGGTGACAGGGAATTCTGAAGATTTACTCTCGCGCGGGCAGGCAGGAACTTTCGGCCTGATTTTTCCTGCCTGCCCGCGTGCGAGGCGAAATGTTGAAAAACTCGTGTCACCCTGTCACCATGAACACTGAGCTGAGAATGCGCTGTATAGCTCTCTTGCTATGGGCATAAACTCTCCTGTCTCCGCCTCCGTTGGCTTTCGGAAGTAGAGATCCGTACATTACTGTTTTTGTCACGACGCCTCCAAAGTAGGTAATAAGGTTCTAATCTGTGTCACACGGTGCAAAGATACAAAAAATAAAATAAATGAGAGTTCCCACTAGTGGAAACTCGTAAACGATAATTACCGTTTTTTAAAAATCTTTTAAACAATAAAGGCTAAAAAATATATCCGATAATAGCAAGTTGCAGAAGAATTTGGAGTTGGAAGACACCTTATCTAACTGTTGGGAAGAATCATACCCAACATAGCATATTGACTATATATTGATGGTAACCATTTTTATAGAGCGCATATCGAATCAAAACAATGATGAACATCCTGTTTGACGAAAGTTTTAGACATCGAACGCTGTGAAAGGGAAAAAGACGGTTTTGTAACATTTTTTTATTTCACAGCTTTTTATTTGGCATTATTTATATAAAAATCTGTTTCCTTGTACAAATAGAAAAGACTCCGCAAAGGGTTTTAAAACTTTTTTTTAAGTTGATGGTAAATTTGTTGCCATTTTATTTTTTTGTTTCATTTTTTTTTAGTACCTTTGCAAACGTTATCCTGAATACAATCTTTTTACCTTAAAGAAAACTAATACCTATTGAATGTAGAGCAGTTGTCTGAGAAGATAGCTGCTCTTGTCTTTTTTATAGCTCCCCATACAATAAATACCGCAAAACATCCGTTTTTTATTTATAGAAACAAGTCTTATCACTTGTATAAATCATCACAGAAGAAACAATGGAAACAGAAGTAAAGAAGATTCCTTATCTCGACCTGAAGGCTATCAATGAGCCATACGAGAAGGAGATAAAGGATGCTATCAACAAGGTGGTCAACAGCGGATGGTATCTGCAAGGTGAAGCCGTAAAGAAGTTTGAGAAATCGTATGCACAGTTTATCGGTACTGAATACTGCATCAGCTGCGCTAACGGGACGGATGCGCTCAAACTGATACTGATGGGGGAACTGGCTATCGGAAAGTTGCAGAAAGGTGATGAGGTAATCGTGCCTGCCAACACTTATTTCGCTACCGTACTTGCCATCAGCAGCGTAGGACTGACACCTGTATTGGTGGATGCCAATATCGATACATTACAGATAGATGACCAACTGATAGAAGCCCGAATTACACCGAAGACCAAAGCCATCATGATTGTTCATCTCTATGGCAAACTGGCATGGACTCCGAAGATTGCTGAAATCTGCAAGAAGCATCATCTCTTGCTTTTCGAAGACAATGCGCAGGGATTCGGATGCTCCACTACTCTATCTGATTCTTCTGAAAAACCATCAAAAAGAAGATATACCGGAAATCTTTCGGATGCTGCTGCCCACAGTTTTTATCCTAGCAAGAATCTGGGAGCATTGGGAGATGCGGGAGCTGTAACTACCAATAACAGGGAATTGGCGGAAGCCATCATGTCACTACACGAATATGGAAAGATAGAAGACGGCATCTTCAGATACCAGGGCGTCAACTCGCGCATGGATGAGATTCAGGCTGCTGTACTGAATGTGAAACTGCAATATCCTGAAAACGAACAGAAAGCGAGATACAGACAGGTACAGCTATACCTGGAGCATCTGGATGACAGCACCAAGGACAGATGCATCGCTGCGAAACTCATCTCTCCTGCTCATGAAAATGTTTTCCACGTCTTCCCTTTCCTTACCCCGAAGCGAGACCAACTGAAAGCTTTCCTGGCTGAGAATGGGGTCGGCACAAAGATTCATTACTTCCGCCCACCCTATCTGCAGCCATGCTATCCGGAAATGAATCATCTGGAATTTCCGGTAGCCAAGAGAATAGCTGACGAAGAACTGAGTCTGCCTTGCAACTCATCGCTCAACGATGAAGATATCATCAGAGTAAGCAAACTCATAAACCAGTTCTTGGCTTAAAGGTACTGCACTTTGGCACCGATAGAGAGGCCGAAGACATCCCAGAAACCGGCATTGCCGTTACGGTAGAAACGCATAAAGTAGATATCCGTTGTACCCAACTCATAGAAGAACGTAATACTCTTGATACGCTTACGTTTATTATGCGGAATATCATACTTAAAACGTTCACCCAAGGCAATATTAGGACGGACTCTGGTAGAGAACGGATAGTAGCCGCTTTCATACTTGGTAGGCTGCTTTGTCCAGAAATCATGTCCGAACACCGTATTGAAATACAGGCTGCACTCCAGCGGTTCAAACCACCAGCCCTTACCGATATTGCGACGCCAAGGAATGAAATTCTCCTTGAGCGTCAGGGTTAACTTCTCATCGTCAGAACTGAACTTCGGGATGTAGCCAAACAAGAGCTGCGTTTCCCACTGGCGGCGCTTACCATATTCCCATCCGATACCCAGCGAAATGATACCCATATTGCCACAGGTCTGAATGATTCCACTAGTAGGTATCAGTAAATCCCAGTGCTTGCGGTAACGCATAATGCGGCGGTCATATCGGGTCAGTTTGCCATCCGCCAACACCAGAGTATCATGAACGATACTATCCTTCAGTTCCAACTCCTCACTTTTCCCGGTAACCTCATCGGCAGCATGAACCTGTACAGAACCTGCAGCAAGCAAAGCTCCCCAAATGAATATATGCTTAAAACTCAATAACTTCATAACGATAATCTGTTGGAGTAATGGTGAATATATAGTACTGATGCTTAGCGGCATTGGCCACCTGATAATAGATGATGCCATCGCCATAAATATCTTCTTGCTTGGTATGATGACCATGACCGTAAAGACAGCACATCAAACCTGGGAACTGATGCGTATAAAAATTGAAGACCTTAGCTACATTATTATTAAACTGCTCTGAATAAGGGGCAGCATGCATACAGACAATGGTACGCGAAAAGTCATCTGCATCTGCCTTAACCTGCTCTTCCATGAAATCGAAATTAGGTACAGGGCGGGAATAGTCGAACTCTATGGCATTGGTATTGAGGCAGACAAACTTTACCTTGCCGGCAATGAAACTGAAATCCGGATTTCCAAAGATTTTCTCATAAGCCTGGTTACCTGTTCCCAAACAGTCATGATTACCCAGCAGAGCCACGTATGGAATCTTCAGTTTCTGAAGATGGTCACGGGTCCACTGGAACTCACGGGTAGCACCAAAGTCGGTAAGGTCTCCACAATGAATCACGAAATCGAGGGAATCACTGCGGCGATTGATATCATTAACCTCACTCTTCAAATCATCCAACCACTGGTGTGAATCACTGATCATAGCAAAACGGATTGTATCTTTCGACTTTACTGCAGCCTCAATCTTCTGAATATTGGTAACATTCAGATTTCTATCGCCGTCGATTTGCACATCATACGGATGAACATCGAAGACGGTATCGCAGGATGCCACCATACAGAGACAACAGGCAGCCAGGATATAGGAAATAATTTTATGCATTCTTGTCTTATTATCTTTAAATACTCTTTTTTATAACTCTCAAATACTACTTTTTCTTCTTTTTCAACCTTGCATAGAAACCTTGCAACCTGCCTGGCTGACAACCGGCATCGAGCAGTTTCTTCAAATCACGATAGGCTTCGTCTTTTCTTCCAAGCAGAATCAGGATGTCTACATGATTGAAAGCAAAATCCTCATTACCGGCATCCAACTCCATCGCCTTGGCGTAATCAAACTCTGCCAGCTCAAGCATACCCCTCTCCTTCTCCATGCCACCTCTTGCAGCATAAGCCATCGCACTGTCAGGGTACTGCTCTATCAGACTGTTAATGCCATCGTAAGCCTCGGTATAATGCTTATCTTTCTCATTGAGCAAAGCCAGACCGAGTTGCGCCTGGAAGTTGCCAGGAACAAGTACCAGAAGATTCTGATAATCTAGACGCGCAAAGTTATAACGGAGCAACTTCTCATTGACAAAGGCACGATAGAACAAACCGGCGATATTGGTATTGTTCAGAAAGAGTACCTTATCAAGATCATCCTTGGCATATTGCCACTGCTCCAGCTGGATATTCCAAGCAGCCTTTTTCAGTCGCAGATCGATACTGTCGGGATGATATGCAAGCACTTCTGTAGCCTTGGAGAGTGAATCGCGCAAGGCTTTATTCTGAGCAGCACGTGCCTTGTCGGCATCTACGTTCTGCGCAGATACAGATAAAGAAACCATCGATGCCAATAATAATGTATAAAAACTTTTCATGGTGCAAAGTTAAGAAGACTTTCGCAAACTGCCAAATAAAAAACTATAAAACTTATTTGAGTTTACAAAAAGAACTAAATTTCAGAAAGACAGGACAATCAACAAGAAAAGCCTTAAGAGAAAGAAACACTCCTCTTAAGGCTTTTATCAAGAAAGCATCTGGATAGAAAATTCACCCAGCGCCGAAAAATCCATTTACAGATTAAGCATTCTTAATCCAGTTAACGATCCATGCGCCAACCTCAGTTGTGCCATAGTGAGCACCGCCCTCAACCTGAATTTCAGGTGTGCGGACATTGGCATCGAGAGAAGCATCTACAGCCTTGCGGATCAAGGCACCCTCCTCGTTCAAACCGAAGTGCTCCAACAACATAGCTGCAGAAAGAATCTGAGCTACTGGGTTAGCCAGGTTCTTGCCAGCTGCCTGTGGCCATGAACCATGAACAGGCTCGAACAATGGTGTGTGCTCACCGAGAGAGCTAGATGGCTGCAAGCCCATAGAACCGGTGATGCAAGAAGTCTCATCGGTCAGGATATCACCGAAGGTATTCTCTGTAACGATAACATCGAAGAATGTAGGCTCAGTCAATACGCGCATAGAAGCGTTGTCGATGAACATATAGTCGGTGTTTACCTCAGGATACTGTGGCTCCATCTCCTTGGCAATCTGGCGCCAGAGACGAGAAGATGCCAATACGTTTGCCTTATCTACTACTGTCAAGTGCTTGTTGCGCTTCATGGCAAACTCGAAAGCTACCTTCAGGATGCGCTCAATCTCAGGACGGGTATAGATATCTGTATCGTATGCCTTATCGTTATCCTGATACTTCTCACCGAAGTACATACCGCCAGTTAACTCGCGGATAACTACGAAGTCAGCACCCTTCAGGAGTTCATCCTTCAATGGTGACTTGTGGAGCAGGCAATCGAATGTGGCTACTGGGCGAACATTGGCGAAGAGGCCCAACTTCTTACGCATAGCGAGCAAGCCCTGCTCAGGACGAACCTTGGCTGTAGGGTTGTTGTCGAAACGTGGGTCACCAACGGCTGCGAAGAGCACTGCGTCAGCATCCATACAAGTCTTGAAGGTTTCCTCTGGGAATGGATCACCTACCTCGTCGATAGCGTGAGCGCCGCAGATAGCCTCGTTATAAGTAAACTCGTGGTTGAACTTCTCTGCAATGGCCTGCATAACTGCTACGCCCTGCTTCATAATCTCTGGTCCGATACCATCACCGGCGAGAACTGCAATGTTTAATTTCATCTTATCTGATTTTTTAATTGTTTATTTTTTGAATGATTAAAGCTTTTGCCCTTACAGGGCGGATTGCTAAATGCTATCTTATACCCAGGGTGTTACCCTGGGCTAGGAGCTTCTGCCCCTTCAGGGCGTGCTGCTGAATAGAAACCTTCGGAGATGTTTGCATAACCTTCGGAGATAATTTCATAATCTTCGGAGATAATTTCGTAATCTTCGGAGATATTTTCATAATCTTCGGAGATATTATTCCATATCAAGATTTCGAGGCGAAACAGCCTGATCGTCGCTCTTATCTGCCTCATACATATTAATCATCTTCAGCGTTGCCTTGATAGCAGCTTCTGTCTGGTCAGCATCCAAGCCTCGGGTGCGCCAGATACGATCTCCTTCACGCCAGGTAATGACGGTCTGAACGAGGGCATCGGTACGGCCACCAGGTGGGATGGTTACCTGATAGTTGTCGAGCTTAGGGAAGGTCTTGCCGAGCTTCACCTTGTAGATATTGCGGAGGGCTTTCACGAAAGCATCATACTGACCATCACCGGAGCTCTGGTCTTCATACTCTTTACCCTCTATTTCTACCTTTACGCTGGCTATAGGCTTCAAACCGTATGAGGTTGATACCATGTAACTTACCAGTTTCACCTTATCCTCTGGAGCTCCATGCTTCAATACATCGCTCACGATATATGGCAGATCGTCCTGGGTTACCAGTTCCTTGCGGTCGCCGAGTTCTGTGATTCGCTTGGTCACCGCCTTGGTCTGCTCAGGCGTCAGTTCCAATCCCAGTTCATTGAGGTTCTGCACGATATTCGCCTTGCCAGAGTTCTTACCCAACGCATACTCACGATGTCTGCCGAAACGCTCAGGTACCAGGTCGTTGCAATAAAGCTTGTCCTTGTTGTCACCATCGGCATGCACACCAGCTACCTGGGTAAAGACGTTGTCTCCTACTACCGGAGTATTCGGAGCCACGGCAATGCCACTATATCCTTCAACCAATCGGGAAATATCATTCAGACGGTCTTCCTTAATATTGGTCTTTGCCTCGAACATGTCTTTCAGAATCACCTGAACACTTGCCAATGGTGCATTGCCACAACGCTCACCCAGACCATTCACGGTAACGTGAAGACCCTTGGCGCCGCTCAATACGGCAGCCAGCGAGTTGCTCACAGCCAGATCGTAGTCGTTATGGGCATGGAAGTCGAAGTGAGAATTCGGATAACGGCGCACCATCTGGCGCATATACTCCACACACTGCAATGGGTTCAGAATACCCAACGTATCAGGAAGAAGGAAGCGCTTGATAGGCAGTTTTACCAACTCATCCATCATCATGAAGAGATAGTCACGACTGTCACGCATACCGCTCGACCAGTCCTCCAAATAGAGATTCACGGTGAATCCCTTGCTCAAAGCATAGTCGATGGTCTGCTTAATATGAGCGAGATGCTCCTCAGGCGACATCTTGAGTTGCTGGGTGCAGTGCTTGTAGCTACCCTTTGCCAAGAGGTTGATGACATGACCGCCGCATTCAGCAATCCAATCCACACTCTTGTTGTTATCCACGAATCCCAATACCTCAACGGAATCCAGTTTACCTATAGTCTTAGCATAACGGCAAATTCGAGCGACAGCATCCTTTTCACCTTCTGACACACGCGCTGAAGCCACCTCAATGCGATCTACATTGATGTCGTGCAACAGCATTCTTGCTATCATCAACTTCTCGTGAGGAAGGAAACTGACACCATTGGTCTGCTCGCCGTCGCGCAGCGTGCAGTCCATGATCTCAATCTCCTTGATACGGGAATTATCTCTCTTTGCGTTAACGTTCATAATTACTTGTTTTTAGCTTCCCAAGCCTCAACCTTGTCGCGGTTCTGAACGAGGAAGTCTACATCGTCCAAACCATTCTCCAAACAGTGTTTCTTGTAGCCGTTGATTTCGAAGTGCTCGCTCTTGCCGGTAGCAAGATTGGTCACGGTCTGGTTAGGAAGATCTACCTTTACCTCTGTCTTGTGATCCTTGTCGATGCTCTCGAAGAGTTCTTTCAGGAATTCCTCGCTTACTACTACTGGCAATACGAGGTTGTTCAACTCGTTGTTCTTGTGGATATCAGCAAAGAAAGAGCTGATGACTACACGGAAGCCTGCACCTGCGATAGCCCAGGCAGCGTGCTCACGGGAAGAACCGGAGCCGAAGTTCTTGCCAGCTACGAGGATGACACCACTGTAAGATGGGTCGTTCATCACGAAGTCTGGCTTTGGAGTTCCGTCGGCATTGTAGCGCCAGTCGCGGAAGAGGTTGTCGCCCATGCCCTCTTTATCGATGGCCTTGAGGAAACGGGCTGGGATGATCTGGTCAGTATCTACATTCTCCAAAGGAAGAGGAATGCAGCTTGATGTAATTACATTGAATTTCTGTTTCATTTCAATTTAACATTTAACATTGAACACTTAACATTACATAAACTCTCTTGGGTCGGTAATCTTACCAGTGATAGCGGCAGCAGCTGCTACGTATGGGCTGGCAAGGATGGTGCGGGAACCTGGTCCCTGACGACCCTCGAAGTTACGGTTGGATGTACTTACAGAGTACTTGCCTGCCGGAATCTTATCATCGTTCATTGCCAGGCAGGCAGAGCATCCAGGCTGACGGATTTCGAAGCCGGCAGCCTCAACAATCTTATCAATACCCTCTTCACGTATTTGTTTATCAACCAACCATGAACCTGGTACAAGCCAAGCAGTTACGCCATCTGCCTTTTTCTTTCCTTTAACAAGAGAAGCGAAAGCACGGAAATCTTCAATACGACCATTGGTACATGCGCCCAAGAATACATAATCGATAGGATGACCCTCGAGTTTCTCGCCTGGCTGGAAACCCATGTAGTTGAGGCTCTTCTTGAAACCAGCCTGCTCTTCCTCAGGAATCTCATCAAGAGTTGGGATATTCCCGGTAATGCCGATACCCATACCTGGGTTGGTACCATAGGTGATACGTGGTTCGATATCCTTGGCGTCGAAAGTCAACTCCTTGTCGAAGACAGCATCATCACCACTCTTCAAGGTCTTCCAGTAAGCCACAGCCTTGTCCCACTCTTCACCCTTAGGTGCATATTCACGACCCTTGATGTACTCGAATGTTGTCTCATCAGGAGCTACGAAACCACCACGGGCACCCATCTCGATAGAGAGGTTACAGAGGGTAAGACGACCTTCCATAGACATATCCTTCACTACATCGCCACTGTACTCAACGAAGTAACCGGTAGCACCAGAAGTAGTGAGCTGGCTCATCAGATAGAGAGCAACGTCCTTGGCAGTAACGCCCTTGCTGAGATTACCGTTGATGCTGATACGCATAGACTTTGGCTTGCTCTGGAGAATACATTGTGAAGCCATCACCATCTCCACCTCAGAAGTACCGATACCGAAAGCTACGGCACCCATTGCACCATGAGTAGAAGTATGAGAGTCGCCACAAACGATGGTCATACCAGGAAGAGAAAGACCCTTCTCTGGACCTACTACGTGGATGATACCATTATCCTTTGTGTTCATGGCAAAGTGAGTTACGCCGAAATCAGCGGTATTCTTTGCCAAGGTATCTACCTGCTTCTTTGAGATAGGATCCTCGATTGGTTTATCCTGATCGTGAGTAGGAGTATTGTGGTCAGGCATACAGAAAATCTGGTCTGGACGGAACATCTTGAGTC
>OLWK01000624.1_pt1 | contig 19932 bp, 17 predicted proteins | sample 1674141 | NCBI WGS metagenome assembly OLWK01 (sample SAMEA103958148, study PRJEB25191) | human gut metagenome | reverse complement strand
TCAAGCAGTACCTAAAGGCGGTGCTTTTCAATGCCCCGTCTACCATTGACAGCTACTATACTTCCCTTGTCGCTCACGATATGGCAAGCGGCGCGCTTGCACCGAGAAAGCCAAAGTACGGCGACCTGGACTATTACACCTACAACGAGGGCGAAAGCCTGTAAACGAAAAAAGGAGGATTTACCACATGGCACAGAAAACAGGAGCTTTGATTTTTGACGAAACCGCTGACCGCTACGACATTCGCTTTGACATTGCCGACTATTACGGCGGCTTGCATTGCGGCGAGTGCATGGACGTATTCACAGGCGGCAAATGGAAGCCGACCCGGATTGAGTACGGGGACAACTGGTATCTTGTAGGTATTCGCGCCGAGGACTTGAACGGGCTGCGGGTACGGATTTAACGGGGCGGCGTGAAGAACGGACGCCCTTTTTTCACGCCCAAAAGCGGCGTACCACCTTAACACTATCACTACTACCGGGAAAGGAGGACGGTAAACATTGCAAGATGAAATCAACGAAAAAGTGGTTGCGCTCTCTGTCAAGGGAGCGAAGCTGACCGCTGAAATGCTGCAAAAGGCAATCAAAGCCATGCTTGCACAGGCAAAAAAGCAGCAGGAAAAACAGCCCCACGGGAAGCAGACCCTAAAGCAGCTTGCGAAGCAGAACGCGGGGCTATCCAACATTGAGATAACCGAGGGCAATATCAAAGCCTTTGAGCAGACGGCAAAAAAATACGGTATCGACTTTGCCCTAAAGAAAGACAGCACCGAAACGCCGCCCCGTTATCTTGTCTTTTTCAAAGGGCGGGACGCGGACGCTCTGACCGCAGCTTTTAAGGAGTTTTCCGCAAAGAAGCTGACACAGGAGCAAAAGCCCTCTATCCGAAAGGCACTTGCCACATTCCGGGAAGCAGCAAAGCAGCTTAACGCGAACCGTCAAAAGACAAAACACAAGGACAGGGAGGTATCGCTATGAAGCCGAATATCAAGAAGCTGCTTATCCTAAACGCCCCCTATCTGCTCTTTGTGTATCTCTTTGATAAAGTCGGACAGGCGGTGCGGCTCTCGCCGGGGGCTGACCTCTCCGGCAAGCTGCTTTCCATTGGCAGCGGCTTTTCCGCTGCCTTTTCAAATGCCCTGCCGAGTTTTGCCCCTATGGATTTGCTTATCGGCATTGTCGGGGCTGTCGTTATCCGGCTTGCGGTCTATGTGAAAGGCAAGAACGCAAAGAAATACCGTAAGGGCATGGAGTACGGCTCTGCACGTTGGGGCAATGCCGAGGATATAAAGCCATATATCGACCCCATGTTTGAAAATAACGTGCTGCTGACGCAGACCGAAAGGCTGATGATGAGCAGCCGCCCGAAGCACCCGAAGTATGCACGAAACAAAAATGTTCTTGTAATCGGCGGCTCCGGCAGCGGCAAGACAAGATTTTTCGTTAAGCCTAACCTTATGCAAATGCACAGCAGTTATGTTGTAACCGACCCAAAAGGAACGGTTTTAATCGAGTGCGGGAAGCTCTTGCAGCGGGGCGGGTACAAAATCAAAGTGCTAAACACCATCAATTTCAAGAAATCCATGCGGTACAATCCCTTTGCCTATCTGCGCAGCGAAAAGGATATTTTGAAACTGGTAAATACCATTATCGCCAACACCAAAGGCGACGGGGAAAAATCCGGCGAGGATTTTTGGGTGAAATCGGAACGGCTTTTTTACTGCGCCCTTATCGGCTACATCTGGTACGAAGCCCCGGAGAATGAGAAAAACTTTACGACGCTGCTTGAAATGATAAATGCGTCGGAAGCCCGCGAGGACGACCCGGAATTTCAATCCCCCGTTGACCTCATGTTTGAACGCTTGGAGGAAAAAGACCCGGAACATTTTGCGGTGCGCCAGTACAAGAAGTTTTTGCTGTCTGCCGGAAAAACAAGAAGCTCTATCCTCATTTCCTGCGGTGCGCGTCTTGCCCCCTTTGACATTCGGGAACTGCGCGAGCTGATGGAAACCGACGAAATGGAGCTTGACACCTTAGGCGACCGAAAGACCGCGCTTTTTGTTATTATCTCCGACACCGACGACACCTTTAACTTTGTTGTATCAATCCTTTACACACAGCTTTTCAATCTGCTTTGTGACAAGGCAGATGATGTGTACGGCGGGCGGCTGCCTGTTCATGTGCGCTGTCTGCTTGACGAGTTTGCAAATATCGGGCAGATACCGAAGTTTGAAAAGCTCATTGCCACTATCCGAAGCCGTGAAATCTCCGCGTCCATCATCTTGCAGAGCCAGTCGCAGCTAAAGGCTATCTACAAGGACAACGCCGATACCATTGTCGGCAACTGCGATACGACCCTGTTCTTGGGCGGCAAGGAGAAAACGACCCTTAAAGAAATGTCGGAAATCTTGGGGAAAGAAACGATTGACAGCTTCAATACTTCCGAAACAAGAGGACGGGAGCTTTCCCACGGGCTGAACTATCAGAAGTTAGGCAAGCAGCTTATGAGCGAAGATGAAATTGCGGTCATGGACGGCGGGAAATGTATCTTGCAGCTACGCGGGGTGCGCCCGTTCTTCTCCGAAAAATACGATATTACCAAACACCCGAAGTACAAGTACCTTTCCGACTTTGACAAGAAAAATGCCTTTGACATGGAAAAGCACTTGCGCCGCCGTCCTGCAATCGTAAAGCCGGACGAGGTATTTGACTATTACGAAGTTGACGAAGCAGATTTGCAGGAGGACGCAGAATGAATAAGCGTATCAGAAAGAAAAAGAACAAACAGCAGTTAATCCGGGCTATCAGCGGGCTTGTGGAAGCAGCCGAGGAAATGCAGCGGGAACAGGAACGCAGGACAAGACAGGCGGGTATTTCCTATATCAAGTATATCGAAGCTGTCCGGGAACGGCAGTACGGCATTAAGCCTGTCTACACACCGCTTTTTGAAAAGGAGGGAGCTTAAAGTAAAAATAATAAACACGGGCTACATGGTACGCGCCCCTACTCCTTGCGCGTATCGCGGCAGGAAGCCGCACCCTTACAACTGAATACCGCCGCGCCGCAGAAATTACGCAGCGCGGGGATTTATGACCGCGGCAGTTATCAAAAACTGACCGCCGTTTTTTTGCCCTTTTTCGGGCAGCCGCAAAGCGGCAGAAAGGAGTTTTTATATGGCATTTTTCAACAGCGCAGTAGGCGTTTTGCAGACACTTGTTATTGCTCTCGGAGCAGGTCTTGGCATTTGGGGCGTTATCAACCTCTTGGAGGGCTACGGAAATGACAACCCAGGTGCAAAAAGCCAGGGCATGAAGCAGCTCATGGCGGGCGGCGGCGTTGCCCTTATCGGTGGCACCCTTGTACCTCTGCTTTCCGGCCTGTTCGGTTAAGCGGCGGGGTTAGCCTATGCAGAGCATACTTGACGCGATTAACGAATGGATAAAGGAAATCCTCATTGGAGCCATTAACGGTAATCTGTCAACTATGTTCGGGGACGTAAACGAAAAAGTCGGAACTATCGCCGCAGAGGTAGGACAAACCCCGCAGGGGTGGAACGCAGGCATATTTTCCATGATACAGAGCTTGTCGGAAAATGTGATTGTACCCATTGCGGGGCTTGTCATTACCTACGTTCTATGCGTGGAGCTTATCAGCATGGTAACGGAAAAGAACAATATGCACGATATTGACACGTTCATGTTCTTTAAGTGGTTTTTCAAGGCGTGGGTAGCGGTGTATCTCGTTACCCACACCTTTACTATCACTATGGCGGTGTTCGATATGGCGCAGCACGTTGTTTCCGGCGCGGCGGGCGTGATCGGCGGCGATACGAATATCGACGTTGACGCCGCCCTATCGTCTATGCAAGCCGGACTTGACGCTATGGAAATCCCCGAACTGCTTTTGCTCGTTATGGAAACAAGCCTTGTGAGCCTTTGCATGAAAATCATGTCGGTGCTTATCACGGTTATCCTGTACGGCAGAATGATAGAAATTTACCTTTACTGTTCGGTATCGCCTATCCCGTTTGCAACTATGACCAACAGAGAGTGGGGGCAGATAGGCAACAACTACTTAAAAGCCCTGTTCGCCCTCGGTTTTCAAGGCTTCCTCATAATGATATGCGTCGGCATTTATGCGGTTTTGGTTGGCAGCATGATTGTAGCGGACAACCTGCACAGCGCGATTTTCTCCCTTGCAGCCTACACCGTGATTTTGTGCTTCTCCCTATTCAAAACAGGCGCACTTGCGAAGTCAATCTTTAACGCCCATTAAAGACCGAAAGGAGGAGGTTTTCACTTGGCGTATGTACCCGTACCCAAAGACTTATCAAAAATCAAAACGAAAGTCGCTTTTAATCTGACAAAGCGGCAGATTATATGTTTTGCGGCAGCCCTCGCTATGGGACTACCGCTTTTCTTTTTGCTCAAAGACAGCGCGGGAACAAGCATGGCGGCATTTGCAATGATTGTCGTTATGCTTCCCTGCTTCCTCTTGGCAATGTATGAAAAACACGGGCAGCCCCTTGAAATCGTGATAAAGAACGTCATTCAGACAAAGTTTATCCGACCAAAGGAACGCCCCTATCAGACGGAAAATTTTTATGCCGTCATAGAAAAACAACGAAAACTGGAAAAGGAGGTATCGGCTATTGTCAATGGCAGAACGAAAAACCATGACCCGCGCGGTAAAAAATCCCGTGAAGCGTAAGCTGACCCGCGCAGAAAAGAAAGAAATCGCCGCCGTGATACAGGCGGCAAAGGGCGACGGGAAGCCCCACACCGCACAACAGACCATTCCCTACTTGCAGATGTACCCGGACGGGATTTGCAGGGTAACGGAAAAGAAATACAGTAAAAGCCTTGTCTTTGAAGATATTAACTATCAGCTTGCACAGGCAGACGATAAGACCGCCATTTTTGAAAACTGGTGCGATTTTCTCAACTACTTTGACGCTTCCGTTTCGGTGCAGCTCTCTTTCATCAATCAGGGCGCAAGAAAGGAAAAGGCACAGGCGGCTATCGAAATTCCGGCGCAGGACGACGCTTTTAACTCTATCCGCAGGGAGTACGCGGATATGCTGAAAAATCAGCTTGAAAAAGGCAACAACGGACTGGAAAAGTGCAAGTACATTACCTTTTCCATTGAAGCGGACAATCTCGCAGCCGCAAAAGCCCGCCTTTCCCGTATCGAAACCGACGTACTCAATAATTTTAAGGTGCTTGGTGTAACCGCCCGCCCCATGAACGGACAGGAACGCTTGAACGTACTGCATGGGATTTTCCACCCGGAGGGCGAGCCGTTCCGTTTCTCTTGGGACTGGCTTGTACCGTCCGGGCTTACCACAAAGGACTTTATCGCCCCGTCCTCGTTCCGTTTTGGCGACGGGCGCACGTTCCGCATGGGGCGAAAACTCGGTGCGGTTAGCTTCCTTGAAATCCTTGCGCCGGAGCTGAATGACCGTATGCTTTCGGACATTCTCGACCTTGAAAACGGGATTATCGTCAATCTGCATATCCGCAGTATCGACCAGAGCGAAGCAATCAAAACTATTAAGCGCAAGATTACCGACCTCGACAAGATGAAGATTGAGGAACAGAAAAAAGCGGTACGCAGCGGGTATGACATGGATATAATTCCGTCCGACCTTGCTACTTTCGGCAGCGAAGCAAAAAATCTGTTGCAGGATTTACAGAGCAGAAATGAAAGAATGTTCCTGCTGACGTTCCTTGTGGTAAACATGGCAGACACAAAACGGAAACTGGATAATGACGTATTTGCTACGGCGGGCTTTGCACAGAAAAACAACTGCGCTCTGACCCGCCTTGACTATTTGCAGGAAGCGGGCTTTATGTCCTCTATCCCTCTTGGAGAGAACCTTATCCCCATTCAGCGGGGACTTACGACCAGCAGCACCGCTATTTTTATCCCGTTCATCACGCAGGAGCTGTTTCAGCGGGGCGCAGCCCTTTACTACGGGCTGAACGCACTTTCTAACAACATGATACTCTGCGACCGCAAGCAACTGAAAAATCCCAACGGGCTTATTCTCGGAACACCGGGAAGCGGTAAATCCTTTGCGGCAAAACGGGAAATGACAAACGCCTTTCTCATCACCGACGACGATATTATTATCTGCGACCCGGAAGCAGAATATTTTTCCCTTGTGCAGCGTTTGGGCGGGCAAGTGATACGCCTGTCGCCTGCCGGAAAAGGCATGGACGGCAAGCCCCAGTATGTGAACCCTATGGATATTAACCTCAACTACTCCGAGGACGACAACCCGCTTGCCTTGAAATCCGACTTTATCCTTTCCCTCTGCGAGCTTGTTATCGGCGGCAAAGAGGGCTTGCAGCCCGTGGAAAAGACCGTCATTGACCGCGCCGTTAGGAATGTGTACCGACCTTTCCTTGCAGACCCCGACCCGGCAAAAATGCCGATTTTGGGCGACCTCTACAACGAACTGCTGAAACAGCCGGAGCCGGAAGCTGCCCGCATTGCGGCGGCATTGGAGCTTTATGTTTCCGGCTCTCTGAACGTCTTTAACCACCGTACCAACGTGGAGCTTTCTAACCGCCTTGTCTGCTTTGATATTAAGCAGCTTGGAAAGCAGCTCAAAAAGTTAGGTATGCTCATTGTGCAAGACCAGGTGTGGAACCGCGTTACTGTCAACCGCGCCGAAAAAAAGGCAACCCGTTACTACATGGACGAATTTCACTTGCTACTCAAAGAAGAACAGACCGCCGCTTACAGCGTGGAGATTTGGAAGCGTTTTCGTAAATGGGGCGGCATACCGACGGCAATCACGCAGAATGTCAAAGACCTTTTAAGCAGCCGCGAAGTCGAGAATATCTTTGAAAACTCTGATTTTGTCCTCATGCTCAATCAGGCACAGGGCGACCGGGCTATCCTTGCAAAGCAGCTTAACATCTCCCCGCAGCAGATGAAGTATGTAACCCACACCGAAGCGGGCGAGGGGCTTATCTTTTACGGGAATGTGGTGCTGCCGTTCATTGACCGCTTCCCAACCGACACCGAGCTTTACCGTCTGCTTACGACAAAGCCAGAGGAAGTGAGCAAGCCATGAAAACGGACGTAATCATCAACCGCGACGCCCTCTATGCCCTGCGGGAGCTGCCGAGTGAAAGCGTGAACTGCTGCGTCACAAGCCCGCCCTACTATGGACTTAGGGACTACGGGCTTGACGCACAGATTGGACGGGAGGACACGCCGGAGCAGTACATTGACAGGCTTGTAGAAGTATTCCGGGAGCTGCGCCGGGTACTCAAAGACGACGGGACGTTTTGGCTGAATATCGCAGACACTTACTGCGGCACAGGCATGAAAGCGGGCTGCAAGCAAAAGGATTTAATCGGTATTCCGTGGCTTCTTGCCTTTGCCCTGCGCTCTGACGGGTGGTATTTACGCAGCGATATTATCTGGCTGAAAGAAAATCCTATGCCGGAGAGCTGCCGCGACCGACCGAGCCGCTGCTATGAGCATATCTTTTTACTGACGAAATCAAAGAAATATTACTATGACGCTGCCGCCATTGCAGAGCCGATTGCGCCGGGAACGGCTGCGCGGTACCGGCAGGGGCGCGGCGCAGGACACAAATATGCCGAGGAAATACCCGGACAGGGCAAGGTACAGGGTATCAATAAAACCCGCAGCGGCGGCTATTATGACGACGCTCTTATGCCGACCACAAGGAACAAGCGGGACGTTTGGCTTATCAATACCGTACCGTATAAGGGCGGGCATTTTGCCGCCTATCCCCCGAAGCTCGCGGAAACGTGCATACTGGCGGGCTGTCCGGCAGGCGGCGTTGTCCTTGACCCTTTCTTTGGAAGCGGCACCACCGGGCTTGCAGCGAAAAGCCTTGACCGCCGCTATATCGGCATTGAACTGAACGCCGAGTATTGCGCCCTTGCAGGGGCGCGGATTGGAGGTGGTAACACTTGAAAGACCCATTAAAGCCCCGTGATAAAATCACGCAGAAAATGACCCGCGACGGGGCTATCGCAGAAAATCAGACCACGGGCGAAACGGAGCGTATCAGCAACCGCATACGGGACGCGGATTTTCAGAAATCCCCGGAGCAACAGGCAGCACAGCTACAAGGTGCAGCTTCCCCGACTTCTCCCTTGCCCCATGTGCCGGGAGCTGCCCCCAAAGCGGACACAGGCAAAACGGAGCGCGTCATGGAGCATATCGAAGCCGCCCATACCCGCAAAGCGTCTAAAAAAGCGGTACGAAAGGCACAGGCGGAAGCTACCGCCGGGACGAAATCTTCCCGGCTGCAATTTACCGACGAGGAACGCGCTGCCCCGGAGCTTGAAAAGTATATCAAGAAATCCGACAAAGCCGCCGACCGCTTGGATAAGGCAAAGGCAGCTATCCCCAAAGAAAAGAAACTGGTAAAAGAGCGCACCTTTGACGAAACCACCGGGAAAGGCAAGACCCGCCTGCACTTTGAGGAAAAGGACAAGCCGCCCGGATTTAAGGAGAAGCACAACCCGCTATCCCGCCCCACACAGGAAGCCGGGATTTTGGTACATAACAAAATCCATTCTGTCGAAAAGGATAATTCCGGCGTGGAGGGCGCACACAAGAGCGAGGAAGCCGCAGAACGGGGATTGAAGTACGGGGCGCGGAAAATCAAGCAGGGCTACCGCAGCCATAAACTGAAACCCTACCGGGAAGCGGCAAAGGCAGAAAAAGCGGCTTTTCGGGCGAATGTGGATTTTCAGTATCACAAGACCCTGCATGAGAATCCGCAGCTAACCAGTAACCCCATTTCCCGGTTTTGGCAGAAGCAGAAAATCAAGCGGCAGTATGCAAAGGAAGCCCGCAATACCGCAAAGGGTATCAAGGGCGCGGCAGAACGCACCCGCAAGGCGGCAGCCAAAGCCGCCGAGAAAACAAAGCAGACCGCAGCATTTGTGGCAAGGCACCCGGCGGGTGTGGCAATCGCTGTCGGGGTGCTACTGCTCTTTATCATGGTTATGTCCGGGCTGTCCTCTTGTGGGGCAATGTTTTCCGGCACGTTAAACGGCGTGCTTGGAACGTCCTATACGTCCGAGGACAGCGACCTTGTGGAAGTGGAAAACAGCTACGCCGGATTGGAAAACGAGCTGCAAAGCAGGATTGACAATATCGAGCGCGACAATCCGGGCTATGACGAGTACCGCTATGACCTTGCAAATATCGGACACAATCCACACGAATTAGCGTCCTATCTGACCGCAAAATATCAAAGCTACACCCGCGCCGAGGTACAAAGCGAATTACAGCGGATTTTCAATCAGCAATACAAGCTGACGCTGACCGAGGAAGTGGAAATACGCTACCGGGAGGAAGAACGCACCGACACATGGACAGACGAGGACGGCAACGAGCATACGGACACCTACACGGTACAAGTGCCTTATGAGTATTACATCTTGAACGTCAAGCTGACGAATACCCCACTATCCACCATTGCGGAAAACAATCTGACCCCGGAACAACTGGAAATGTACCGGGTGTACTTACAGACAAGCGGGAACAAGCCCCTTATCTTTGGCGGCGGCTCTCCCGACACTTCCGCGTCCGAGGATTTAAGCGGCGTGGACTTTGTAAACGGAACGCGCCCCGGTAATACCGCTATCGTTGACCTTGCAAAGCAGCAAGTCGGAAATGTGGGCGGCTATCCGTATTGGAGCTGGTACGGCTTCAACTCCCGCGTGGAATGGTGCGCCTGTTTTGTGTCCTGGTGCTACGGGCAAATGGGACTTTCCGAGCCACGCTTTGCCGCCTGCCAGTCGCAGGGTATTCCGTGGTTTACTTCTCACGGACAATGGGGAGCGCGGGGCTATGAAAACATTGCCCCCGGCGACGCTATCTTTTTTGACTGGGATTTAGACGGCAGCGCAGACCATGTAGGACTTGTTATCGGCAGGGACGAAAGCCGCGTCTATACCGTGGAGGGCAATTCCGGCGACGCCTGCAAGATTAAGAGCTATCCCCTTGACTATGCCTGTATCAAAGGGTACGGGCTGATGAACTGGAACTGACACATTTTTTGAAAATCGAAAGGAGAAAAATTTTATGGCAATGAGTAAAATCGAAAGAATTGACAAGGAAATCCAAAAGACCCGTGAGAAAATCACGGAGTATCAGAACAGGCTGCGCGGACTGGAAGCACAGAAAACCGAAGCGGAAAATCTGCAAATCGTTCAGCTTGTGCGCTCTATGCGCCTTACCCCGCAGGAGCTTACCGCTATGCTTGCGGGCGGCGGTATTCCGGGCATTGCCCCTATCCCCGCAGACTATGAGGAACAGGAGGACAATGCAGATGAAGAATAAAATCCTTACAAGCCTTACCGCACTTTGCGCCGTCCTTGTCCTTGTGGGCGGCTTTTCCGTTACCGCCTATGCACAGACCCCGACGGAAGAAACCGACGACAGCGGCGTAATCGTGGAAACCGAGCCGCAGCCCTTGACCCCGGAGGGCAACATGACCCTTGTGGACGACATTGACGGGGACGCTGCCGAGGATAAGCAGTTTATCGTCGTGAAAAGCAAAGGCGGCAACTATTTTTACATTATCGTTGACCGGGCAGCCGAGGGGGAAAATTCCGTCCACTTCCTAAATCAAGTAGACGAAAGCGACCTTATGGCGATTATCGGGGAGGAACAGACCGAACAGCCCCCGGCTGTCTGCAACTGTACCGAGAAATGCAAGGCGGGCGAAGTAAACACCGCCTGCCCCGTCTGCTCTGTCAACATGGATAGCTGCACAGGCAAGGAAGCCACGCCGGAGGAACCCGCCGAGCAGGAGCAGCCCCAGAACGGCATGGGCGGGCTTTTGATTTTCCTTGTCGTGGGCTTGCTTGGCGGCGGCGCAGCCCTCTACTACGTTAAGTTTATGAAACAGAAACAGAACGTGAAAGGCAGCACCGACCTTGACGAGTTCGATTTTGACGAATACGACGAGGACGAGTCGGAAGAAGCTGACCGCGCAGACACCGAACAGGAGGACAAGGAAGAATGAAACTTGTGATTTGTGAGAAACCCAGCGTCGGGGCGGCGGTTGCCGCCGCCCTTGGCGTAAGGGAGAAGAAAGACGGATATATCGAGGGGAACGGTTATGTTATCTCTTGGTGTATCGGGCATTTGGTAGGACTTGCGGAAGCTGCCGCCTATGGGGAACAGTACAGGAAATGGAGCTATGACAGCTTACCCATTCTGCCGCAGGAATGGCAGTACACCGTAGCTGCCGACAAGGGAAAGCAATTCAAAATCTTAAAAGACCTCATGCAGCGCAGCGACGTTTCGGAAGTCGTGAACGCCTGCGACGCAGGACGCGAGGGAGAATTGATTTTCCGCTTTGTCTATCATCAAGCGGGCTGCAAGAAGCCCTTTACCCGTCTTTGGATTTCCTCTATGGAAACGGACGCCATCAAAAGCGGCTTTGACAATCTGAAGGACGGGCGCAGGTATGACGCTCTCTATCATTCCGCATTATGCAGAGCAAAGGCTGACTGGCTTATCGGCATTAACGCGACCCGCCTTTTCTCCTGCCTGTATGGAAAAACCTTGAACGTGGGGCGCGTTCAGACCCCAACCCTAAAAATGCTTGTAGACCGGGACGCTGCCATTATGAACTTCAAGAAAGAAAAATATTACCATGTGCGCCTTATGCTCCCCGGCGCAGAAGCGGCAAGCGCGAAGATCTGCGCCGCTGATGAAGCGGGCAAACTGAAAGCAGCCTGCGAAGCGTCGGCGGCTGTCTGTACTTCCCTTGTGAAAGAAAAGAAAACCATTGCCCCGCCGAAGCTCTTTGACCTTACCAGTTTACAGCGGGAAACAAACCGTATTTACGGGTACACGGCAAAGCAGACCCTTGACCTTGCACAGACCCTCTATGAAAAGAAGCTCTTGACCTATCCGAGAACGGACAGCGCATTTCTGACCGACGACATGGGAGAAACAGCGACGGGCATTATCAAGGTGCTTTGTGAGAAACTTTCCTTTATGGAGGGCGCGGATTTTTCGCCGGAGATTGCAAAGGTGCTGAACAGTAAAAAGGTATCAGACCACCACGCAATCATTCCCACTATGGAGCTTGCAAAGGCTGACCTTACCGCGCTGCCGGAAAGCGAGCGCAATATCCTTACCCTTGCCGGGGCGCGTCTGCTTATGGCGACCGCCGAGCCGTACAGTTTTGAAGCGGTAACGGCGGTTTTCTCCTGCGCCGACCATGAATTTACGGCAAAGGGAAAGGCGGTAATCGCTGCCGGGTGGAAAGACATGGAACGGCTTTACCGGGCGACCCTCAAAAAGAAGCCGGACAGCGACGACGAAAACGAACTTGTTTTAGATGTGCCGGACTTTACCGAGGGACAGACCTTTGAAAACCCTGCTGCAAAGGTTACGGAGCATGACACTACACCCCCGAAGCCCCACAATGAAGCGTCCTTACTTTCTGCTATGGAACGCGCCGGGAATGAGGACACCGACCCAGACGCAGAACGCCGGGGGCTTGGTACACCCGCCACCCGCGCCGCTGTCATTGAAAAGTTAGTGGGAGGCGGCTTTGTGGAGCGCAAGGGCAAGCAGCTGCTTCCCACCAAAGACGGGACAAATCTTGTCTGCGTCCTGCCGGACAGCTTAACTTCTCCGCAGCTTACGGCTGCATGGGAAAACAATCTGACGCAGATTGCAAAGGGCAACGCCGACCCGGACACTTTCATGCAGGCGATTGAAGCAATGGCGCAGGAGCTTGTAAAAACCTATGCTTCCGTGTTGGGCGAAAAGCCGGAGCTTTTCAAGACAGAAAAAACAGAGCTTGGGAAATGTCCCCGCTGCAAATCCCCGGTCTACGAGGGAAAGAAAAACTACTACTGTTCCAACAGGGATTGCAGCTTTACCATGTGGAAAAATGACCGCTTCTTTGAGGAACGGAAAACCGTCTTTACCCCGAAGATTGCCGCAGCACTCTTAAAATCCGGCAAGGCAAAAGTCAAAAAGCTGTATTCCGTAAAAACGGGCAAAACCTATGACGGAACGGTACTGTTAGCCGACACGGGCGGCAAATATGTGAATTACAAAGTAACCATTTCAAAGGACAAAGAACTGGAATAGCAAGCATAGGAAGCGGGTACCCACTTCCGTAAAATCCCTGCCACTCTTACCGAGCTTGGCGGGAATTTTGCTTGTTGGGAAGTTTCCCAAACCCTCTAAAAATCCTCAAAAATCTTTGGCAGAAATGCGGGCGCACCGTAGTAGGACTATGTAACCACAAACGCAGCGTCCGCGCTGCCATACGCGAAAGGAGGTTTTACACATGGCAAGTTTGCGCGACAGCGTAAAGGACTATCAAGAGGAACTTAGGGACGGTATCGCATGGGTAGCATTTTGGAAAGAGGGACGTTCATGGAACGCCGAGCTGTTTCATCTTGAAGTGGACGGTACTTTAGAACCGTTTGACAGGAGCCGGTTAGAGGAAATCAAGGCGGCTGACCCCGCCGCCGTTATTTTAAACGGCTACTACTGCGGGCATTTAGGCGAGAATATGAGCCTTGACGAGCTGACCGCCGGAGTGCGCTATCACTATGAAAACAGCAGGAATGACCTTGACGGTTTTATCGGGGCACATGACGACAGGCTTCCCCCGGAAGTTATCGAGGAAGCAAGAGCTGCCGCCCATGCAGCGGGGCTTCCCTTTTCCGAAAAGCCCTACCGGGACGGGGAAGATTTTGACCCTTATGTATTTGACGGGAGCATGAGCATTGAGGACTACGAACTTATGCACCGCATGATTGAAAAAGAAAGGAGCGAGCAAATGGACGAATGGAAAACAGGTTATTCCTCATACGACCATGACAGACTGGAAGCCGCCGACAAGATGAAGATTGAGCGCGGTATCTATTTTGACACGAAAGGCGCGGATATTTCCCCGCTGACCGCCTTACCCCTTGCCGAGCTTGTGAAGCTGCGGGAGGAAAGCGCGGCTGCGGAGCAGACCGTATTTGAAAATCTGAAAGTACAGGCTTCCGCATGGGAGGAACAGGCAGGAAAGACCCTGCTATTTGACAAGGCGATTGAGTATGCGAGAATACCCGAAGTGAAGCATACGGCGAACAAGTGGCAGGACGAGGACAACGACCGCCACACCATCAGCAACCGGGTATATAAAATGAGCTACCATGTGTATGAAAATACCCGCTACGACAGAAAAGCAGAGAAATCTATCCCGTACTCCTATACGTTATCTTGGAACATCTACACCAACAGCCCCCACGGGTACGGACAGGCAAAAATCGCCGGACAGGACAGAAAGGTATTTGCTGACCGGGCAGCTATGGAAAAATATCTGAATGGGCGTATCAAGGCGTATGAAAAACTTTTTACGGAAATCTCCCCGGCTATCCCGCCGGAATACGCGGAACAGTTTAGGGTAAACGGGCAGCTCTTACCGGGCTACACCGTAGAGGGCGAGGAAATCAAGCAGCCCGCCGCCGACATTCCCGCCGCTGCACCGAGAACCGAACCGGGACAGGAAACGGAACAGTTTGCAATCCTGATTGACAGCCGCACCCGTTTTGAAACGGGAGAACCGGGCGGCTACTGGCTTTCCATGCCCGCCACCAAAGAGCAGCTTCACGAAGCCATGCAAAGCGTCGGCATTACCGCAGACAACCCGCAGGACTTTTTCATTCACGGCTACTCTGACCGGGAGGACAGACACATTGCCCTGCCGTATGACATGGTATGCGCGGCACAGGTGGACGAGCTGAATTTCCTTGCGGCACGACTGGAAACCCTTGACGCTTCCGGGATTGCCGTGCTGAACGCAGCCACGCAGCGAAAGAACGGTTTTGAGAATATCGGGCAGCTCATTGACTTTACCTATAACGAGGACTTTTTCGTGCATATCCCCGAAGTACACACACCCCGCGAATTGGGCGATTATTACCTTAACAAATCCGGCATGGTGCAAATGCCCGCTGAATGGAAAAACAGCATTGACCCTATCGCCTTTGGACGAAACGCCGCCGCGCAGGAAAAAGGCAGCTTTACGGAATACGGCTATCTTGTGGAAAGCGGCGACGCATGGGAGAAACACTTTGAGGGGCGCGATGTGCCGGAGGAATACCGCATTATGAGCTATCCGCAGCCGACCGTCGAACGGGACGCAGCCCCGGCAGTACAGGCGGCTGTTCCCGAAGCAACGCCGCAGGAGCCGCGCCCGGTTATCCCTATCGTTCTGACGAGCGAGAAGCCCGCCGAAAAGCTCAAAGAGATTACCGACCGTTTGGAGCAAGGCATTACGGAACTGTTTGACAGCGAGCGTTACAAGGAATATCTGCGCGTCATGTCAAAGTTTCATAATTACAGCTTTAACAATACGCTGCTGATCGCCATGCAAAAGCCCGACGCTTCCCTTATCGCCGGATTTTCCGCATGGAAAAATAACTTTGGACGAAACGTGATGAAAGGACAAAAGGGTATCAAAATCCTTGCCCCGTCGCCCTTTAAGATTAAAAAGGAACTGGAGAAAATCGACCCGCAGACGGGAAAAGCCTTTATCGGCAAGGACGGAAAGCCCGTAACCGAGGAAAAGGAAATCACGATACCCGCCTTTAAGGTGGTATCTGTCTTTGACGTATCGCAGACCGAGGGCAGGGAAATCCCCGATATTGCCGTAAATATGCTGACCGGGGACGTAGAGCATTACAAGGACGTTTTCGCTGCCCTTGAAAAGACTTCTCCTGTTCCTGTCGGCTTTGAAAAAATCGAGGGTGGCGCACATGGTTACTACCACTTGGAGGACAAGCGTATTGCCCTTGATGAGGGCATGAGCGAGCTGCAAACCTTAAAAACCCTTATCCATGAAATCGCCCATGCGAAGCTGCACGACATTGACCTAAACGCCCCTTTAGAGGACTTGGAGAACAGGCCCGACCGCCGCACCCGTGAGGTACAGGCAGAAAGTATCGCCTATACCGTGTGCCAGCATTACGGGCTTGATACCTCTGATTATTCCTTTGGGTATGTTGCCGGGTGGAGTGCCGGACGGGAGCTTGCTGAACTGAAAAGCTCTCTTGAAACAATCCGCAGCACCGCAGCGGAAATCATTAACAGCATTGATGAGCATATCGCAGAACTGCAAAAGGAACAGGCGCAGGACGCGCCGAGGGAGAAAGCCGCCATGCCGGAGTACATTTACAAGATTGAAGCCAACCCCCGCACAACGGGCGACAACGACCGCTTTTTCCTGCAAGCCTATCTCCCGCAGGAAAACGGCAGGGCAAAAATCGGGGACGTGCTGTATATCGGCAGCCTTGCAAAATGCCGGGAACTCATGGGCGGGCTGAACGCCGGAGAGCTGACGCAGGGAGAAGTAAAGGAGCTATATGCAAAGGCGCAGGAAGCCGAAGCCGACAAAGACACCTTTTCCATTTATCAGCTAAAGCAAGGGGACGAAACGCGGGACTTCCGCTTTGAGCCTTACGACCGCCTGCAGGCGGCGGGAAATGTGGTTGATAAGGCAAACTATGAGCTTGTCTATTCCGCAGAGCTTACGCCGGGTACTTCCCTTGAAGATATTTACACCCGTTTCAATATCGACCACCCGAAAGATTTTAAGGGACACAGCCTTTCCGTTTCCGACGTGGTAGTGCTTCATCAGAACGGACAGGACGCGGCGCATTATGTAGATAGTTTCGGCTACAAGGAAGTGCCGGAGTTTTTGCAGGAGCAGACACAACAGCCGGAAAAGATAAACCCGCTAAAGCACGTCGAGGACACAATCGAGCAGAACGACAACAACTTTGACGGTATCATCAACAACACCCCTACGGTTGACGAACTGGAAGCAAAGGTAAAAGCCGGGGAACAGATTTCCCTTGTTGACCTTGCAGAAGCGATTAAGGCAGACAAAGAACGCGGCAAAGAAAAGCCCTCTATCCGGGCGCAGCTTAAAGCTGACAAAGAACGGACGGGGAAAAAGAAGAACGCAAAGCAGAAGTCGCAGGACTTGGAAAGGAGCTGACACATGAGCAAATTAAATAAATTTGAAGATGTAGACGTGTTCGCTTCCCTCAATGCGATTATGAAGCAGAACACAGGCTTTTTTCAAAGCGATTTTGATATTGACAGGGAGATTATCGCAAAAGCGGCGGCAAGTGCGAGTAAAGAGGATAAGACCCTATTATGGTTTTGCCGACCGTCTGGGACGCATTGCTTTCGGGAGCGCGACGTGTTCCTAAAGGACACCGCGCCCCATAACACATGGCGTTTCTACATGGAGCAGACAAGCGACCGTATTCTTGCCTATGCAATCGAGCTGACAGACAGGGAGCATGGAAAAATCAAGGGCAATCTGTATGAGCTTGACTATTCCCGCCATTATAAGCGCGTCAAGGAAAAGGGGCTGCCCGCCGATACGGTCAAGCTAATTTATGAGCGCGGGGAGCAGATAATCCCCGCCGGACAATATTTCAACGGAAGCCCAGACCCGCAGCTTGGGAAGTTTGAACGCTTTGAAGCCATACCCAACGACCCGGACGCTCTTAAATGGCTCTTACGGGAGGAACACCGCAACAGGGAGCAGCTTCCACCGGGAGATTTTAAGGCCCATATCGCCGCATTGCATGACGGACTGATTGAAACGGAAGCACGGCGCATTGTGCGGGAAATGAAGCGGCATGACACGCCGAACAGCCCGAACAAGACCCATTTCATGGTGGAGCTTTCCCCGGCGTTCATGCAGCTTGCGAACACAAAGGACATTGACCGCCTTTTCTCCATGCTGCCTTACAAGACCCTTTCCTTTTCCAAAATCGAGGGCAGACATGGGACGTATGCGCTGATTGACAAGGGAGAGAACCGGGACAAAGAGATTAAAAAGCCCCGCCCCTCTGTCCGGGCGCAGCTTACCGCAGACAAGAAAACAGCCGCCCCGAAAAAGGCAGCGGCAAAAAGAAAAAATCACGATTTGGAGGTATGAGCATGAATAGATTTACTGTTGAGGAAACAAACCTTTTGAGCATTTACCATGAGGGAAGCAAGGCGCAGCTTATAGAGAACATGACCGCTGCGCTGCCTTACATGGACGCGGGATTACGGGAGCTTGCAAAGCGCACCCTTTCCAAAGTAGGCGCGCTGACCGAAGTCGAGTACAGGGAGCTTGCCGTTTATCCTGCTGATGAAGTATGACCGGGATTAAGCGGCTGTCGCCGCGACAAAGTCGCAAGGTAAACACCCTTGTGAAAAAGGAGTGCTGCAACTGCGAGAATGGCAACTGTATTTTACTGGACGACGGGGACACTTGCGTATGCCCGCAGCTCATTTCCTATTCCCTGCTCTGTAAGTGGTTTCGGATTGCCGTACTTCCTCTTGATAAGCTGCTCTATGCGGAGCTTTACCATACCGACGATATGCGGAAGTGTACCGTGTGCGGCACGTCCTTTGCGTCGAAGTCAAACAGCGTCAAATATTGCCCGGACTGCCGAAAGCGAATTACCCGCAGACAGACAGCCGAGCGCATGAGAAAAAAGCGTACTCTTGTTACGCAGTAGGGGCGAAAAAAGCCTTTGATTGCAGGGCTTTTCGGACACAAAAACAAAGAGGTAAAGGATTGATACCTTTACCCCTAAAATCGCGGTTCTACTGCGTAACATTTCAAAAGCTGCACCTATGAGAAAACGGGCGCGGTGGCCAACATATCGGCTGCCGCGTCCGTTCTTTTTTTGCGCTCATTTATCCGCGCTCTGCTTCTTTTTCCCGTTCAGGCTGACGTTCCACTTTCAAAATACTGTCGATATTCTTCTTGATAACGTCGTATTCCTTGACCTGCTTTTTCAGCTTCCCATAGTCGGCATACAGGGCTTCTTTCTGCTCTTGAAGTGCTGCGTACTCTGCTTGCAGGGCGGCAAGGCTTGGTAGCTTGGTTATCCCCGCCGCCTTAATTGTCTTTGCCGCTGCTTCATAGAGAATAATATCGCTCTCATGGGCTGTCCGGTATTTCTCCTTATCCTTTGCCTTGCGGTATGCAGCATAGACGGGCTTGGTCTTTTGATAGGTATTGATATTCTTGATAAGCAGCGTCATATCGGTAAGCCGCTTTTCAACCTCTTTCAAGCTGTCCGCTGCCTGTTCGTTTGCTTTGGTAACTTCCGCGATTTTTGCGGTCAATTCTGCGTACTGTTCAATCTTATGTTCTGTCAAGAAATTCATGGTTTTCGCTGCCTGTTTCAGATTATGGATTTTCGCCCATTGCTCATAGCCACGGCTTTCCTGCGCCTTGATACAGTTCTGAATATCAATCAGCAGACTGACGCCGCCGCGATCTGCGCGGGGAGCTTTCGCAGGGCAGGCGCGTTTGCCGCTTATTCGTTCTCTGATAGCTTCCTCTGTATAATCTGCGCCGAGGGTTTTTAAGCGGGTAAACCGTTCCTGTCCGGGAGCGCGGCAGGAAATGTATTTCCCCGGCTTTATTTCATAGCCCGCCGCCTGTAATTTGGATAGTAATTCCTCAAAACTTGATACTTGGGGAATGAGCGCGTCCACGGCAATTTTCAGCTTGCCTTTCCAACTGGTACCCGTTTTCTCTGCCTGGTACTCCGCATAGCTTTTCCCTTTGCTGCCCCTGCTTGGAACGACAACGGACAAGCCATGCTCCCGGCACAGCTTGTCGCTCATATTCCTTATGCCGTAATAGCTGCGCTTATTGGAATTGTACTTGTGGTAGTCAACAAAATTGACCGCGCAAAAAATGATGTGATTATGGATATGCCCTTTGTCTATATGGGTAGTCAAAACATATTCATGTTGTCCTTTGGTTACTGCGTCGGCAAGCTGCCGCCCGATTTCATGGGCTTCTCTGTAATCGACTTCCCCCGGCTCAAAGGATTGTATCAAATGGTGGGCTAAATTG
>OLWK01000603.1_pt1 | contig 20380 bp, 12 predicted proteins | sample 1674141 | NCBI WGS metagenome assembly OLWK01 (sample SAMEA103958148, study PRJEB25191) | human gut metagenome | reverse complement strand
GCGTGCTGCACAGCTACCGTGAGCTGCCCATGAAGTACAACCAGTGGTGCAGCGTGGTGCGCTGGGAAAAGACCACCCGTCCCTTCCTGCGCAGCCGTGAGTTCTGGTGGCAGGAAGGCCACACCATCCACGAGACTGCCGCCGAGGCCGAGGCCGAGACCCAGCAGCAGCTGAACTGCTACGCGGATGTCTGCGAGCAGGATCTGGCCATCCCTGTTGTCAAGGGCCGCAAGACCGATAAGGAGAAGTTTGCCGGTGCCGAGGCTACCTATACCATCGAAGCCATGATGAAGGACGGCAAGGCCCTGCAGAGCGGCACCAGCCATTACTTCGGCGATAAGTTCAGCAAGGCTTACGACGTGACCTTTACCGGCCGCGACAACCAGCTGCATCACCCGTTCCAGACCAGCTGGGGTGTTTCCACCCGTCTGGTGGGTGCCATCATTATGACCCACGGTGATGACGACGGCCTGATCCTGCCCCCGGCAGTGGCTCCCATCCAGGTCGTGGTCGTGCCCATCGCCGCCCACAAGCCCGGCGTTTCCGAGAAGGCTGCCGAGCTGGCTGAGAAGATCAGCAAGTATGCCCGCGTCAAGCTGGACGACAGCGACAACGCCCCCGGCTGGAAGTTCTCCCAGTGGGAGATGAAGGGCGTGCCCCTGCGCCTGGAGATCGGCCCCAAGGATCTGGAAAAGAACCAGTGCGTGCTGGTTCGCCGCGACACCCGTGAAAAGATCTTCGTGAGCCTGGACGAGCTGGAGACCGCGATCCCGGCCCAGCTGGAGGCCCTGCGCAAGGACCTGTACGAGCGTGCCCTCGCCAACCGCGAGAAGCGCACCTGGGCAGCCACCACCATGGAGGAAGTCAAGGAGCTGGCCAAGGCCAACACCGGCTACATCAAGACCATGTGGTGCGGCGACCTGGCCTGCGAGATGAAGATGAAGGAAGAGGCTGGCCTGTCCAGCCGCTGCATGCCCTTTGAGCAGGAGCACATCAGCGATGTCTGCCCCTGCTGCGGCAAGCCCGCCAGCAAGATGGTCTACTGGGGCGTGGCCTACTAAGCCGCTCCACAGTCAGAGCCTGATCAGATGAAAAAAAGCAGCTTTCCCGTCCAACGGGAGAGCTGCTTTTTTGTGTCTGCCTATTGACAACCATGTATCTACTGTATATACTGTAAATATACAGATGCAACGGAGGCGGCAGACATGAATCTCTTCATCGATAACAAGAGCGGCGCACCCATCTACGAGCAGCTCTACACCCAGATCAAGAACCAGATTTTGAGCGGGGAACTGCAGCCGGAGGAAGCTATGCCGTCCATCCGGGGGCTGGCGCGGGACCTGCGCATCAGCGTTATCACCACAAAGCGGGCCTACGATGAGCTGGAACAGGAGGGCTTTTTGTACGCCGTGCCCGCCAAGGGCTTTTTCGTGGCGGCGAAAAACACCGAGCTGCTCCGGGAAGAGAACCTGAAAAAAATCGAAGCACACCTGACGGAAGCCGTCCGGCTGGCGGCACCCTGCGGGCTGACCAAACAGGAACTGACCGAAATGTTGGAATTGCTGTGGGAGGAATGAACCATGAACGCATTAGAACTGCACGGCCTTGAAAAGCACTACCCGGATTTTACGCTGGGGCCCATTGATCTGGAACTGCCCGGCGGCACAGTCTGCGGGCTGATCGGTGAGAACGGCGCGGGCAAGAGCACGACCATTAAGCTGATCCTGGACATGATCGACAGGGACGCTGGCGCTGTGAAGCTGTTCGGGCAGGAGGGAATCGCCCCGCTTGCCAAAGCCGATATCGGCGTGGTGTTGGGCGGCGAGGGCATCCCCACCTGCCTGACCGCGCCGCAGGTGGGGAAAGTGATGGCAGGCATCTACACGAACTGGGATGCCGCCGCCTACGCCGACTGGTGCCGCCGCTTTGACCTGCCGGAGAACAAGAAGTACGGCGACTACTCCACCGGCATGAAGATGAAGCAGTGCCTTGCCGTGGCACTTTCTCATCACCCCAAGCTGCTGCTGTTGGACGAAGCCACCAGCGGCCTGGACCCGGTGGTGCGGGATGAGCTCATCGATCTGCTGCTGGACTTTGTGCGGGATGAGAACCATGCAATTTTGATCTCGTCCCACATCGTCAGCGATTTGGAAAAGCTCTGCGACACCATTGCGTTCCTGCACAAGGGCAGGCTCCTGCTCTGCGAAGATAAGGACACCCTGCGGGAAGAATACGCCCTCTGGCACGGCACTGCCGGGCAATTGGAGGAGCTGGATAAAAACGCCATCGTCAGCCGTCGGATGACAGCCTACGGGGCCGAGGCACTGGTGAAGAGGGAACTTGTCCCGGCGGGCAGCACCCTGACACCGGTGAGCATCGAAGAACTGTTCGTTTTGATGGTGAAAGGGGAGAATGTGCGATGAAAGGTTTGCTGTTGAAGGATTGGTATCAGGTCAGAACCAGTATGAAAACCATGTACCTGACGGTTGCATTTGTGCTGGTGATCTTGGTGTTCAGCACATCGAATGCCTATGTGTTCCCGGTGAGTTATGCGGCCGTTTTTCTGGGCATCCTGCCGGTGAACCTGCTCACCTACGACCAGAGCGTCGGTTGGGTGGAGTATGGCCGGACACTTCCGGTGAGCAAAAAGACGCTGGTGGCGGAAAAATACCTCATCGGTCTGTTCTGCGCTGCGGCGGCTGTTGTAATCGGAGGACTGTTCATAACGGTGATCTCTCTGCGCACCGGAACGACCCCGGACAAGGATGCGCTGTCCCTGCTGGCGGGCAGTGTGTGTGCCATCCTGCTGATCAACGGTATTTCCCTGCCGCTGCTGTACCGCTTTGGGGCCGAAAAAGCCCGCATGATCTACGTCCTGACCTTTGCCGGACTGGGTGCCCTGCTGGGCGGCGGCGGTGCCGTGATGGATGAACTGCAGCAGAACGGCCCGGGAAGTGGGCCGCTGCCTGTGCCCCTCTGGCTGGCCGCAGTGCTTCTGCTGGCGGTACTGGCCCTGTATGCCGTGTCCTGGCGGGTGTCGGTGGCATGGTATGGAAAGTATAAGGAGTAGGCTCTTCTTTGTGCAATATAGCAATAATCCGGTAAAAAAACTGTAAAAGGGGTTGAAAAATCCGGCCCGGCGTAGTATGATAACGGGGCTGAAAGAAAAATCTTACACCAAGGAGGAGTTTGTTTCCATGTCCAGTGACCATACGGATCACCCCAAACAACGCTTCTCCTGCGATGCGGGCCGTGCAAACGTGTTAGCCGCATCCTGAACTGCATGCCCTTTGTACACCGCAGGAGTTGTAACCAGACCGATGCGGTGTATTTTTTATGCCCGAAAACGGGAAACGGAGGGACCAAACCATGCAGAAGAAAAATTATGTGCAGGAGATTCTGGACATCATCCACAGCGGTCTGCCCCAGGCAGATCTGGCTGAAAAGCTGTCCGATTACCATGAAAACGACCTGGCCGATGCCCTGACGGCCCTGACACCGGAGGAGCGCCAGAAGGTGTACACCGCACTGGGCGTGGATACGGTGGCAGAGGTCTTCTCCTATCTGGACGATGCAGAGCCTTACCTGAAGGAGCTGGACCCCGAGCGGGCCGCCCGGGTCATCTCCCACATGGATTCGGACGATGCCGTAGATGCTCTGGATGACCTGGAAGAGGACGATAAGGCAAAGATCGTTCGCCAGCTGGATCAGGATTCCGCCGATGATGTGAAGCTGCTGCTCTCCTATCACGAGGACGAGATCGGCAGCTGCATGACCACCAACTACATCTGCATCCGCAGGGATATGACCATCCGGCAGGCCATGAGTGAGCTGGTGAAGCAGGCAGGCGAGAACGATAACATCTCCACCCTGTATGTGGTGGATGAGAACGAGCACTTTTATGGTGCCATTGACCTGAAAGACCTCATCGTGGCCCGTGCGGAGGAGCACCTGGAAAAGCTGATCGCACGCTCCTACCCCTACGTCACCGACCACGAGAAGATCAGCGACTGCATCGACCGCATCGTGGACTACGCCGAGCGCTCGCTCCCTGTCCTGAACGACAGCGGGAAGCTGCTGGGCATCATCACCTCGGCGGATGTGGTCGAGCTGGTGGACGACGAGATGGGCGATGATTACGCAAAACTCGGCGGCTTGACCAGTGAAGAGGATCTGAACGAGGGTGTGTTCCAGAGTGTGAAAAAGCGCCTGCCCTGGCTGATTGCCCTGCTGTTCCTCGGGATGCTGGTGTCCTCGGTGGTGGGGGCGTTTGAATCGGTGGTGGCGGTGCTGCCCATCGTCATCTGCTTCCAGTCCATGGTGCTGGATATGGCCGGCAATGTGGGTACCCAGTCGCTGGCTGTGACCATTCGTGTGCTGGTGGACGAGAACCTGACCACTGCCAAAAAACTCCAGCTGCTCTGGAAGGAAATGCGGGTGGGCCTGACCAACGGTGCATTGCTGGCTGTGCTGGCGCTGGGCTTCCTGGGCTGCTACATCCACTTCTTCAAGGCCTACGCCTGGGGTGAAGCCTTCCTGCTCTCGGGCTGTGTGGGCGTATCTCTGGTCGTGGCCATGGTGATTTCCAGCCTGGTGGGCACGGTCATCCCCATGCTGTTCCATAAGATCCACATCGACCCCGCCGTGGCTTCCGGCCCGCTCATCACCACCATCAATGATCTGGTGGCGGTGGTGGTCTACTATGGCCTGGCCGCCGTGGTGCTGATCGATATGTTCCATTTGGGCTGAAATAGAGAAAGGCTGCTGCCGACAACTCCCTCAGTCACGGCTTCGCCGCGCCAGCTCCCTCTTGGAGGGAGCCTTGACGTAATGGCAATCTGTGAAAGCCTCCCTCATTGAGGAAGGTGGCATCGCGTGAGCGATGACGGAAGGAGTTTGGCAACAGCCTCTTTTTACTTATTCTGTATCCAATACCGCTGTGTCAGCGTTCCATCGGAGGAATCGAACTGCTCATCCTCCAGCACGCCGCCGTTGGCGCGGATGGTCTTTGCTGAGGCAACGTTGTAATGGTCGCAGCAGATGCGCACCTTTTCGATGTCTCGTTCTTTTGCCTTTTCCAGCGTCAGGCGAAGCATCTGGGTGGCGTAGCCGTTCTGCCGCTCCGAGGGGCGGACGCTGTACCCGATGTGCCCGCTGTAGGTCAGCAGGTAATCGTTGAGCCGGTGGCGCAGGTTAGTCATGCCCACCAGATGCTCATGCTCGTCCAGAGCAAGATACTCCGTGGCGGGCACGAGACCGGCGGGGGTTGTGGCCGGGTCTTTCAGCTTGCGGAGTTGGGCCAGCCAGGCATCGAAGTCGGCATATTTGTCCAGAGCCGAGGTGCCGTCCATCCGGGAGTTGATGGCCAGAAATTCTTCCCGGTAGGCCATTACCTGTTCCCGGTCGCCCTCATCCGGCTCCCGCAGGTGGATCTTCTGGGGTAAGGTGCGCCGGGTGGCGGTGCGGAAATCCGGAGCCTTCATCAGGCCGTGGCAGTTGCAGTAGAAGTAAAGCACACCTGCGCCCCGCAGGGAGAAGCGGGCAGAGGCATCTCCCTCGGGGTAGAGCTTGACCAGCTGCAGCTTATCGCCGGTGAGGTAGGCCAGAAACGAGATGTAATGGCTTTTCTCCATGGGGTGGTGCAGGGTGACGAAGAGCTCGTCCTCCACCCGCTCCACGGTCAGCTGATGATGCTCGTCGGCATCCTCGGCTTCGGCGATGTCCAGCGCAGGCAGGGTGATGCCGCAGCAGCTCACCACAGCCTGTCCGGTGGCGTGGAGCACATTGCCGCAGAGGGGGCAGACGTAGAGCTTGCTCCGCAGCAGGTTGGCTGCCCGGTTCCGGTTGATGATGGGTTCTCCCTGCATCAGCTCCAGCACGCTGACCCCCAGAGCCGCAGCCAGCGGTTCCAGCAGGGAGATATCGGGCAGACCCTTGGCGGTCTCCCACTTGGAAATGGTTTTGGCGCTGACAGAGAGCGTTCCGGCAAGCTCTGCCTGGGTCAGGCCCTTGGCTTCCCGCAGCTGCCGGATGGTGCTGCCTGTGACGTATGTGTTCATAATGAATGAAACCTCTCAGTCTCGCGTTGCTCGACAGCGTACGGGTTGCGGCTCCCAGCATCCACTTCGCACAAAGTATTGTGCTCGTGTCTTGCTGGCCGCGGCCCCAACAACTCCTCCCTTCATCCGCCACTGGCGGCGGTCGTCGTCGTTGCCTAATAGGGGAGCCCTTGGCAAGTCGGGCAAGCGTAATTGTTGAACCAGAGTATACTATACAAAAAAACTCCACGCAACCTACGCTGCGTGGAGTTCGTGCTTTCAGGAATTATTCGGCCTCGGTCTCGTCTTCCTCGTCCGGGTCCAGCTCCATGGTGAACACGGCCTTTTTCAGCTTGCCGCAGCCCTGGGCCTTCAAGCCGGATTTGTACGGCTCCCCGGCCAGATAGAGGGCAAAGCGGCCCTCGCAGAGCATTCCGGCAATGCTGGTGCCGGCGGTGCCCACGGTGGTATCAGCGGCTTCGTCAGCGGGCCGGGTAGGGCTGAACTCGCCCAGGGACACTTCAAACAGCTCGCTGCCTTCGAGGTCGGTCTCAAGGGTCAGGTGGTTGTCGTGCCGGACAAAGGGGGCCTTGTCGCTGGCCTGCGGGGTCACGGTGCTCACCATGACCACAGCCTTGTCACCATCGATACGGGTGCGCCCGGCGGGCAGGTTGTTGATATCCCGCGCCATGATGAACTCGATGACGCTGTCCAGACTGCTGCACAGGCCCAGATAGTTGGGGAGATTGTTCAGGGTATCGTAGATCATGGATCAGTCCTCTTTCGGGTCGGTCAGAAGCTCCTTGATGCTGGGCACAACGCCGCCCAGATTTTGCAGCTCCGACGGGATGATGATCTTGGTGGCCTTGCCGTTGGCGACCTTGGCCAGTGCCTCCAGGCTGCGCAGAGCCAGAACCTTGTCGTTGGGCATGGCCTCGTTCAACAGGCGGATGGCATCGGCGTTGGCCTTCTGCACCGCGAGAATGGCCTGGGCCTCGCCCTCAGCTTCGAGAATGCGCTGCTGTTTGACGGCATCGGCACGGAGGATGGCGGCTTCCTTTTCGCCCTCGGCGGCGGTGATGGCGGCCTGCTTCTCACCGTCGGCCTTCAGGATGACGGCGCGCTTTTCGCGCTCTGCCTTCATCTGCTTCTCCATGGCTTCCTGGATCTCGCGCGGCGGGATGATGTTCTTGACCTCCACGCGGTTGACCTTGATGCCCCACTTGTCGGTGGCTTCATCGAGGATGGCCGTGATCTTGCCGTTGATGACATCGCGGCTGGTCAGGGTGTGATCCAGCTCCATCTCACCGATGATGTTGCGCAGGGTGGTGGCGGAAAGGCTCTCGATGGCTGCGATGGGCTGGTTGACACCGTAGGTGTAGAGTTTGGCATCCATGACCTGGAAGAACACCACGGTGTCGATCTGCATGGTAACGTTATCGCGGGTGATCACAGGCTGGGGAGGGAAGTCCGCGACCTGCTCCTTCAGGCTGACCTTTTTGGCGATCCGCTCAATGAACGGGATCTTGACATGCAGGCCGGCCGACCAGGTGTCGGAGTAGCTGCCCAGACGCTCCACAACGTACACCATGGACTGAGGTACGATGACGATGTTAGTGACGATAATGAGCAGGATGACAAAGATGAGCGCGAGGATCACAAACAGCATGATAGGCATAGAGACGCTCCTTTTTTCAGTGGTTGATGGATTCGGTCAGGATGGGTTCCACGATGAGCAGGGTGCTGTGGATCTCGGTGACCCGGCAGGCCTGCCCGGGGGTCAGGGTGTCGCCGGGGGTGGCGCAGCGGGCGCTCCAATCCACGCCATCCAGCCGCACCCGGCCCGTCTGCTGGGAAGAAACGGGGGTCAGCACCCGGGCCTCCCGGCCAAGGGCGCGGTCACCGTTGGTGGGGGTGGGCTGCTTGTGCAGCCGTTTGGCCAGCGGCTTGAATGCCAGCAGGCAGACCGCGCTGACCGCAATGAACACCACCGCCTGCACCCGGAACGAGTGGGTGAACAGGCAGCAGAGCAGGGCTGCCGCGCTGCCTGCCGCAAACCAGACGGATACCATGCTGAAGGTCATGCCCTCCAGCGCCAGGAAACCGACGGCGGCAAGGAGCCAGAAAATGGGGTCAATGGACATCGAACATCCCTCCTTCTTCGTTTATTATATAACAAAGGCGTGGAAATGACAATATGTTGTTATTTAAGGGCGAGAGCTGCTCTGTCCAACCTCTCAGTCGCAGGCTTCGCCGCGACAGCGAAGATGACGGAGAGGTTTAATCCGTCTCCTTATACATAATCATAGTAGCTGTGGTTCGGGTTATGCCCCACCTCTTCCACCACGATGGTGAAGCCCATGGGATTCACCTCGGTGCTCTTGCCGCTGGCAAGGGTCTCCACGATGATATGCTCGGTGCGGTTGACGATGATCTCCGCGGTCTCCACCTTGCCCACCCGCTGGTAGTGCAGGATGCCGCCCTCGGCACGCAGGACCCGCAGCTGGCCGGTGCGGAAGGCCTCGCAGGTGTGGCGGAGCTGTGCCAGCTGTGCCAGCACGGGACGCAGGCGCTGTTCGTGGGCATCCCACCGGAAGAAAGCCCGGTTGAAGGGGTCCCGGTAGCCCTGCATGGCGATCTCGTCGCCGTAGTACAGGCAGGGCACACCCGGCAGGGTGTAGATGATGGCGTAGGCCATCCGCAGGCGGAGCAGGCCTTCCTCGTAGGCATCGCCGGTCACACAGCGGCCGCTCTGCCACGCGCGGCCCCGGCCATTGGCGGGCTCGTCAGCGATCACGGTCAGGGCACGCTCGGTGTCGTGGGTGGAGAGGAAGTTCAGGGCGGTATCCATGGCGGGGGCAGGGTAGTGCTCGCAGATGGTCAGGATCTCCGTCATGGCCTGCTCGGCGGGCTTGCCCTTGACGAAATCCAGCACGGCGTTCTTGAAGGGGTAGTTCATCACGCTGTCCAGGCCCTTGCCCAGCAGATAGGTGCGGCGCTTATTGAAGCCGAACTTGGTGGTGGCATCCTCCCACACCTCGCCCAGCAGGAACTTTTCGGGGCTGACCCGCTTGACGGCGACGCGCACCTTCTCAATGAATTCGTCGGGCAGCTCGTCGGCTACATCCAGCCGGAAGCCTGCCGCGCCGCGCCGCAGCCAGGTGTCGATGACACCGCTCGGGCCGGTGATGAACTCCACATAGGAGGGGGTCTCCTCGTCGACCTCGGGCAGGGTCTCAAAGCCCCACCAGCTGCGGTAACCGCCCTTGTACTGGGGGCCGAAATCGTACCAGCAGCGGTAAGGGGAGTTGGGGTCCCGGTACGCGCCGCCCTCACCATAGCGGCCCTCGCGGTTGAAGTAGCGGCTGTCGGAGCCGGTATGGCTGAACACGCCGTCCAGCACGATGCCGATGCCGTACTTCTGGGCGGCGGTGCACAGTGCCTCAAAATCCTCGTTGGTGCCCAGCAGGGGGTCCACATTCAGGTAGTCGGCGGTGTTGTAGCGGTGGTTGGAGTGGGCCTCAAAGATGGGGTTGAGGTAGATGAAATCCACCCCCATCTCGTGCAGGTAAGGGAGCTTTTGCTGGATGCCCTTGAGGTCGCCGCCGAAATAATCCTCATTCAGGTGGCCACCCACCTCGTTGGGCTGCCAGAAGGGCTCGGCGTGCTTGTCGGCCTGATAGATGCGGTCAGCAAAGGGCATGGGCTTGTTCTCCACCCCTTCGCAGAAGCGGTCCGGGAAGATCTGATAGAACACCTTGCCCTTGATGCACTCCGGCGTCTGGAAATCCGGCTCGTAGACCGTGATCTGCCAGCTTTCGCCCTCCTGCCAGCTGACCACGCCGCAGTTGTCTGCCCCGCGCACGATGCGGCGGAAGTCGGTGTAGAGGTCGAAGTAGTAGAAGTAGAGGCCCGGGTCATTCAGAGGCACTTCCACGGAAAAGTGGTTCTGCCTGGGGGTCTGGCCATCGAAGTTCATCCGGTAGTAGACGGGAACATCGAACTTACCCTCTTTTTTCAGGACAAGGTGCGGGTCTACATAGCCCAGCTCCTCGGGGATGCAGAGCGATAGCCGGACAGTCTGCCCGGCGCGCACCGCACCAAAGGGCTGCTTGAAATAGGGGTCAAAACTGTTGAACAGACAAGACAAGTGGGGTCGTTCCTTTCTCAAAAAAAGCCCCGGTTCCGTAATGGCTCCGGGGCAGAGATATATTTGTGCTAAACCCTTCCGTCAATGCTTCGCATTGCCACCTCCCCTAGTAGGGGAGGCCTTGGCAGAACGGTGAAGTCTGTGCGTAAAGGAAAAGCTGTAAAACTTCCCGTAACGCCAGAGGCCCCACTACTAGGGGGGCTGTCACCGTAGGTGACTGGGGGGTTGACCTTTCCAATTACTTCACAGTAGAAGCGTGCCAGATATCGCGGGCGTAATCCAGCACAGAACGGTCTGCGCTGAAGATACCGCTGTTGGCGGTGTTCTTCAGGCTCATCTGTGCCCACTTCTCGCGGTCAGCATACAGGCGCTGCAGGTCGGCCTGAGCACGGCGGTAATCCTTGAAGTCGGCCATGACCATATAAGGATCGCTGGTGCGCAGGTTCTCGGTGACCTCGTGGAAGTCCTCGCCGTTCCAGCCGCGCTCCAGGAAGTTCAGAGCGGCATTTGCCACGTCATCGCCCATGATGAAGGCGCTGGGGTGGTAGCCCACCTGCTTGAGGTTGTTGACCTCGGGGGTCAGCATACCGAAGATCAGCTCGTTCTCCTTGCCGGCGGCATCGGCGATCTCAACGTTTGCGCCGTCCAGCGTACCCAGCGTGATGGCACCGTTCAGCATGAACTTCATGTTGCCGGTTCCGGATGCTTCCTTGGATGCAAGAGAAATCTGCTCGGAAATATCACATGCCGGGATCAGCTTCTCTGCATAGGTTACATTGTAGTTTTCCACCATCAGAACGGTCATGTACCGGTTCACATCCGGATCGTTATTCACGATTTCCTGTAACACCAGAAGTAAGTGAATGATATCCTGCGCAATGATATAGGCCGGTGCAGCCTTGGCTCCGAAGATAAAGGTCAGTGGACGAACCGGTTTCTTACCCGCTTTAATCTCCAGATATTTGTGAATAATGTATAAAGCATTCATCTGCTGACGCTTATACTCGTGAAGCCGCTTAATCTGAATGTCAAAAATGGAATCCGGATTTAAAGTAACGCCTTCGTTTTCCTTCACATATGCAACCAGCTCCTGCTTGCGGTTCATTTTGATCTGTTCAATCTGATCCAGAACCTCCGGATTATCCTTAAATTCCAGAAGCTTTTCTAATTTATCGGCATCCTTCTTAAAGCCATCCCCGATGGTCTGTGCAAGATAGGTTGACAGCTCACGGTTACAACTCATCAGCCAGCGGCGGAAGGTAATGCCGTTTGTCTTATTGTTGAACTTCTCAGGCATCATTTCATAGAAGTCTTTCAGCTCCTGATTCTTTAAGATCTCTGTATGCAGTCTTGCAACACCGTTTACGCTGTAGCCTGCTGCAATTGCCAGATGAGCCATCTTGACCTGACCGTCATAGATGATCGCCATCTTGCGGATCTTCTCCTGATTACCGGGATATTTTGCTTCGATCTCCATCACAAAACGACGGTTGATCTCTTCTACGATCTGATAAATACGCGGAAGCAGACGGCTGAACAGCTCGATCGGCCATTTCTCCAGTGCTTCTGCCATGATCGTATGGTTTGTATAAGCACATGTCTTTGTTGTGACATCCCATGCTTCATCCCATGTTAAATAATATTCATCCATCAGAATACGCATCAGTTCTGCAACTGCAACGGTCGGATGGGTATCATTCAGCTGGAAGGTAACCTTCTCATGGAATTTACGGATATCATCATGGGAACGCATATACTTCTCAACTGCTTCCTGTACGGATGCGGAAATAAAGAAGTACTGCTGTTTCAGACGAAGCTCTTTACCTGCATAATGATTGTCATTCGGATACAGGACTTCTACAATATTTCTTGCAAGGTTTTCCTGTTCTACAGCCTTGCGGTAATCACCTTTATCAAAAGAATCGAGTTGGAAGCACTCTACAGGCTGTGCATCCCAGATACGAAGTGTATTTACAATACCATTGCCATAACCTACAACCGGCAGATCATACGGTACAGCAGTTACTGACTGATAACCTTCCTGCTTGAAGTTGTTGCGGCCGTTTTTATCCTGATATACGGATACATAACCACCGAATTTAACTTCTTTGGAGTATTCGGGACGACGGAGCTCAAACGGATTGCCATCTGCTAACCAGTTATCCGGTACTTCCACCTGATAGCCGTCGCGGATCTCCTGCTTGAACATACCGTAACGGTAACGGATACCACAGCCGTAAGCAGAATAACCAAGAGTTGCAAGAGAATCCATGAAACATGCTGCAAGTCTTCCCAGACCACCATTACCGAGTGCTGCATCCGGCTCCTGATCTTCGATCACGTTGATATCAACACCAAGCTCTTCCAGTGCTTCCTTTGCCTGATCATAAGCTTGCAGGTTGATCATGTTATTACCAAGTGCACGGCCCATTAAGAATTCCATGGACAGATAGTAAACTGTCTTCGGATCTTTTTTTTCGTATTCTTTCTGTGTTTCCATCCAGTTTTCCACGATCTGATCCTTGACTGCATAAGATACTGCCTGAAAAATCTGCTGGTCAGTTGCTTCCTCCATCGTCTTACGATAAAGAGTTCTTACATTGTAGAGCACGCTGCGCTTGAAGAGTTCCTTATCAAACGTAGATGAAACAGGTACTGTTGTCTTCTTAGCCATTTCTGCCTCCTAGAAATATAATATTCGATTGCGAACTTTACTTAATCGTTTTCATACTTACTTAATTATACAATAAAATGTAAGAAAAAGGAAGAAAAAACACCAAAATCATCAATTTTCCACAATATTTCCCAAATTACCTGATAGCGATCCACCTTGTTTTCCAGATCAATCCCATCCGTCGTATGTCTGTAAATCATTTTGTCGAAACACGGACATTTTGACAGAAACTGCAGGCGGTAAAACACAAAAGCATGTCCATATATTTCCTTTGCCAGTTGTTTATGGCTGACATTGTTCCACTTCTTTTTCCAAATGATTTGACCGGCTTTTTTATCGCAGTACGGTTTGCTTTACAAGCGCACATCGAAAGAGGACCGCTAAATACTTAGCGGTCCCCTTGGATTCAAAAATCATTTCGTCCTTACAAACTCTATTTGACGGTTATTTGAACCTTTGCAGTTTTCTTTCCTGATTTTACAATAATTGTTGCTTTCCCTTTCTTCTTAGCTTTGATAACACCCTTGTTAGTAACGGTAGCAACGCTCTTCTTGCTTGACTTGAATGTTACCTTATCAGGTGTTGTGATCGGATTCGTCACAACCTTGAGTGTGAGCTTTTTGCCCTTCTTCAGGGTAGCCTTCTTAACTACACGATCTGTCTTGGCATTCTTCACTGTTACCTTTTTGGTCGCAACCTTCTTTGCTTTAACGTATACTGTGATAGAAGCCTTTGCGCCCTTGTCTGTCGTGACAGTGATCGTCGCCTTACCGACCTTCTTACCTGTGATCTTGCCCTTATTTGTTACAGTAACGACCTTCTTGTTTGATGTTTTCCACTTCACAATCTTATCGCCTGCAGTAATCGCAATATCCTTAGCTAAGTTAGTAGATGATTTGCGTTTCTGGATGGAAGTAGACTTCGCAGAGAATTTGGCAACATACTTCGTTGCATCTTCCGGCTTTGTCTCTTCGGTTGTCTTCTTGCTCTCTTCGACAGCCTGCTGATATGCAGCTTCTGCCTCTGTAAGCAGCTTTAACTGACTAGCCTCAACCAGCTTCTTCTGATCCTCTGTCAGTGCGGCATATGCTTTTCTGGCAGCCTCAACCTTAGCCTTGCTGTCCTCTGATGCATCTACCTTACCGATGGCTGCAATTGCTTTCTTAACGGCATCAGCCTTCGCTGCATCCTCCTTCGCTTTCTTTTCTGCCTCAGCCTTAGCTGCAGCATCAAGTGCATCGTAAGCTTCCTCTGCATCTGTCAGAACCTTCAGCTCCTCTGCCAAGATCAGCTTCTTCTGATCTTCTGTAAGTGCATCATATGCCTTTCTTGCTGCATCGATCAGTGCCTTGCTGTTTTCTGCGAGTTCAACCTTACCGATTGCATTAATCAGCTCCTTTACATCGGAAGCAGCCTTATTATTGGCTCCTGCCTCTGCTGCTGCAAATGTCTTCTTTGCTGCCAGATAGCCTGAAACGCCTGCTCTGTCTGCAAAGGAAAGTGCGGCATATTTTTGGTCAATCTCTTTTAATAATTCCTTGTTTTTTGCTGTATAATCAGCACCCAAAGCCTTGATAAGAACATTTACTGCATTGACAGCATCCTGATTTGTGATAACACCGTCTGCCAATACTGCAGTGCCGTATACACTTGGATTCTGATATCCGTTTCCGCTGGCATCATACCAGTTCAGTGTACCAAGACGGCTGCCATCCTTAGCATCATTAATCTGTACATCCAGACCAATCAGTTTTCCTGCCTCCGGTGAAAGCGCAGTCCATTTGATTGCAGTCTCAATGTAGTAGCCTTTTCCATCTTCCTTCTCTTTTGTAGCAGATACGATATTTTCTGCCTTACAAGAGGTTCCATTGAATGTCTGAAGATTCTTGTAGCTTACGCGATACTGCTTATCATTGTCATCAAAGCTACCGGATTTCTCATTCAGCTCATCAATAAAGATTTCCGTTGAATCCTGCTGATAAGCATCACTTGCTGTGTCATCCAGTGCATCATCCGTTACATCTAACATAACATAAAGATTATCCGCATCCCAGGAAACCTTTGTTTCAGCTGTTGTTGTCAATGCACTGCCGGATTTTACCTCTAACTTGGATGCAGGGATATCTTTCCACTCTGCAATGTCACCATCAATGATTGCAGAACCCTTTGTGATTGCCATAAACGGCTTCATAGACAATACGGCATAATATTTGCTGCTGTTCTCCTGATTGTTTGTCGTATCATTGTAAGAATAGGTGTTTCCATCCTTTTTCACTACAACGTCAAATGATACTTTATCAAGCGGGTTCATGGTCATCGGAACCGTAAATTCAGCCTTATATCCACCGTCAACATCCTTCAGTTCCTCGCCTGTTGCATTTTTCCTGACAAAATCACCTGTCTTATCTCCTTTTGAATTTGCAGGATCAACATACAGGATAATTTCGCTGTCTGCTGTCTTCTCAGACTTTACGACAACCTGAACCTTCAATTCATTTGCGTTCCAGATTGGTCTTATGATGACATCATCTGTTCCTGCAGCAAATCTGATCGCATTTGCATACTCAAACTTGTCAGTCTGCATTGCATTGACATCGCGCACAAGCGGCTCGAGCTGTGATGCATTTACAAATGCCCAATATGCCGGTTTTGCACCATAATAATCATCAAACAAGAGCGGATACTGCGGTGTCTTGCCGTCTGCAGAGCCACCGACACTGTTCGAGGTCTTTAACCAGGAAACTGGGTCATGCGTACCCCAGATTGTGATGTTCTGTACATATCCCTTCAGGGAACGGGGATTGTTTTTATGCTCCTCATTGATCTTACGGACAATTTCGTAGATATCTTTGTATCTGTGACCTTCCTTGGTAAACTCTGTTTCCAAATCTTTTCCGTCAAATCCGACACTGGATTTGATATCAAGCTCTGTGATATGAACCACATCTGCAATCTCTGCATACTTACGTGTCGCTGTCTCAATCGTCTCGTAGGTCGGTGTGAGCATGTCGTGATGCCCCTGCATACCGGCACCGAGCTTTCGTCCCTCCGTGAGGACTTCACGGATTTCTTTCAGGAAGCGGCAAATTGTCGCAGCCTTTACAGGATCACAGTCGTTGTAATCATTATAGAAAAGAATGGTGTCTTCTGCCAGATACTGATCTGCAGACTTGAATGCCTGCAGGATATACTCTGTAGAACCGCCGTAAATAGCTGCCCAGTCAGTTCCCATTCTGATTCCGCCCGCATCACTTGCCTGTTCATTTACAACATCCCACGCATAGATAAGTCCCGGGAATTCTGTATCAAAATGTTTGCCAACCTTTTCGATATACCAGTCGATACGCTTATTCATTTCTTCTTTGGAAACATACGCGCCGTCTGACTTAAAATCTTCTCTGAACCACCATGTCGGTGTCTGGCTGTGCCATACAAACACATGACCTCTCATCTTGATAGGTTCAGAAGGATTGTTTTTATTGTACTCCGCAAAATGCCGTGCAACCTTATCTGCACTCTCAAAATTCAGCTTGCTTTCCAGCTCCTCCAGTGTGCTGACACCCGGTTCGCCGGAACCGAGAATAGATTCCGGTTTCATCTCATTCTCGCATGTAACACTATTGAAGTGCTTCTCAACTAACTTCATGGTGTTCTCATTGTCAAGACTGCTCACCGGAAGGGCTACACCCATATACTCCACACCATTTCCGGTTTTCTGCACTTCTTCATGCAAATCCGGTATTGTCATATCCACCTTTGGAATTCTCATTTCGGCAATCTGGAGATTGTCGATGTCAAATGTAATTCCGGCGCTTCCCTCAAAACGAATCTGGGATTCCGGCAGTTCATTTGCATTTTCCGCAATCACCATGGTTCCGGATACCTTTTGCCATGCATCAGTGAGCTCATAGCTCTCGTCATATGTAATCTGTGCGGACTCCTGGTTTTTATAGTCGCTGTCATGTACCAGAACTGACATGCTGACCTTCGGCGTACTTACCTTGGTCGCATCTGCTATTCTGGCATAATATGTGAATTCATATGCCTTATCTGCTGTAATTCCGGTCTTATAGTTCATCTGAACTGTCGGCACGACAGCTTCGCCTTCCAGCCCGTTGGGGCTGACTGTATTGGGGCTGACTGTATTGGCACTGACGGAAGAGGCACGCATGTATTTACTGCCCAGCGTCTTTTTCGGTGCCGGATCTTTCTCTGAATAAGAACAGTACGCGATCAGAGAATCCTCTTTTGTCTCATCTCTCCACTCTCCGTCATTCCAGTAGCCTGTATTTTCGAAGTTTCCGTTAAAGCCTGCCATGATATCTTTTTTTGCATCAATGACACGCTCTGCACTCTTTGCATTGATCGTAATGCTGTCAAACGTCATGGTGATAGGCGTTGCAGGCGTTGCTTCCGAGGTCGTCATAATGCCGACATACCGAGCGGTTTTGCCGAGATCATCACTGGTTGCATTTAATGTATTGCTGCCATATGCCACTCCGACATCTCCGTTTCTTTGATCGGTATTAAAGTCTGCCTCGGAAAGAAGCTTCGGAGAAAGCCCTGCTTGAGAAGAACCCTCCGCTACATTTAACCTGATTCCCGTAATGATCATTCCGGCAAGTTCTTCCGGCAGGCGGAAAAATACTTGCCCATACTGCCTTGTCATAGTCACTGATAATTTTCCGTCTTCTCCTATTGCAGCTGTTGCACCCGTTTCTTCATCATCCGCAGCTGCCAGCGTTAGCTTATCAAAGGTGTAATCCTTTGAGACAGCACCCTCCGATGATTCTGCTTCTACGATTTCAATATTAACATCGTCGATCAGATAGTCCGCAGTTCCGCTGCCTGTTGAAAAATAAAGCTCCTTTGCTCCTTCCGGAATCGTTACGGTACCGGAAAGCGCAGTCCACTCTCCTGGCGTTACATTCGTGTTGAGCAGCCAATTGTAGTAGTCCTTGCTATCAGATCCCGTTCCTGTCACTTCGCATACAATCTGCGTATCTTCCGTCTTCATAAAAACACTGATATTTGCGGTTGCACCGGCATAGGCAGATACATCATAAGCATATGTATGCCAGTTCTGCGTACGTCCGGAAAGCTGAAGTGCCTTTCCAGCATGCTCCTCTTCCACGACTGTCAAAGTACCTGAGCCTCTGACATATCCCTTCGGTTCACCGCTTTCAAAGTCTTCTGCAATGTCAATCGTAGCTGCAAGCGCTTCAATCGCACCGGAATATTCTGCCGGTACAAATGCTGTTCCGGGAACTACCATTGCCACACTCAGCATCATCGCAAGAAACCTACTTCCTGCTTTTTGAACAATTTTCTTGTTCTTCATAATAACCCTCCATTTTCTTAGATTTGCCGATCCGGACATGCCCCATTCGCTTGTGCCCTTTCGGCATTTTTGTGTAACAGGCATATTTATGTGCTTTTTACATATCAGACATTACGTTTTACAGCACAAAATATCCCTGTACAAGTATTTTAAATGTAGCTTTTTTAAGGAGGGTTCGCTTTGCAAATCTTGCTTTTTCCATCAACAGATTTTGCTATGCGTCCAATTTTGTGTAAGATTGCTATTTTTCAGATTTTGCTTCGTTCATTTTGTATATGAACTCCTGCTCTTTAACATTTTTCCAATATTTTTCATGATGCCTACATTCAATATCATTTCAGTGACAAAAATCACAAACAGATCTCCAAGGATCATCCCCACATAATAAAATAAATCCTGCTTGAGATGATGCATTTTGCGCATCGCAAGATCCAGTTGGCGCTGTACTTTTTTTACTTCAAACTCAACTATCTCCACCTGCTGATGAAAAAGATAGTCGCGGTTATCCTTGTAGAAATATTCCCGATGCATAGATCCCCCTGCTATATACGCGGATAGGCGGGAATCTCTTCCCGCCTATCCTGCTGTCAAATTACGATTTTATTTTGTTACCCATTGCTTACTGTTTTTCAACGGAAATCGTTACCTTCTCTCCGTTAACATTCCACTCTTTGCTGTTTGCATAAACCGCATCTTTATCGATGGAATCCGCAAGAACCTTATCTGCGATTGCTTTTTCATTCTTAGCTGCGATCGCCGCAAGCTTGTCGTTACCTGCAATACCTACTTTGATGTGATCCATCACTTCAAAGCCGGAATCCTTACGCATTGTCTGGATCTTGGAAATGATCTCGGCCGCAAAGCCTTCTTCGACCAGTTCTTCTGATAAGTTGCAGTCAAGTACAACTGTCACGGTATTGTCAGCCTCTGACATATAGCCTTCCTTCTGGCTCATTTCCACAAGCACATCATCAAGAGACAGGGAAACTTCTGTACCGTTTACATCAAATACAAGATTTTCGCCTGCATTTAATTTATCCATGGCTTCATTGCCGTCTACATTTGCAAGGTATTCTTTGATACCACCGAGCTGTTTTCCGTATTTCGGGCCTACCGTCTTCAGCTGCGGCTTGAAGGTGTAGGTTGTGAATTCTCTGACATCGTCTGTGAATTTTACTTCTTTGACATTCAGCTCTTCTTCAATGATCTCCTGATAGAAGTCGGAAAGTGCTTTCTCAGCCTTTACAAACATCGTACCGATCGGCTGTCTGTTCTTGATGTTAGCTGTATTTCTGGCTGCACGTCCCATAACAACGATCTTCAGTACTTCTTCCATGTCTTCTTCCAGCTGCTTATCCACATAGGCAGGATTTGCAACCGGGAAGTCACACAGATGAACGGATTCCGGTGCTGACGGATCATTTACACATACCAGATTTCTGTAAATGTCCTCTGTCATAAATGGGATCATCGGTGCTGCAAGTTTCGCTACGGTAACAAGTGCTGTATATAATGTCATGTAAGCATTGATCTTATCCTGCTCCATGCCCTTTGCCCAGAAACGTTCACGGCTTCTGCGGACATACCAGTTACTCATCTGGTCTACAAAATCATCGAGTGCTCTTGCAGTCTCAGGGATTTTGTAATTTTCAAGGTCTGTATCCACCTCTGTGATCAGAGAGTTTAATTTGGATAAGAGCCACTTATCCATAACCGGAAGCTTGTCATATTCCAGTGTATATTTAGATGCATCAAAACCGTCAATATTGGCATACAGAACAAAGAATGCATAGGTGTTCCAGAGTGTTCCGAGGAACTTACGCTGTCCTTCCTGCACTGCCTTGCCATGGAAACGGTTAGGCAGCCATGGTGCGGAGTTGATGTAGAAATACCAGCGGATCGCATCTGCGCCGTAAGTAGCAAGTGCATCAAACGGATCAACCGCATTGCCCTTTGACTTACTCATCTTCTGTCCGTTTTCATCCTGTACATGTCCGAGCACGATAACGTTTTCATACGGTGCTTTGTTGAACAGGAGAGTAGACTCTGCCATCAGGGAATGGAACCATCCACGTGTCTGGTCAACAGCCTCTGAAATGAACTGCGCCGGGAACTGCTGCTTGAACAGCTCCTGATTTTCAAACGGATAATGATGCTGTGCAAATGGCATGGCACCT
>OLWK01000587.1_pt1 | contig 20720 bp, 15 predicted proteins | sample 1674141 | NCBI WGS metagenome assembly OLWK01 (sample SAMEA103958148, study PRJEB25191) | human gut metagenome | reverse complement strand
AAAGAATAAAGCCTGCATTGATTAAACAATAAAGAAGGGGGGAAGCCTGTAGTGGAAAAAAATAGAAAACAGATTATTATCTGCGCAGCGGTTGTCGCTTGTGTCTGTGTAATCAGTGTATTAATTACATATAACATATTACAACAAAAAAATCATCTGACAGTGGAACTCTATTATGGAACTTTTGATTTTTCAGAGTATCAAAATGTTAAGAGTACCAATAAATTAGCCATTATACATGATAACGATGAAAAACAGGGTGAATATGAGATGGAGATAGAGAATACTGATAAGGTTGAAACGGGAATCTGGAAATGGAACGATGATGGTTATATTACCTTGTATCAGGATGATAAAGCAGTTGCAAATCTAGTGTATATGAATGGTAAATATCTTTTCTTTGATGCCGATGTTGAAATCCAAAAACTTAAAAGGATATCTGAAACGGCAATAGTAAGATAATTGAGAGCATAAGCTTCTTTAGATTTCTTTAGAATTATTTATAATTATTAAATGATTTTTCAGGTTATTCTTTATATGTATATAGTATTGTAAAGCCATAGATGTCTATGGCTTTTTTAATGTCTGGTAGTATTGAGGAGATGGGATATGATAGAAACAGCTATTATATATATAAAAAGAAATAAAATAAAATCTTTGATTATCATACTAATCATCGCGACAATAATCCTGGGTGAAATTATTGGTCTGCTATTAAGCAATGCCTCAGAAAAATCTGGGAGAGATGCATATTTATATAATGGGGCAGCCTTAGTAATTGAGGATGATAATGGAGGCTTTACAAAGAGTGATTATGATGAAATCAGAAAAGTAAAATATGTAACAGGACTTGGGGCTTGGAGAGAGCTGATTGCAGATCCGGTGGATACAGAGAATGTAAAGGAACATAAAGGAATAGATCCGGAGAATAAAGATGTGAGCAATCGGGCTGACAAAATGGTGATTATTGCAAATATGGATGTGCAGCAATATAGCCTGTTTTCATGGGAAAAAAATGTATCTCTTATTGAAGGAGAATTTCCTACTTACAAAAATAAAGGAATTATTGTAGAACAGCGATATGCGAAAAAAAATAACCTTAAGGTAGGGGATGAAGTTAAATATACTATAGGAGACCAACCGGAGGTAACGTCTTTACAAATATGTGGAATTTATAAAGTGGACAGTGACTTCGAAATATATGACTCAAATGAAGAGGGAACCTCGGTATACATACATAGTCCATATAATTCTATATATGTAGATTATGATTATATTGTAGAGTTATTAGGGTTAGAGTACACCGCGTCAACGGGAAGTGAAGTGTATATTGATAAGATAGAGCATATAGATGCGGTAAAAACCCAGTTAAAGAAAATGTATGGAAATAATGTGGAAATATATGATAATACTTCTAATTATCTCGATTCAGAATGTAAAGTCGTAGGATTGATGGGAAAAACATCAAAAATAATTTGTTGGATGATAATTATAATGGGTGAAATTATTTTGTTAATCGTTTTCTCGTTTTATACTATCCAATACCAAAAAGATACAGGACTTTTTATGGTACTCGGAAGGTCAAGAAAATGGTGTATAGGTAGATTTGCATTTATAGGAATGATATATGCAATTAGTGGTTTGCTTTTGGGTGTGCTATTATACTGTGTGCTTGGCAATTTCATATGTAGCATTATAAGTGGTATAGGTAAGAATGTCATAATTAATAGTACAGACAGAGCTATAGGTGGATATGATACACCAGGAATATTTCAAGGCTTTGAGGTGCGTATAGAAATGAGTGCTTTTTTTACTTTGAAAAACATTATAATTCTATTAATAATTTCGTTGGTTAATTGGATTACATTTATGGTACTGCCTGTTGTAACAACTGTTGAAGAAAATGCAAAGAAACTGTTAAATTCGAAGGGATAGTGGCAAATATGTTGGAAATGATTAATGTATCGTATGCATATAAATCTAAGAAGGAAATTGTGCATGTGCTGGATAAAGTTACATACAGATTTGAAATAGGAGAAATGTATGGAATATTTGGTCCGTCAGGTTCAGGAAAGACAACGTGCTTATCGTTACTTGCCGGTTTAGAAAAACCGGATGAGGGGGAAATTTTGCTGGATGGAGAAAATATACAAAACATTGGTGGAAGAAAACTGCGCCAAAATAGTATATCATTGGTTTTTCAGGATTATCAGTTATTTGATTATATGACTTCCCTTGAAAATGTAATGGTTGCAGCCCAGATAAGCTTACCTGATGTACCCAAAAAAGAATTGATAAAAATGTGTAGAGACAGCCTTGTAATGGTTGGACTTGATGATAGTCAGATAACCCGAAAGGTTACGGAATTGTCAGGTGGACAGCAGCAAAGAGTTGCAATAGCGAGGGCGTTAATAACAGATGCAAAATATATTCTGGCAGATGAGCCTACAGGAAATCTGGATAAAGAAAATCGAAGAAAAATTGTCGAATTGTTGCAGCAGATAGCTCATGAACAGGACAGATGTGTTATAGTAGTAACCCACTCGGATTATGTAAAGAAAAAATGTGATATTTGCTATGAAATGGGAGATGACGATGAGGAATAAATGGTGGCAGGCATGCAAAGAATTATTAGGGAGACCGGGGCGGAATATACTAATTGCTATTTGCATATTTGTACTGACACTGTTTTGCGGAATTGCAACATTTTTAGATTCGGCAATAGAGAGTTTTTACAAATCTTTTGCAGATATGGCAGGATGTTGTGTTCTTGTTGAATTAGACGATTTTTCTACTTTAGATGATTGGAAAGATATTTTAGAATATGCAGATAATAATAAAAATGTTGTAGGATATAATAATGCATTTACAAGTGACATTATATGTGAAGCAGTAGATTTTGAAAATGTACCGTATACAGAAAAACAAAGTGATTTTGAGGAAAATAAAATATATGTCAGTGGAAACATAAATACTTCTTACAATGAATATTTCAGTAGCGGTATCTTTAAGATTTCAAAAGGAAAATATCCGATGTCAGGTGATAAAGGGGCCATGATATCAGATAAGCTCGCCTCTGAAAATAACCTGTCAATTGGCAGTAATGTATCTATACAGTATGAAAATAATACTTTAAGTATTAAGGTGATTGGAATTTATACTGTAATAAATACACCAAAGACACAGGTGAGCGATGGCTACTACAAAGAAGTGGCTGACAGTATAGTATTCACTGATTATAATTCGTATGTAGAATTAAACAATGAAGCAAGCTGTTATGGGATGAATTTTTTCAGCAAAGACTATAAAAGTACATCACTTTTATATGATGATATGAGTAAAATGTTTCAAAATGTTCCGAATTCGGCAGTTGTAAATCAGGTTCTGAATGAGGAACTGCAAATGACAGATGTAATATCAATGTTAAAAAGTATGACAAGTGTGACGTTGAGCGTTATGTATATTGTATGTGTTGTGGTTATGTCGTTACTGACTGTTTTATGGCTTAAAGGACACTCAAAAATGATTGCAATATACAATACACTTGGACAGAGAAAATTTAGGACAATTCAAATTCTGTTATATGAGATTTTGATGATAACTGTTCCGGCGCTTGTGGGGGCAGGAATATTGACATTGGGGCTGCTTAATAGATTTTCTGTCAATATTTTTAAATACTTTGTTGAATTTTGTGAGATTTCGAATTTTCAAAAAAGCTTTTCACTTGATATATGGAACTTTGAAATGAATATCTGGCAATTTGTGTATAGAATCGGTTTTTTGGAAATTAGCATTATTTTAATAACTATGATTGGAAGCTGCATTTATGCTAATAAGGGTTTGCGCACATTAAGGAGTAATTAGGAGCGGTTATGTGGTATAATCTTTTTGATGTAATAAACATGTATAATATGATAGGAGCATATAATGGACAAAATTCTTGTTGTTGAGGATGATAAAACAGTATACAGTGGCATAAAAAAGCTTCTCGAATTGCAGCATTATAGTGTGGTAATTGCACAAAACGGTATGGAGGCTTTGGAAAAAATAGATGAATCGTTCAGCCTTGTAATAATGGATATAATGATGCCACAGTTAGACGGCATTGAAACTTGCAGGAGAATGCGTGAAAGACACAGTGTTCCGATATTGTTTTTATCAGCAAAATCGGAAGAGCTGGATAAGCTGGAAGGGCTTGAAGTGGGCGGTGACGATTACATGACTAAGCCATTTTCAAACATGGAGCTTATTTCAAAGGTTAAAGCTCTTATCAGACGATATCGGGTATATGACAGCGGAAGTGCAAATCGCACAAACAAGGATGAATCTATCGAGGCAGATGGACTTAAACTGTTTACGAATCGAAACAAGGTTGAGTTTAATGATAATGAGATAAAATTAACCGGAAAGGAATATGAGATACTAAAATTGCTGATGAAAAATCCTGACAGGATATATACGATTGAGATGATATACGAGATGGTGTGGGATGAGGCTTTTACATATAATGCAAAGAATACTGTTATGGTACATATTAAAAATCTAAGGAATAAGCTTATAAAAGCGTGTGGTGATGCATGCATACACACAGAATGGGGAAGAGGATACCGTTTTGAGAGATGATTTAAAGAGGGTAAAGAAAAAGCTGTCTTTGACATTTGCAATTGCGATTATAGGGACATGCGTTGTTTTTGGACTATTATATTATCTGGGAATTGATTTGCTGAACAATTATATTGAAGGTACATCTCATTTAATATACGATAATGAAAAGCCATATATAGATGAGTTTCAACAATATGTGTCTGATAATAATATAAGTACTACAGATGTCGAGCAATATGATGAATGGATGTCGGATCATGATATTTCGTTTTATAGTGTTAAGGAAGAGGGAAAGGTAATATACAATAAATCAAATGTAGATAAGCTTATATCTCCGGCTAAAAATATGTATGATTACCGATTTACAGGAAGCTATGAGCTGCCTGTCCAGTTCTCCGATATTAAGGCGGAAGTATTTATATATACAGGATTTACGATAAAATATTATATAGCTTTAATGATTTTTGATGTGGGATTTTCTCTTATGATGGGAATTGTATTTGTGTATCTACGCATCAGAAAAATTATAGCGGGCTATCAAACAGAGCTTGAAGCATCACAGGAACAGGAGAAAAAAGCGCGACAGGAAAAGGATGAACTGATGCGTAATATGGCTCATGACCTGCGTACGCCATTGACTGGTGTTATGACACACGTTGATGTAATGAAACTGGAGAACGAAGCATATGCCGAGAATATGAAAAATCTTAATTTTATAAGTGAAAAGGTATTGGATATCAGGACTCAGGTAGACAATCTGCTGGATTTTTCAATTGCCGGTTCACAAAGACCTATTGAATTGGATGCATCAATGGATGTTGAGTATATATTTGGAGATTACCTCTCAGATGTGTGTGCTCAGCTTATGAAAAGCAATTATGAGGTTGATGCAGAAGGAATAAGCTTTAAGCAGGTAAAGGTTGCTGTTAATATGGCATTTTTGACCAGAATATTTTCCAATCTGACAGATAATATATATAAATATGCGGACAATAAAAAGCCTGTTGTTATGAAAACAGCTTTTACGAAAAAAACATTTAGCGTTGAAATTGGCAATGGTGTATGTGACAATAAAACACTTCTTAAAAGTGCCGGGATAGGGCTTAAGAGCGTGGATGCGATGATGCAGCGCATGAATGGAAGCATGAGTTTTAAAAGGGAACATGGGAAGTTTTGGGTTAAACTGGAGTTTCCGATTGTGTAGTGAATATTTTTTCATGAAAACCTCCATACTAAATAGAAAAGAAGTATGGAGGTTTTTATGAGCAGAAATATTGAGAATCATGATTCGGTGCTCTTGCTTCAGGATTGCATAGCGGGCTGTAAGATGGCACTTGAGAGCATGGATGATATAAGAGAACACACAGATGACAAGCAGCTTCGTGAGCTGATAGACAAGTACTATAATGAGCACACCGGGCTGTCAGTGGATTGCAGGGATATGCTTGACAAAGCAGGTGCAGATATTAAGGAACCGGGTGTGTTTGCAAAGATGGCTGCGAAGCTGCAGACTGCAATGAAGATGGCGGTGAATGATGATCAGTCCCAGGCAGCAAAGCTACTGACGGAGGGCTGTAATATGGGCATAGAGACAATAAGCGGCAGTCTCAATGAATATCGCGATGCTGATTCAAAGAGTGTGGCAATTGCAGAGAGGCTCAGGACGCTTGAGGAAAAAATGGTTGGAGATCTGCAGCCACTATTATAAAAAATATAAAATAACGGCTGTTGTACCAAATCAGTACAACAGCGGTATTGACCTGTGGAGCGGCGAGCTGTCTGACCTCTGTGTCAAAGCCGTCTGCTCCTTTATTATATCGTCATACATAATTGAGGATTTACAACAACAAAATACTTGAAAAATTCAGATAAATGTACTATATTTAGTTATGTATCTGTAAGATTTATAAAAATTAATTGCTGCCGGACACACAAAAAAGGTGCAGACAGCGGCAATGTTCAAAAGAATTTACAATAAATTTTAAAATAGCTCTTGACGGTTACGGCTCAACTGTGATATAGTATACAGGCTTGGAAATAGGTCTTTTTTTTATGCCTTTTTTTAAGGGTACAAACAACAAAGAATTTAAACGGAGGTGGAAGTCGTGCGTACAAAGATTACATTAGCGTGCACAGAATGTCAGCGTCGTAATTACAACATGACAAAGGACAAAAAAACTCATCCGGACAGAATGGAAACCAAGAAGTATTGTAGATTCTGCAGAACTCATACAATGCACAAGGAAACAAAATAGTCTAGGAACTGAGTGAAGGAGTACATTATGGGACAAAATGAAAAAGTCGAAAAGGCTCCAAAAACAAGCTGGTTTTCAGGTCTGAAAGCTGAATTTCAGAAGATTATCTGGCCTGAGAAGCAATCGGTCATCAGACAGACCGTTGCAGTGCTGGCGGTTTCAGTAGTTACCGGTCTTATTATTGCGCTTCTTGACTGGGGTATCCAGCAGGGCGTAGATTTCCTTATTGGTTTACATTTTTAAAACGGAGGCAAAGTGATTATGACAGAAGCGAACTGGTATGTAGTTCATACCTATTCAGGTTATGAAAACAAAGTCAAAGCTAATATTGACAAAACAATCGAAAACAGACATCTTGAGGACCAGATCCTTGAAGTACGTGTTCCGTTGGAGGACGTCACAGAGGTGAAGAACGGTGTTCGTAAACAGGTTTCCAAGAAGATGTTTCCAGGCTATGTTCTTATTCATATGATTATGAATGATGATACATGGTACGTTGTACGAAATACCAGAGGCGTAACTGGATTTGTAGGTCCGGGAAGCAAACCGGTTCCTCTCACAGAAGCCGAGATGAGACCTTTGGGTATTAAGACGGAAAACGTGGTAGTTGATTTTGCTGAGGGTGACATGATAGTCGTTATCGGCGGTGTCTGGAAGGATACAGTCGGTGTTATCACAGCTATGAATTATCACAAGCAGACAGTTACAATCAATGTAGAACTGTTCGGTCGCGAGACACCGGTAGAAGTAAGTTTCGCAGATGTTAAGAAAACAAATTAAGGAGGCAATTCCAAATGGCAAAGAAAGTAGAAGGATACATTAAATTGCAGATCCCTGCTGGAAAGGCAACTCCAGCTCCTCCAGTTGGACCTGCACTTGGACAGCACGGTGTAAACATCGTAGAGTTCACAAAGCAGTTTAATGCAAAGACAGCCGATCAGGGCGACTTAATTATCCCTGTAGTTATTACTGTATATGCAGACAGAAGTTTCAGTTTCATTACTAAGACTCCACCTGCTCCGGTATTAATCAAGAAAGCTTGCAAGATTCAGTCTGGTTCAGGTGAGCCAAACAAGAAGAAGGTTGCTAAGATCACAAAGGCACAGGTTCAGGAAATCGCTGAGCTTAAGATGCCTGACTTAAACGCAGCTTCACTTGAGTCTGCAATGAGCATGATCGCTGGTACAGCAAGATCAATGGGTGTTGAAGTGGTTGACTAACACTTAGCGAAGCCAACATACCCCTAAAATAGTTGCAAATTTATGCAACCCAAAATAATAACAAAGAAACGTAAATGTGGGAGGGTCCTCTCCCGATATTACCACCAGGAGGTTATTTTTTCATGAAAAGAGGAAAGAAGTATCAAGACGCTGTTAAGGCATTTGATAAGAAAGAGCAGTACGATGTTGCTGACGCTATCTCTATCGTAAAGAAAAATGCTACAGCTAAATTTGACGAGACAATCGAGCTTCATCTTAGAACAGGCTGCGACGGACGTCACGCAGAGCAGCAGATCCGTGGTGCGGTTGTATTACCACACGGAACAGGAAAAACAGTTAAGGTTTTAGTTTTCGCTAAGGGAACTAAGGTTGACGAGGCACAGGCAGCAGGAGCTGACTTCGTTGGAGGCGAGGAGTTAATTCCAAAGATCCAGAACGAGGGATGGTTAGACTTCGACGTTGTAGTTGCTACACCTGATATGATGGGTGTTGTTGGTCGTTTAGGACGTGTCCTTGGACCAAAGGGCTTAATGCCAAACCCAAAGGCAGGAACAGTTACTATGGATGTAACAAAAGCTGTTAACGATATCAAAGCCGGTAAGATTGAGTACAGATTGGACAAGACAAACATTATCCATGTGCCAGTTGGAAAAGCATCTTTCACAGACGAGCAGTTAAACGACAACTTCCAGTCTCTTATGGGTGCAATTAATAAAGCAAAACCTGCTAGCTTAAAGGGTCAGTACATTAAGAGCGCAACTCTTACATCTACAATGGGACCTGGCGTTAAGTTAAACGTGGTTAAGATTACACAGTAAGATAGTTAAACAGTTACAGTAAAACAATTTACAAGACCTATCAAACGCCAAGCAAAAGTTTTGCGGAAAGTAATTGACATCCGTAATATAGTTTGATATAATTGCAATGCATATTGCCGAAGACAGTAGGTGCCGCAAGGCGTAAACGTAGAACCTACCGAGGGAATTTTCGAGATTTATCTTGAATTTTGACTTGTACCCTTCTGTCGACAGGCAGGAGGGTTTCTTTGATTAATAAATCAAATACCTCATGTCTTTTATGCGAAAATCTAAAAGGAGGTAAATGAATCGTGGCAAAGGTAGAACTTAAACAGCCAATCGTAGATGAGATTTCCGGTGTTATCAATGGTGCACAGTCAGTAGTAGTTGTTGATTACTTAGGACTCACAGTAGCAGAGGATACTCAGTTACGTAAACAGTTAAGAGAAGCCGGTGTAACTTACAAGGTATACAAGAATACTTTAGTAAACCGTGCAATCCAGGGAACAGAGTTCGAGGGATTAAAGGATGTCCTTGAAGGACCAAGCGCATTCGCTGTATCAACAGAGGATGCAACAGCACCAGCTAGAATCTTAGCTAAGTTCGCTAAAACAGCTCCGGCTTTAGAGATTAAAGCAGGTGTAGTTGAGGGAACATTTTATGATGCTGAGGGTATGAAGGCAATCTCCGCTGTACCTAGCAGAGATGAGCTTCTTGGAAAATTACTTGGAAGCATTCAGTCACCTATCACAAATCTTGCTCGTGTACTCAATCAGATTGCAGAGCAGAGTGGCGCTGCAGATGCAGCCGTAGAGGCAGCACCAGCAGAGGATGCTGCAGAGGAAGCTCCAGCAGCAGAATAATTCAAATATTATATTTGAACCTTATTATCATAATTAAATTTTTAAATGGAGGAAATTATAATGGCAAAGTTAACAACAGCAGAGTTTATTGATGCTATCAAAGAGTTAAGCGTATTAGAGTTAAATGATTTAGTAAAAGCTTGTGAAGAAGAGTTCGGTGTTTCTGCAGCAGCAGGTGTTGTAGTTGCAGCAGCAGGAGCTGACGGAGCAGCAGCTGAGGAGAAGACAGAGTTCGACGTAGAGCTTACAGAGGTTGGACCAAACAAGGTTAAGGTTATCAAGGTTGTTCGTGAGATCACAGGTCTTGGACTTAAAGAGGCTAAGGACGCTGTTGATGGTGCACCAAAGGTTATCAAAGAGCAGCTTGACAAGGCTTCAGCAGAGGATGCTAAGGCTAAACTTGAGGCAGAGGGTGCTAAGGTTACTCTTAAATAGTCGGATAGGCTACGAGCGGAGTAAAAACATAAAAAAGAGCCAAGGGCAAATTCTATTTGCGCCTTGGCTCTTTTTTATGTTTTTATTGCGCGACAGTCGGAGCGCGTTCCGAAAATGCCTGAGCATTTTTGGGACCTCCGCTCGTAGCCTATCCGACATCCAACAAATTTATTGCACAAATATTTTGAATATTTTACAAAAAATAAAAAAACACTTGCATTCGTGTCGGATTTGTTGTATAGTATACGTTGCACTATTGTGGTGCAGTGGCATTTTTATGCAATTTTTTAAATGATGCAAATTTGTCAATAGGTAAATTACACTAAAATGCATTCGCAAATATGTGCACAAGAGAAAAACCACAAGATATAGTAACTGGGGTGGTTTTTGAATCATTATCTAGATACTTGCTAGATTAAAATAAAAACGAGAGGTGAAACGTCAATGGAGAAAAACAGAATACGTCCGGTCACATCCGGAAAAAGCATGCGTATGAGTTACTCAAGACAAAAAGAGGTTCTGCAGATGCCAAATCTGATTGAGGTCCAGAAGGATTCTTATCAGTGGTTCTTAGACGAAGGTCTCAAGGAAGCTTTTGCGGATATCTCTCCAATCACAGATTACAGCGGAAAGCTTAGTCTTGATTTTGTAGATTTTACATTATGCGAAGATGATGTAAAGTATACAATTCCTGAGTGCAAGGAAAGAGATGCAACATACGCAGCTCCTTTAAAGGTTAAAGTCAGACTTCACAACAAAGAGACAGATGAGATTAATGAGCATGAAATTTTCATGGGTGATCTGCCTTTAATGACAGAGACCGGTACATTCGTAATCAACGGTGCAGAGCGAGTTATTGTCAGTCAGTTAGTTCGTTCTCCTGGTATTTATTACGGAATTGCTCATGATAAGCTCGGAAAGACCCTGTATTCTTGTACTGTTATTCCAAACCGTGGTGCATGGCTTGAGTATGAGACAGACTCTAACGACGTTTTTTATGTAAGAGTAGACAGAACACGTAAGGTACCTATCACAGTACTTTTACGTGCACTTGGAGTAGGTACAAACCAGGCTATTCTCGATATGTTCGGAGATGAGCCAAAGATCCAGGCATCATTCAGCAAGGACCCTGCAATCACAGAGCGTGAGCCACAGGGAAGCTATGAGGCTGGTTTATTAGAGTTATATAAGAAGATTCGTCCGGGCGAGCCACTTTCAGTTGAGAGTGCAGAGAGCCTTATCACAGCAATGTTCTTCGATCCTAGAAGATATGACCTTGCAAAGGTAGGACGTTATAAGTTTAATAAGAAGCTTGCTTTAAAGAACCGTATCAGTGGACAGGTTTTAGCTGAGGATGTAGTGGATCCTTCTACAGGTGAGGTTATCGCTGAGGCAGGTACTGTTGTTGACCGTGCGCTTGCCACACAGATCCAGAACGCTGCCGTTCCTGCTTTATGGATTCAGACAGAGACAAGAAATGTCAAGATTCTTTCTTCTATGATGGTTGACATCAGAAGCTGGATTCCTGAGATTGAGGATCCTAAGTCTATCGGTGTTACCGAGCTTGTTTACTATCCGGTACTCGCTCAGATTCTCGAGGAGTATGATTCTCTTGAGGACAGAATCGAGGCAATAAAGAGAGATATATCTGACCTTATTCCAAAGCATATTACTAAAGAAGATATCTTCGCAACTATCAACTACAATATGCACTTAGAGTGGGGCGCAGGAACAGATGACGATATCGATCATCTTGGAAACAGACGTATCCGTGCGGTTGGAGAGCTGTTACAGAACCAGTACCGTATCGGTCTCTCAAGACTGGAGCGTGTTGTTCGTGAAAGAATGACTACACAGGACTTAGAGGGAATTTCACCTCAGTCACTTATCAATATAAAGCCTGTAACTGCCGCTGTTAAAGAATTCTTCGGTTCTTCACAGCTTTCACAGTTCATGGATCAGAACAACCCTCTTGGAGAGCTTACTCACAAGAGACGTTTATCAGCACTTGGACCTGGTGGTCTTTCAAGAGACCGTGCCGGATTCGAGGTTCGAGATGTACATTACACTCACTACGGCCGTATGTGTCCTGTAGAGACTCCTGAGGGACCAAACATCGGTCTTATCAACTCACTTGCATGCTATGCGAGAATCAATGAGTATGGCTTCGTAGAGGCTCCATACCGTAAGATTGACAAGACTGATCCTAAGAACCCGGTAGTCACAGAAGAGGTTGTATACATGACAGCCGACGAGGAGGACAACTACCACGTAGCACAGGCTAATGAGAAGCTTGATGCCGAAGGACATTTCATACGTAACTCAGTTTCAGGTCGTTACAGAGAGGAAACTCAGGAGTACGATAAGTCAGCATTTGATTATATGGATGTGTCTCCAAAGATGGTATTCTCAGTAGCTACAGCGTTGATTCCATTCTTGCAGAACGATGACCCTACACGTGCCCTCATGGGATCAAACATGCAGCGTCAGGCCGTTCCGCTTCTGACCACAGAGGCTCCTGTAGTTGGTACAGGTATTGAGACAAAGGCCGCAGTTGACTCAGGTGTCTGCGTAGTTGCAAAGGCAGACGGAGAGGTATTATCTTCAGAGTCAAACCGCATTATCATAAAAGAGACTGACGGAAACAAGAGAGAGTATATCCTTACAAAGTTCTCTCGTTCTAACCAGTCAAACTGCTACAACCAGAGACCTATCGTATTTAAGGGTGACAAGGTTAAGGCAGGCGATGTTATCGCAGACGGTCCTTCAACAAGTCAGGGAGAGCTTGCTCTTGGAAAGAACCCGCTTATCGGATTCATGACATGGGAAGGTTACAACTACGAGGATGCCGTTCTTCTTTCAGAGCGTCTCGTAGAGTATGATGTGTATACATCAGTTCATATCGAGGAATATGAGGTAGAGTCACGTGATACAAAGCTCGGACCGGAGGAGATTACACGTGATGTCCCTGGTGTCGGCGACGACGCACTCAAGGACCTTGATGAGAGAGGTATCATCCGTGTAGGTGCAGAGGTTCGTGCCGGTGATATCCTTGTAGGAAAGGTTACACCAAAGGGTGAGACAGAGCTTACAGCAGAGGAGAGACTTCTTCGTGCCATCTTCGGTGAGAAGGCAAGAGAGGTTCGTGATACATCACTTAAGGTACCTCATGGTGCTTACGGTATCATTGTTGATGCCAAGGTATTTACAAGAGAGAATGGCGATGAGCTTTCTCCGGGAGTAAACCAGTCAGTACGTATCTACATTGCACAGAAGAGAAAGATTTCTGTCGGTGATAAGATGGCCGGACGTCACGGTAACAAGGGTGTCGTTTCCCGTGTGCTTCCTGTTGAGGATATGCCATTCCTTCCAAACGGACGTCCACTGGATATCGTACTTAACCCACTCGGTGTTCCTTCACGAATGAACATCGGTCAGGTCCTTGAGATTCACCTGAGTCTCGCTGCAAAGGCACTTGGCTTCAATATCTCAACTCCTGTATTTGACGGAGCAAACGAGGTAGATATCGAGGATACACTTGAGCTTGCAAATGATTACGTAAATCTTCCGTTCGATAAGGAAGAGCTTGAAAAGGATTTACAGGCTGAGCATCCATACTGGAGCGCAGATGCTGAAATCTTCTATGATAAATATGTTGATACACTCCGTGAGGACGTTATGGAATACCTTTCAACAAACAGAGCTCACAGAAGCTTATGGAAGGGCGTTCCGATTTCCAAGGATGGAAAGGTACAGCTTCGTGATGGTAGAACAGGTGAGTGCTTCGATGGAAAGACAACTATCGGACATATGCATTACCTTAAGCTGCATCACCTTGTTGACGATAAGATCCATGCACGTTCAACAGGTCCTTACTCATTAGTAACACAGCAGCCACTCGGTGGTAAGGCACAGTTCGGTGGACAGCGTTTCGGAGAGATGGAGGTTTGGGCTCTTGAGGCATATGGTGCTGCATATACACTCCAGGAGATCCTTACAATGAAGTCCGATGATGTTGTTGGCCGTGTCAAGACCTACGAGGCTATCATCAAGGGTGAGAATATCCCTGAGCCTGGTATTCCAGAGTCATTCAAGGTACTTCTCAAAGAGCTTCAGGCACTTGGTCTGGATGTCAAGGTACTTGATGAGAACAGAGAAGAGGTTGAGCTTATCGAGACAAGTGAGTACGGTAATACAGATATCAACTCAATTATCGGAAACGATAAGGACTATGCATTCGAGGACAGTGAGTCATTCGCAGAGCATGGTTTCTCAAAGAAAGAATTTGATGACAACGAAGAGCTTGTTGACATAGAAGAGGAAGAGTCTCCTGAGACAGCGGATGACGATATTTTTGCTGATGAAGTTCTTGATGACGAAGAATAATTAGAAGGGAGTGCCAAAATGCCAGAAACAAATAATATAGAAAATAATCAGGCAATGCAGTTTGATGCGATTCAGATTGGATTAGCATCTCCTGAAAAGATCAGAGAGTGGTCACATGGCGAGGTTAAAAAGCCTGAGACCATTAACTATAGAACATTAAAGCCTGAAAAAGACGGTCTTTTCTGCGAGAAGATTTTCGGACCAACGAAGGACTGGGAGTGTCATTGTGGTAAATACAAGAAGATACGTTATAAGGGTGTTGTCTGCGACCGATGTGGCGTAGAAATCACAAAGTCAAGCGTTCGTAGAGAGCGTATGGGACACATCGAGCTTGCTGCTCCTGTATCTCATATCTGGTATTTCAAGGGTATCCCATCACGTATGGGACTCATCCTTGACTTATCTCCACGTGTACTTGAGAGAGTACTGTACTTTGCTTCATATATTGTGCTTGACCCGGGCGAGACAAAGCTTGCATACAAGCAGATTCTCAACGAGTCAGAGTACCAGGAGGCATGCGATACTTATGGCCGCTCAGCATTCCGTGTAGGAATGGGTGCTGAGTCTATCCATGAGCTTTTAGCAGCAATCGATCTCGAGAAGGATTCGGCAGAGCTTAAGGCAGAGCTTGAGAATGCTACAGGCCAGAAGCGTGCACGTATCATCAAGAGACTTGAGGTTGTAGAGGCTTTTCGTGAGTCAGGAAACAAGCCTGAGTGGATGATTATGACAGTTATTCCTGTTATCCCACCGGATCTTCGTCCAATGGTTCAGCTCGATGGAGGACGTTTCGCAACAAGTGATCTTAACGACCTTTACAGACGAATCATCAACCGTAACAACCGTCTTAGAAGACTTCTTGATCTTGGAGCACCGGATATCATCGTTCGTAACGAGAAACGTATGCTTCAGGAGGCTGTCGATGCACTTATCGACAATGGCCGTCGTGGCCGTCCTGTTACCGGTCCCGGAAACAGAGCTCTTAAGTCTCTTTCAGACATGCTCAAGGGAAAGGGAGGACGTTTCCGTCAGAACCTTCTCGGAAAGCGAGTTGACTACTCAGGACGTTCAGTTATCTGTGTAGAGCCAAAGCTTAAGATTTATCAGTGTGGTCTTCCAAAGGAGATGGCTATCGAGCTTTTCAAACCATTCGTTATGAAGGAGCTTGCCGCTAACGGAACCGCACACAACATAAAGAGTGCAAAGAAGATGGTTGAGAGACTTCAGCCGGAGGTATGGGATGTCCTTGAGGACGTCATTAAAGAGCATCCGGTTATGCTTAACCGAGCTCCTACACTCCACAGACTTGGAATCCAGGCCTTCGAGCCAATCCTTGTAGAGGGTAAGGCAATCAAGCTTCATCCACTCGTATGTACAGCGTTCAATGCCGACTTCGATGGAGACCAGATGGCTGTACATCTTCCACTGACTGCTGAGGCACAGGCTGAGTGCAGATTCATGCTTCTGTCACCTAACAACCTGCTTAAGCCTTCCGATGGTGGACTTGTAGCCGTTCCTTCACAGGATATGATCCTTGGAGTTTACTACCTCACAATGAGAAAGCTCGCTGATTACAAGGATGATCCAAAGATGGTTGCACAGGTGTCATCAGACACTGTATACAATGATATTGAGGAGCTTAGAAAGCTCACAACTCCTGATGAAAATACAGGAAAGGCTGAGCTTGGCTTATATGACCTCATCTGGTTTGAGGATGTCACAGACGGAAACCGTCGTGTGCTTTGCAGACCGATAGATTTTCTCGGCCGTTACTATGGAAGTGTTAATCTTGCAATGCTCGCTTACGAGAACAAGGAGATTACTCTTCACCAGAATATCTTTGTACACCGTACAGTAAAGCTTGCTGACGGCACAAAGGTTTCAGGTTTTACAGAGACAACAGTAGGACTTTTGATATTCAATGAGAATATTCCACAGGATCTTGGTTTTATAGACAGATCAAAGGCTGAGAATGCACTCAAGTTTGAGGTTGAGTTCCACGTTGGTAAGAAACAGATCAAGCAGATCCTTGAGAAGGTTATCAACACACACGGAGCTACAACAACAGCAGAGGTTCTTGACAATGTCAAGGCTATGGGATACAAGTATTCGACCCAGGCTGCCATGACAGTTTCAATTTCAGATATGACAGTGCCACCACAGAAGCCACAGATGATCGCTGATGCACAGGACACTGTAGATAAGATTACAAGACAGTACAAGCGTGGACTTATCACTGATGAGGAGCGTTACAAAGAGGTTATCGAGACATGGAAGGATACAGATGATGCCCTTACAAAGGCACTTCTTACAGGTCTTGATAAGTACAACAACATCTTCATGATGGCAGATTCCGGAGCCCGTGGATCTGATAAGCAGATCAAACAGCTTGCAGGTATGCGAGGACTCATGGCTGATACAACAGGTCGCACAATCGAGCTTCCTATCAAGTCATGCTTCCGTGAGGGTCTTGACGTACTCGAGTACTTCATGTCAGCACATGGAGCTCGTAAGGGACTTTCAGATACAGCGCTTCGTACAGCCGATTCAGGATACCTTACAAGACGTCTTGTAGATGTTTCACAGCATATGATCGTTCGTGAGTCAGACTGCTGTGCAGGTACAGGGCGTGAGATTCCGGGAATGGTTGTAAAGGCATTCATGGAGGGTCGAGAGGAAATCGAGAGCCTTCAGGAGAGAATTACAGGTCGTTTCTCTTGCAACACAATCTGCGATAAGGATGGCAATGTAATCGTTAAGGCCAACCATATGATCACACCAAAGCGTGCAGCAAAGGTTATGGCAGAGGGTGTTGACGAGAACGGTAATCCAATCACACAGGTTAAGATCCGTACAGTACTTACCTGCCGTTCACACATGGGAGTATGTGCTAAGTGTTACGGTTCAAACCTTGCAACAGGTCAGGCAGTACAGGTTGGTGAAGCAATCGGTATCATCGCAGCACAGTCAATCGGTGAGCCTGGTACACAGCTTACCATGAGAACCTTCCATACAGGTGGTGTTGCCGGTGGAGATATCACACAGGGTCTTCCTCGAGTAGAGGAGATTTTTGAGGCACGTAAGCCTAAGGGACTCGCTATTATCACAGAGTTCGGCGGAATTGCCACAATCAAGGATACAAAGAAGAAGCGTGAGGTTATCGTTACAAACAACGAGACAGGCGAGACAAAGGCTTACCTCATTCCTTACGGCTCACGTATCAAGGTTGTAGACGGTCAGGAGCTTGAGGCCGGCGATGAGCTTACAGAGGGTTCTGTAAATCCACACGATATCCTCAAGATTAAGGGCGTTCGTGCGGTTCAGGATTACATGCTCCGCGAGGTACAGCGTGTTTACCGTTTACAGGGTGTTGAGATTAACGATAAGCATGTCGAGGTTATAGTTCGTCAGTGCTTACAGAAGATCCGCGTAGAGGAGCCGGGAGATTCAGATTTACTTCCGGGCAGCATGGTTGATGCCCTTGACTTCTTAGAGCTCAACGAGAAGCTTGAGGAAGAGGGCAAGGAGCTTGCAGTTGGCTCACAGGTATTACTTGGAATCACAAAGGCATCTCTTGCAACCAACTCATTCCTGTCAGCAGCTTCATTCCAGGAGACCACAAAGGTTCTTACTGAGGCAGCAATCAAGGGCAAGGTTGATCCACTTATCGGTATGAAGGAGAACGTAATCATCGGTAAGCTCATCCCGGCAGGAACAGGTATGAAGATTTATCGTAATATCAAGCTTGACAGCGATGTAAACGATGACGATACACTTGATTTTGATGATGATGATTTTGCGGATTTCGCAGAGGAAGAGGCAGTCGGAGTCATTGATACAGATGCTGAATCAGTTGATGAAGAATAATTACTGATGTTTGTATTTAAGCTACAGAAGCTGTTACAAACCAAAAATAAAGAAGTCCGGGAAACCGGACTTCTTTATTGTATTATATTGAAAACAAAATTGGTCTTGACAAAACAGACAAGGATTTGTATAATATTTTAGCGTGCATAAGATTGCACTGCTTAAAATAAAACAGGAGGTGAAAATAATGCCAACATTTAACCAGTTAGTAAGAAAAGGACGTCAGACATCTGTTAAGAAGTCTACTGCACCTGCACTTCAGAAGGGTTACAACTCCCTGCAGAAGAGACCTACAAATACTTCTTCTCCGCAGAAGAGAGGTGTATGTACCGCTGTTAAGACAGCAACTCCTAAAAAACCTAACTCAGCTCTTAGAAAGATCGCCAGAGTTCGTCTTTCCAACGGAATCGAGGTAACAAGCTACATCCCAGGTGAGGGACACAACTTACAGGAGCACAGCGTTGTTCTGATCCGTGGTGGTCGTGTTAAGGACTTACCAGGTACAAGATATCACATCATCCGTGGTACACTTGATACAGCAGGAGTCGCTAACAGAAAGCAGGCTCGTTCCAAATACGGCGCTAAGAGACCAAAGGCTTCTAAGTAATTTCAGGTATTGGACCGAAGTTGCTTGATAATTTAGCGAACCATAGTATCACATTTGTTGTATCCGGCATCTTCTGCCGGATGGACTATAGGTTGGTGTTGGGATTATTATCACAAACGATAGATTTCCGCACGAACATTATGGCGAAATAGGTGGTCTTTGACCGATATTTTACACATTGTGAGTACCGTTGAATTAATCGAAATGAAGTTCACTGACAACATGTTGCATTGAACTTTCATTGCAAATGTTGCAGAGCCGGGAAACCGGACACAGTAAATGCAGGAAAGACCTGTATAGTAAATTATGATTAAGGAGGGAAGAACCGTGCCACGTAAAGGACATACTCAGAAAAGAGACGTATTAGCGGATCCGTTATACAACAACAAGGTAGTTACAAAGCTTATCAACAACATCATGCTTGACGGTAAGAAAGGTGTAGCTCAGAAAATTGTATACGGAGCATTTGACAAAGTCGCAGAGAAAGCTGAAAAACCAGCTATCGAAGTATTTGAAGAAGCAATGAACAACATCATGCCTGTACTTGAAGTAAAGGCAAGACGTATCGGTGGTGCTACCTATCAGGTACCTATCGAGATCCGTCCCGAGCGCCGTCAGACCCTTGGCCTTCGTTGGCTGGTAAGCTATGCCCGCGCCCGCAGCGAGCGCACCATGCAGGAGCGCCTTGCCGGTGAAATACTGGATGCCTGCAACAACGCAGGCGGCGCCTTCAAGAAGAAGGAAGATACCCACAGGATGGCCGAGGCCAACCGTGCCTTCGCCCATTACAGGTGGTAAAGCAGACAACAGCATATTTTCAAATGCGGCGTGCAATCGCACGCCGTATCTGTTGAGCGGAGTAATAGCGACAAGGGAAAGGAGGCAGAGGAAATGCCCAGAACCACACCGCTGGAAAAAACGAGAAATATCGGCATAATGGCTCATATTGACGCCGGAAAGACCACCACCACCGAGCGCATACTTTTCTACACGGGAAAAATACACAAGGTAGGTGAAGTGCATGAAGGCGCCGCCACTATGGACTTTATGGTGCAGGAGCAGGAGAGGGGCATAACCATTGCCTCAGCCGCTACCACCACATATTGGCGGGAGCATCGCATAAACATCATCGACACGCCGGGTCACGTTGACTTTACCGTCGAGGTAGAGAGGTCACTGAGGGTGCTGGACGGCGCCGTGGCGGTATTCTGCGCCAAGGGCGGCGTGGAGCCCCAGAGCGAGACAGTATGGCATCAGGCCACCAAGTACAACGTACCCCGCATAGCCTATGTGAACAAGATGGACATAGTAGGCGCGGACTTCTTCAACGTCATAAGCATGATGAAGAAGCGCCTGGGCGCCAACGCCGTGCCCATACAGCTGCCGATAGGCAGCGAGGCAGACTTTGTCGGGATAATCGACCTTGTGCGCATGAAGGCCGAGGTGTATTACGACAACGAGGGTGTGGATATACGCGAGGAGGAGATCCCCGAGCATATGCGCGCCGACGCGGAGCAGTACAGGGCAGAGCTTTTGGACGCCATAGCCGACGCGGACGATGAGATGATGGAAAAGTACCTTGATGAAGGCGACCTTTCCCCCGAGGATATGATCGCCTGCATAAGGAAAAAGACAATAGCAAACGAGCTGGTGCCCGTATGCTGCGGCACATCCTACCGCAACAA
>OLWK01000556.1_pt1 | contig 21410 bp, 14 predicted proteins | sample 1674141 | NCBI WGS metagenome assembly OLWK01 (sample SAMEA103958148, study PRJEB25191) | human gut metagenome | reverse complement strand
CGTGAATTATCTCGAAAAACAAAAGGTGGTTCAAATTGGGATAAAGCAAGAATAAAAGTAGCGAAATTGCAGGAAAAGATTGTCAATCAACGAAAAGACATGTTGAACAAACTGTCGACAGAACTTATAAGAAAATATGATGTGATTTGCTTAGAAGATTTACAAGTAAAAAACATGATCAAAAACCATAAGTTAGCTCAAGCAATATCAGATGTCAGCTGGTCTGAATTTGTCAGACAGTTAAGCTACAAAGCTGAATGGTATGGTAAAGAATTAGTAAAAATAGATAAGTTCTTTCCTTCAAGTCAGACTTGTCATATTTGCGGCTATATCAACAAAGATGTTAAAAATCTGGGAATAAGAGAATGGATATGCCCTGAATGCAAAACAGCCCATGACAGAGATATAAATGCAGCAATTAATATTCTAAACGAAGGATTAAGAACATTTAATATAGCATAGATAACGTATATAAGAACCGTAGGAACTACGGGGATAGCCCAGCGTATCTGAATCTGTTAGGATTCTTGGCTGGGAACCCCGCGACTTTAGTCGTGGGAGGTTCAGTCTTATGACACACCAGTCTTCAGACCTCCCAGTGAGGCACGCAGCTTTATTTTGCGCGTTACGCGCGGCTGCGCACATAATAAATGCACCTACTGCAACATGTACAGAGGTGTTCCCTTTCAGATTTTAAAGGATGAAGAAATTTCCCGTCAGATTGCACTGGCGGCCCATTACGGTAAGAACAAGGTGCGCCGCGTCTTTTTGGCGGACGGCGATGCTTTGGTGCTGCCTACGGCCAAGCTGTTGAAAATTCTGCAGGTACTGCGCGAGCAGTTTCCGCATCTGCAGCGCGTTGCCAGCTATGCTGCACCAAAGGATATCCTGCGCAAGAGCGAAGAGGAGCTGCGCCAGCTGAAGGAAGCAGGCCTGAAGCTTTTGTATTACGGCATGGAAACAGGCGACTATGCTACGCTGAAGGCTGTCAACAAGGGTGTTGACGCCGAGCAGGCGATTGAAGCAGGACGCAGAGTTACCGCCAGCGGCATGAAGCTTTCTATGATGATTATTCTGGGGCTGGCAGGTGCGGAGGGCAGCGAACGCCACGCACTGGCAACTGCTAAGGCGATTAATATTATCAAGCCGACGCATTTGAGCGCGCTTTGCCTGATGCTGTACCGCGGCAGCGAGCTGCTGGAGCAGTACGAGGCAGGCAAGTTCAATCCGCTTTCACCGGCAGGACTGATGCGCGAACTGAAGCTGATAATAGAAAATATAGATTTACCTGCGGACAGGCACTGCCTCTTCCGCAGTAACCATGTATCGAACTACGTTCAGTTGGCAGCAACACTGCCGCACGACAAGCAGCGTCTGCTGCGCGATATTGATTACAGTATTGCTCAGCTGAGCAAGCTGAAAAGCTGGGACGTATATAACTACAATTAATTTTTAATTTTGCATTTGAGCGGGGCTGATGAAGATGAAAAAGAAGCTGGCTTCTGTGCTGACCGTAATCATGTTGGCCTGCAGCCTGCCTTGGCAGGCACAGGCTGCAGCGCCTATTGTCAGCAACAAACCGCATAAGGCACCGGTGGCAACGCCACCGGCCGTAAGCGAGGCGCAGCCTGTGAGGGCGGTACCGGAGCCTGCTGCCGTCAAAGCTGATACCGCAGCCAAGCCTGCTGCCGAAGTGAAGGCCCCCAAGCAGGCGAAGCCTGAGAAAAAGGCGAAGAAAACCGCAAAGAAAAAGTCTAAAAAAACGAAGGAAAAGCAGTCCAAGGTGCAGGTGCAGCAAAGCAACTGGCGCCTGAAGGTGGCACAGCAAAAGCTGCAGGTGCTGGGCTTCAGTGACGAACGCCCCAGCGGACGCATGACGGAGGCTACCAGCACTGCGCTGAAAAGCTTCCAGAAGCAGCACAAGCTGAAGGCGGATGGCGAGCTGAATGATGCAACCTATCAGAAGCTGACCTGGGAGGCCTTTGCCAAGGAGGGCATCCCCAAGGTTAAGGGCAAGGAAATCGTCAGCCGTGCTGCCAAATACAAGGGTGTTCCCTATGTGTTCGGCGGAACCACGACCAAGGGCTTTGACTGCTCCGGTTACGTGCAGTATGTGTTTAAGGACTGTAAGGCCAAGCTGCCGCGACTGGCAGACGAGCAGGCGTTACAGGGGATTTTTGTAACGCAGAAGCAGCTGCGGCCCGGCGATTTGGTATTTTTTACCACCTACGCCGCAGGCGCGTCGCATGTGGGTATTTATGCCGGTGACGGACAATTTTGGAGTGCATCCTCGTCCAAGGGTGTAATGCTTTCGTCGCTGAAGGACGATTACTGGAAACAACGCTATTATGGAGCACGCCGGGTGTTGATTACGAACGGCGAGGTTTATAAATAAAAGTTCTGCTGACGGCAGCCGACTGCCGGACAGCTGGGGAGGGTATAAAACATGATTCGTGAGAGAAGAAATAAGGATAAGCTGGCTTCTTATTACAGAAAGTTTATGGAAGAGGGTATTGTTGACCCCAACGTGCATCCGTGGGTTGCCGATAGCTGGCAGCGTTGCCGTGCTATGCATCTGCCGCACGAAACTATGCCCAAAATCAATAAGCTGAGCCACGAAGAGATTATCGCACACCAAAAGACACATGAGTTCATTGTCAAATATGTTGACGGTCTGTATGAGCAGAGCAAGCAGCATTTCAATATCCATAACCTGAGCATGCTGCTGATTGACGAAAACGGCTATGTAATCAAAAACTACGCTATGCCGTTCTTCCAACGCATTATTGAGGATATTCAGGGTATGCGCGTTCTGGAGGAGGATGTTGGTACATCCAGCATCAGCATTGCGCGCGAGCATAACGTGCCCTTTTTGATGTTCGGTCCGGAAATGTGGATTAAGGACAGCCATTCCGGCGATGCCTGCAGTGCGCCTATCTGCGTAAACGGCAAAATCCGCTATATTATTTCCTTCTTTTCCTTGGATCAGAACGATTTGCCCTATGATTTGCTTTTGAGCCTGCTGATGACGATGAAATATTCTATCGAGCAGCACCTGAATATGCTGGAGGCCTGGAGCATTAACCGCATTATGATGGAGCAGCTGCCGGTAACCGTTTACTGGCTGGGCAAGGACGGCAGCGTGAAATACTGCAACGAAAACGGCCGCAAGCGTCTGGAAGGACATGAGCGTCTGGAGGACGTGTTCCTGAACTACGAGCATATTCCTATCAAAAAAGCGTTGCGTGGCGTAGCAACACAGCGTCGTGAAATCACTTGGATTACCCAAGACAGAACCTTTGAGGATATTACCACCGTTATGCCTATTAAGGTTGGCAGCGAGGTAGAAAGTGCTTTGGTGCTTTCTATGTCCATCGAGGATTTGAAAACAACCATTGCCCATGCAACCGGTTACAGCAGCCGTTACAGCCTGTACAGCATGGTTGGCGAAACCAGCGAATTTTTGGCGCTGCAGCATAAGGCAAGCCGCGTTGCCCGCACCGACCACAACATCCTGCTGCAGGGCGAGCCCGGTACCGGCAAGCAGCGCTTGGCACACGGCATTCATCAGGCCAGCCCCCGCGCTGCCGCTCCGCTGATTGCGGTAAAATGTCACAACGCATCTATGGCAGAGCTGGAGGCTGAATTCTTCGGCACCAATGAGGACGGACAGCAGTCCGCAGGCAAGCTGGAGCTTGCTATCGGCGGTACGCTGTTCCTCGACGAGGTAGAAAAGCTGCCGCTCGAAATGGGCGACAAGCTGGCTGATGCGCTGACGCATGGCCTGCCTGCAACGGAAAAGGGCGGCAAGCCGCGTATGTTCGATGTGCGCGTAATCGCTGCCTGCGATTCCAACCTTAAGCGCCTGGCAGATAAGGGACTTTTCTCCCGTAATCTGTATGAGCTGGTGCTGGATACCACCATGCGCGTGCCGCCTCTGCGCGAGCGCGTGAAGGATATCGAGGTTATCGCTTCGCATATTCTGGTGGAAATGTCCGCACAGCACAACCTGCCGCAAAAACGCCTTTCTCCTGAGGCTGTTTCCCTGCTGCTGTCCTGTAGCTGGCCGGGTAACATCAAGCAGCTGCAGGGTGTTATCGAGCAGGCCTTCTTCCACACTCCCGGCAGCATTATCGAAGCAGAAAATATTAAGCTGCCCGGGGACAAAACCTTGGAGCGCTCCTGGAAGTATGACAAGGAAGCCTTTATTGCAGCCTGGAAATCTGCCGGCGGCAATATCAGTAAGCTGGCAACAATGCTTGATGTCAGCCGTGTAACCCTGTACCGTTATCTGAAGAAGTACGGCCTGGGACCGAAAGCAAAATAAAATTTACCATGATTGCCCTCGAAGCAGGCTTGCCCTGCTCCGGGGGGCTTTTGCGTTTTTTGCGGCGAGGTTGGCGCTGCGAGGCGAATTTAGAAGAGAAAAATGCAACATGTTGCAAAAATCTCTTGTAGAAACGGTGCTGAGACTGTGAAGGCAATGAAATAAAATTTAACGAAAAGAAAATGTGAGATGACGTAAATTTTCTTGAAAAATGCCGGCAGAACTTAATTGTGGATATAAAATGATGTCTTTGTGAAAACATATCTTGCAGAAAAATTTTTTCATTCGCATGCAGATGATTTTTTTATACTGTATCTTTTTGACAAATGTATGTATTTTACAATGCTTTGTGCCTTTTATTTGATTTTGTGCCGGGAAGAGAGCGTTAAGATATTAGCTTTTTCTCTAATATATTGCACAATACGGAAAAATGTCAAATTTATTATGTAAATAAAAAAATTAAATCATCAAGCGATATTATTGCGGAATGTAAAATTCTTAAACTATAAGGCCGAGAATACCGCTTGTTCCCTGCGGTAGGAGGTGCTATAATAAAAAAACAAGATATCTGTGCTGAAAATAATTATTTGATTAATTAAAACAGAAGCGCCTCTTATCTTGATCATATATACTTAATGACATGTGGCTGACGATACAGCATGACAGTAAACGCTGAAAAATAAAGTGCAGTAAAGTTATTATGAAAACAAAATATCTTGCGAATAGCGCAAAGATGCTGAAGGCTATGGTTGCTAAAGGCGGCTTAGGCTCCATCGCAGAAGATAAGATGAAGATCTTCCCGGATGTTGCTGAAAACCACTGGGCATATGAATACGTTGGCAAGCTGGCAGCTGCAGGCATCATTGAAGGCTATCCTGATGGCAAATTCTCCGGTGACCGCATGATGAGCCGTTACGAATTTGCTGCAATGCTCTACCGTGCAATGCAGAAGGGCGCTCAGCTCGACAGCAAGATTATCAACGAGTTCGCTCCTGAAATGAGCCGCATCCGTGTTGACCGCATCAGCGGCGAAGACGGTGACCGCGACAAGATTGAACGTGTACGCGTGAATGCTGTTAAAGGCGAACGCGACCATTACGGCAACAAGATTGCTAAAGCTGAAGCCAAAGCTAAATAAGCTTTTTCCGCTCATTAAGTAAGCTTCAAAAAATAATATTGTGTTCAACAACCCCCGCTCCTGTCGGCTTGGCCGACAAGGGCGGGGGTTTTGTTATGCCCAAGCAGTAGTGTGGTACTTTGCTCTATGGATAAAAACATACTAAATGCATAGTATATGAAGTTTTGCTTATAAAAGAAATATGCATTTACACATACTGCTTGGAGCTTAGCGATGCAAAACGAAAAGTATACAGGGAATAAAGTAACTAAAAAAACATTACACTTTTTTAAAATATAGCAAGAAAAACCGTTTTTTAAACTCTCAGTGCAAGTAATGAGGTTGGAAAATAAAGATAAAAGTGCTAAAAGAAAAGTACAGGGAAAACATCAGAAAATTCCATATAATCTTTTGTTAAAGTGCTATAAGCTTTTATTACTAATGCATTAATAAAAAGTTAGTATAGAGATTTACCTGACAATATACATAATTGCAAATATTAAAATTATATATAAAAGCACCTTGGCGGTATGGTTGCTGCTATAAATACTTAACTTGTTTCCTTACGTGGTCTAAGCCACGCTTTAATATAGCTATTCATTTTTTTGAGTATGTTAGGAGGAGTGTTTTTATGAACAAGGTATTTAAGGTTATCTGGAGTGAAGCGCGTAATGCGTATGTAGTTGTTTCCGAAATGGCAAAAAGCCATGGAACTAAAAGCTGCTCCACGAAAAAACTGTTGGCAATGCTGATTGCTACAGGTGTAATGACCTGTGCAAGCGTAGCGCCGGCGATGGCTGCTAATTTGGCACCGGAAGATACAAAGATTGAAGCTGGTAAAGATGCAAGTGCTAGCGGTCAAGGCAGTGTTGCAATTGGCAATAATGCTCAAGCAAGAGGCTTAGTTGGTATTGCTATCGGCCGTGATGCTGTTGCAAGCGGAACTGACTCTATTGCAATCGGTTCCAGCACCAAAGCAGACCAAACTTATAGTGTTGCCGTAGGTAATGATATCGGTTTTACAGCTTATGCCGGTACTGCTGTAGGTCAGCAAGCTTATGCAAGTGGTGATAATTCAACTGCAATCGGTACTATGACCAACATTGATGCTAAGTATAATGCTTCTCATGATGACTGGAGAAAAGCCGGTGCACAGTCTACTGCTATCGGCGCATATGCTGGTTCTTGGGGACTTGCTTCTACAGCTGTAGGCGGCTTCTCTAAAGCAGAAGGCAAACTGGCAACAGCTATTGGTTATCATAGCCAGGCAAATGTTGATTATGGTACAGCTTTAGGTGATTATTCTGAAGTAACAGCAGGTTGGGGTGTTGCAATTGGTGCCTCCTCTGTTGCTGATAGAGAAGCTGGTGTTGTTGGAGCTTTTGCTCCTGAAGGTGCAGACAGCCTTACTTGGAGAGCCAATGGTGGTGCTGTATCTGTAGGTAGTGCCACTCTTACTCGTCAAATTACTAACGTAGCAGCAGGTACTGCAGATACCGATGCTGTAAACGTAGCACAGCTACAAGAAGCAACCCAAAATACAGCCTGGCATCTTTTAGCTGAGGAGGAAATTACAAAAGATGTCAATAGCACAACTAAAATCAATCATGGTGATATTGTTCACTTCCGGGGTACTGATGATAATATTACCATAAGCAAAGAAGAAACTGAAGATGCTACTGTTATGCATGTTGCGTTGAGCAGGAATCTTGTGATTGACAGCGTTCAAGCAGGCGATTACTTCATAGATTCTTATAGGGGTATTGGCGTTGGCAGAGATGCTTACATCACCGAAGATGGCTTGAATGCTAACGATAAAGTAATCACTAACGTAGCTGCAGGTGTTTATAATACTGATGCTGTAAATGTAGGCCAATTGAAAGAAGTCGAAGAGGTAGCTGCAAATGCAAATAAAGGCTGGAATCTTTCCACTAACGGTGTTGCTACTTCCGCTATTAATGTAGCACCCGGTGAATATGTGGATTTCAGCGGCGATAAGAATATCAGCGTAAGCAATGACGGTACTAAGGTTAAGGCTGAGCTGAACAAGGATCTGGTTGATATCGAATCCATCAGCAACGGGGATGCTAAATTGGCATTGAATGGTGCAGCAGGAACTGCGGGTATGATTAACGGCAAGGGCGCATCTATCTACATGCAGGATGGCTATACTGTAATCAATAGTAAGGTTGCCTTCGATCAGAACGGCAAGATTTCCGGTGTAGCAGCAGGCGAAGCTGATACGGATGCAGTAAACGTAAGCCAATTGAAGAATAGCGCTTAGAAACTTGCTGCTAATGGTGTTCTGACCGAAGCAGAAGATGTTAAAGCCGATGAATATGTTGACTTCAGCGGTGACAAGAACATCAGCGTAAGCCATGACGGCACTAAAGTTCAAGTTAAGCTGAACAAAAACATTGATGTAAACTCCATCCAGACCAATGCACTGAACGCAAAATACAACCTGTCCGTAGGTACTATGGCAGAAAACGGAATCATGCCGTTCTTTGTAAACAGCACCGGCGATTTCTACGCAGCACACAATAAATTCCACGTAGATAAAGACGGTAAAGTAACCGCAACCGCAGGCGAAATCGGCAACGTAGTTCTGCAAAATGGCGTATACTACGGTCATTCTACATTGCAGGACGGCAGCCTGTTACTCACCGATGATAACGGTAACCACAGCTACATTGATGCTAAGAGCGCTAAGCTGGGCAAAGTAACTGTTGCTGAAGACGGCAAGATTTCCGGCGTAGCAGCAGGCGCAGTAACCGCTGATTCCACCGATGCTGTAAATGGCAGCCAGCTGCATGCAGTAGCAACCGAAGCAGGCAAACACAGCAAGGTTGTAAATGGCTCCAACATCAATGTTGAAGAATTTGATAATGACGGTCAAAAGATTTACAAGGTTAACCTGAACAAGGATATCATGCTTGGCGATTTGACCGGCAAATATGTAAGCATCAGCGGTACCAACGGTACTATCGAAACCACTGGCTACATTGCAACCAAAGATCGTGTATACGCTGATAAGGGCGGCAAGCTGGCAGATATCGACGTAACTGGCAACAAGATCTCTAACGGCGCTTCCTCCATCGTTCTGGACGGCAGCAATGTTAAGGTTAACGATAAGGTTACTATTGATCAGAACGGCAAGATCAGCGGCGTAGCTGCAGGCGAAATCAGCAGCACTTCTACTGACGCTATTAACGGCAGCCAGCTGCATCAGACTAATGAGAATGTTGCTCAAAACAAAGCAGATATCGCTCAAAACAAAGCAGACATTGCTCAGAATAAAGCAGATATCGCAGCTAACAGAGCAGACATCGATAAGAACAAAGCAGATATTGCTCAAAACAAGACCGATATCAAGAACCTTGATAATCGTGTAACCAATGTTGAAGAGCTTGCTAAGAAACACACCACTGTTACCGCAGGTGACAACATTACTGTAACCGAAGACAAAAATAAAGACGGTGGCAAGGAATACAAGGTTGCTCTGGACAAAGATATTAACCTTGACAGCGTAACTACCGGTCAAACTGTAATGAACAAAGATGGCCTGAAGATTGGTAAAGACGTAAGCGTAACCGCAACTGCTGTAACCGCAGGCAAGACCTCCATCAGCGATGAAGGCGTAAAAGTTGGCGACAAGACCTATATCAGCGATAAAGGCTTGAATGCAAATGACAAAAAGGTTACCAATGTTGCTGCAGGCGAACTCAGCGAAACATCTAAGGACGCTGTAAACGGCAGCCAACTGTATAAGACCAATCAAGAAGTTGTTAACAACACCAACCGCATCAACAAGCTTGGCAGCCGTGTAAACAAGGTTGGCGCAGGCGCAGCAGCTTTGGCAGCACTGCATCCGATGGACTTTGATCCGGACGACAAACTGACCTTCTCCGCAGGCTATGGCAACTATGCAGGCGAAAACGCTGCAGCAATCGGCGCATACTATCGTCCTGACGAAAAGGTAATGTTCAGTGTTGCAGGTACCGTAGGCAATGGTGAAAACATGGTTAACGCAGGCGTATCCTTCGCTCTGGACCGCACCAACCATGTAAGCAACAGCCGTACAGCTCTGGCTCGTGAGGTTATCGACCTCCGCGGTCAGCTGGCAGTAATGGGTGCTAAGATGGCTAAGATGGAAAAAGCATTCGGTATGCTGGATGAAACCAAGACCAAACTCTTCCCGGATGTTCCGGCTAACCACTGGGCATATGAATACATCGCTAAGCTGGCAGGCAACGGCTACATCGAAGGCTATCCTGACGGCAACTTCGGCGGTGACCGCCTGATGACCCGTTATGAATTTGCTGCAATGCTCTATCGTGCAATCGAAAACGGCGCAGCTCTGGAAGAAAAGATCATCAAAGAATTTGAGCCTGAATTGGGCCGCATCCGTGTAGACCGCATCAGCGGTGAAGATGGCGATCGCGATAAGATCGAACGTGTACGCGTAAACGATACTAAAGGCGAGCGCGACAATTACGGCAACAAGCTGGCAAAATAAATTGTCGGCAGTGACAAGTGAATAAAGTTCAGTAAACAGTAAAGGCGTTCTCCCGCAGGGGAGAACGCCTTTTGCAGTAATGAAATATGCCTTGAGTATAATAATACTTTTTATTTAACGAACTATTGTTTTTAAAGTGCTTCTGTGTTATAATTACCTTAGTTGCATAGGTAGCCGCATTTTGGCGGAGCTTATGCCTGGTCGTGTGGACCAGTGGCGCCTGTCGAGCTTTCGGCAGGCGCCTTTTCCTTTATGTCAGTCGCAATTGCCGGCTTATATATTTTTACTGCAAATTATGCTATAATCAAAGGAGGAAACATATGCAAAAGCAAATCTCTAATCTCGATAAGCTGACTCTGTCTAACGATTTTCTTTTCAAGCATGTTATGCTCAGAAAGCGCATCTGCAAGCATATTCTGGAAGAGCTTTTACATACCGAAATTGCAGACATTACCTATCTTGAAGCAGAGCAGACTATTGATGTTTATCCTGACAGCCATGGTATTCGTCTGGATGTTAGAATTGCAGATACTGCCAATACTCATTACAATTTGGAAATGCAGGTAAAGAATCCTGTTAATCGTGCTACAGGAAAATTTCTGTTGCCTAAGCGTACCCGCTACTATCAGGCTATGCTTGATACGGATATGCTGCAAAAAGGTCAGGATTATGACGAATTATCTCCTACGTATATAATTTTCTTCTGTCTGTTTGATTTTTTTCAGGATTCCCAGCGTATTTATACCTTTAAGAAGCGTTGTCTGGAAAACATGAATATTGAATTGGCAGATGAAGCAGTTATTATGTTTCTCAATACCTTGGGAACCAAAGGTGATGTGTCACCGGACATTCAAAGTCTGTTTGACTACATCAACAGCAATACTATTACCAGTAATTTTACACGTGAGGTTGCTGACACGATTGTAGAAATTAAAAATGACAAGAAAGTGAGGGATGCCTATATGACTTACGAAATGCGTATGAAAGACCTGCGTGACGAAGCACATGCCGAAGGTCTGGCTGAAGGTAAGGCTCAGGGTCTCGCCGAAGGTAAGGCAGAAGGTCTTGCCGAAGGCAAGGCAGAAGGTCTCGCCGAAGGCAAGGCAAAAGAAAAGACTGCAACTGCAAAGCGTCTTTTAAGTATGGGATTATCTGTAGAGGATATTGCTAAGGCTACTTCACTTTCCGTTGAGCAGGTTGAAAAGATTAAGGCTGAACAAATTTAATAAGTTGCTGTAAGTAAAGGCGTTCTCCCGCAGGGGAGAACGCCTTTTTACATTATAACGAAAGCAGTTAAGCTGTTATGGTATACGCTTTATAGACTGATTGCGAAGCTGACACTTACCATTTTTCCGGAATTCCGGGGAAGTCGGCAATCGTCAGCATACAGCAGCTGCCGGTGGCCAGCAGTGTATTTGTATCAGTATCATATACATGAATCTGCATAGTAATCAACTGGTCATTATGCGAAATAACCTCAGCCTGTGCCTCTACCATTGCACCGGAAGGAGCGCTCTTAATGAAATCTACGGTCATCGATACCGTAACCACGCGCTTGCCCATAGCGGCGCAGGCAATACCGGTGGCATTATCCACCAGTGTCGTAAGCAAGCCTCCGTGCAGCTTGCCGTTAAGGTTTGTGTGGATGGCAGGGTCGATGCGCAGGCCTACTGCAGCTTTGCCGCAGCTGATGCTGTGAACCTTTATGCCGCAGTGCTGCATAAAAGCGTTATGCGTGTAGATATCTTTTACGCTTCGGATAATTTCTTCCGGTTGCATAAATCATTCCCCCTTTAGACAGGCATCCAGTGCTTGGGCAACGTCGTTGCATTGCTCAAGGCTTGCTACCCAATTTTGTAAACGTAATGCCTTTGCTTCACCGTAAACAGGTACGGCAAGGCTCATAAACTTGGCACAGAGCTCCTCCCAAGTCAGAGGATTTTCCGGATCTCCCTTAGGATAATCAACCTGCATTGTCAGTGTTTGTCCGTTCTGCAGCTGAATTTCTACTCTGGAAGCCAGCTTGGAAGCATCTGCTACATGAAGCTGTTCCATAGCCTCATCGCGGATAACCTCGATGCGCTGCATTAAATCCGTAAGCTCTTTGTTGTGGATACAATCTTCGCTGAACTGCGCAATGCCTACTTCGCCGAACTTCAGCATAGCAGCGGAGCAATATTGAATACTGAATTTGCCGCCGTAGGGAGTTTGCGGCTGCGGATTATTAATCAGATAGTTCGTAATATCGTTGACGTACAGCTTAATTTTAGCGATGTCCTCAGGCTGCAGGGAATGAGTCTTACGCAGCTCCTGAATGGCGTAAAGAGCGGCATGGGCATGCTTGCAGCAGGCGTAGGGCTTGAAGGAGTTGATGTCGATTTTCAGTTTATCGGTGCTCATGTTTTCGGTAAGTTTTTCCAAATGCGGTTCTTTGACCATGGCACGGCAGAAGCCCTTTTCACCTTCCAAAATTTCGCTGGCGGCAGTAAAGCCCTTCTGCGACAGATAAGCGCTGAGGACACCGCTGTAGGAAGCCTTGCCCGTGTGCAGCGGCTTGCTCATGGCACCCTCTTTTAAAAACTCCCACAGGCCTGCTGCCTGGGTACCGGCGCTGCCGTAGCACATCAGTGTCTGCTGTGCGTCAAGACCGAGAGCGTTGGCGGCAGCAGCACCGGCGGCGATGGTGCCTGCGGTACCGGTAGTATGCCAAAAGAAGTAGGATTCCGGGATAACCGCTTCGCCTACGCGCCCGCTTGCTTCGTAGCCTGCACAAATTGCTGCGATGAGCTGCTTACCGCTTTTGTGTTCTGCCTCGCAGACAGCCAGCGCGGGAGAAACAACAACGCAGGCCGGATGGATAATAGATGGGTTGTGCAGGTCATCGAAGTCCAGACTGTGGGAAGCAGCGCTGTTGATAAAGGCTGCGTTCAGGGCGCCGGCCTTTTTGGCAGGAAGGCTGCCGAAAATATTCGCCTGCGGGGCATCTCCCTGAAGAATAACATCATGGATAATACGCACCGGCTTTTCCTGTGAACCGCGGATAGCAATTCCCAGCCAGTCCAGCAGACATTTTTTAGCCATTTCGATGCTGTGAGCAGAAAGCTTTTCGTAGCACAATTCTGCGGTAAATTTTGCTAATGCTTTAGTTGTCATTGTTAATACCTGCCTTTGCTTTAATTTTAACTATTGCCATGGTATTCGCCAAATGCAACGTAAACACCTGCCTTAGCCTTAAAACAAATTACATCCCTGCTGGTATTCTCCGAATACCTCGCGCAGTACGCCGCAGATTTCGCCTAAGGTTGCATAGGTTTTGACAGCATCAATAAGATAAGGCATAAGGTTAGCTTCACCCTTGGCAGCTTCCTTCAGAGCTTTTAGGGAAGAATCTACTGCGTGCTGGTCACGGTGAGCCTTCATTTCATTTACACGGGCAATCTGACGTTCCGCAACGCTTAAATCTGCCGTAATAACGTCATTTGTTTTGACAGCCTTATCGTCCGCAAATTTGTTGACACCGATGACTGTACGCTTGCCTTTTTCAATATCTGTCTGATATTCGTAGGCATGGGCGGCCATTTCACCTTGCATATAGCCTTGTTCGATAGCAGCAACCGCACCGCCCATGGCATCAATTTTTTGGATGTATTCATAAGCTTCTTTTTCGAATTTGTCAGTGAGTGCTTCAACATAATAGGAACCGGCCATGGGGTCGATAGTGTCGGCAACACCGCTTTCGTAAGCGATGAGCTGTTGGGTACGCAGTGCAAGAGTTGCACTTTCTTCCGTCGGGAGGGCAATGGCTTCGTCATACGCGCAGCAGGCCATCGACTGAATGCCTGCAAGTACAGCGGACATAGCCTGCCAGGTAATGCGGGCAACGTTGTTCAAAGGCTGCTGTGCTGTAAGCACGCTGCCTGCGGTATGAACGTGTACGCGCAGCATCTGTGCCTTGGGAACGGTGGCTCCGTAACGCTCTTTCATGATGCGTGCCCACAAGCGGCGGGCAGCGCGGAATTTGGCTATTTCAGAGAAGAAATTAAGGCCTGCGGTAAAAATCCAGCTGATACCGGGAGCAAAATCATCAACCTTTTGGCCTGCTTTGATTGCAGCATCAATATAGGCCATGGCATTAGCGAAGGCAAAAGCGATTTCCTGTACCTCGGAAGCACCTGCTTCGCGAATGTGATAAGCGCCAACGCTGATAGTATTCCATTTGGGGATATTCTGCGAGCAATAAGCAAAGGTATCTGTAATCAGGCGCATGGAAGGACGTGGCGGGAAGATATAGGTTCCGCGAGCGATATATTCCTTGAGAATATCGTTTTGAATAGTGCCCTTCAGCTGCTCCGGCTTTACGCCCTGCTTTTCGGCAACAGCAACATACATTGCCAAAAGTACGGCTGCCGGACCATTGATGGTCATCGAGGTGCTGACCTTATCCAGCGGAATACCTTCAAAAAGCTTTTCCATGTCAGCGAGAGAATCAATAGCTACGCCAACCTTGCCGACTTCGCCTTCGGATAACGGTGCGTCGCTGTCCAGACCGATTTGTGTCGGTAAATCCATAGCTACGGAAAGACCGGTTTGGCCTGCCTGCAGCAGATATTTGTAACGGGCATTTGTTTCTTCGGCAGTGGCAAAGCCTGCATAAGCACGCATAGTCCACAGGCGGCCTCTGTACATTGTTGGCTGCACGCCACGGGTGAAGGGATACTGACCGGGAAAGCCGAGTTTATTGTTATAATCAAATTTTTCATCGATATCTAAGGGTGTATATAAGCGCTTTTCGCTTAAATGCTGCCGTTCGGGGAATTTTGCGATTGCCTTGGCAACCTTGGCATCATAGGCATCTAAGCTAAGCTGTAAATCTTCTCGTGTAGTCATAATGATTTTCCTCCTTGGATTGCTCTTTCATCGTGCCTGTTTTTTCTAACGCTATGTGCATGTCGAAGGCATGTTCCAGGTCAACAGGCTCATGGCCGTTTTTTCTTTGCGCCATTTTCAGGTAATCATAAAGCTGTTCCCTGAAATCTGGGTGGGCGCATTTTTCGATAATCAGTTTGGCCCGTTTTAGAGGACTCAGACCGCGGATATCGGCTACACCTTGCTCGGTAATAAAAATCATCGTATCATGTTCGGTATGATCTGCGTGTGAAACCATGGTAACTACGCTCGAGATATTACCGCCTTTGGCAGTTGACGGGGTGGAGAATATTGTCAGGTAACCGTTGCGCATATAATCTCCGCTGCCGCCGATACCATTCATCATACGGTTGCCCATAACATGGGTAGAATTTGCCTGACCGTAAATATCAAATTCAAGCGGTGTATTCATGGAGATAACGCCGAGGCGGCGGATGACCTCCGGATTATTGCTGATGTCGAGCGGACGCAGAACAATGCGGTTACGGTAGAGCTCGGGATCTTCTTTATACATCTCCCAAACTGTCGGCGATGGGGTGAAGGCACAGCCGGAGGCTTGGGTGACTTTACCGCATTTTATCAGCTTAAAAACAGAATCTTGCAAAATCTCCGAGTACATAGTAAGATTATCAAATTTAGATTCTGCCAAACCCATTAATACAGCATTGGCTATGCTTCCTACGCCGGACTGCAACGGCAGCATTTGCTGTGGCAGACGGCCGTGGCGCTGCTCGTGCTCCAAAAAATCAACCAGGTTAGCGGCAATTTTTTTGCTTGCTTCATCAGGAGCGCTTAAATTGCGTACATGGTCGACAATGTCTGATTCGACGATGCAGGTAATTCTGTCAAGTCCGCAGCTTACATAAGGAGAACCGATGCGGTCACCGACATGATAAATAGGGATTTCGGTGCGCTCTGGTGGCTTGCTGCAGATGTAAATATCGTGCATTCCCTCCAGCGTCAGCGGGATAGATGTGTTGACCTCAACAATAATTTTTTTCGCATGCTTTACAAGCATAGGCGTGTTGCCGACACCAGAACCGAGAACAATGCTGCCGTCTGCATTGATAGCAGCGGCTTCAACGATTGCAACATCAACATCGCCGTAAAAGCCGTAGTCGATTTGTTGGGCAAAGTGGCTTAAATGCTGATCAATATAGGTTACGCTGCCGGTGTTGATCTGGCGGCTGAGTGTTTTGTTGGAGGCTGCATAATAAGGCATGCGTCCGCTGATACCGCCGACTTCGGCAAGTGCTTCTTCGATTTCCGGTCCGACGGAAGCACCGCTCCAAATATTGATACGGCATTTTTTGCCGGCCTTGATGGCTTTAGCGAGAGCAAGTGTGGTTTTCTTAGGATAGCCAGAGGGGGTGAAGCCGCTGACACCAACATTCATACCGTCGGTAATCAGTGTGGCTGCTTCGTCCGCGCTGACTATTTTGTCAAATAGGCAAGGGGTGCGCAAACGTGTTGCATCCAGCATTTCAAAAACCTCTTTTCTTTTTTGGAAATTTCCTTATCTGCTTACAGTTTAAATCTATCAACATATAAAGTAAAATACGGAAAATACATTTTACATATAAAAAATACATATACGTTAACTCGTTCTTTGATGCGGGAACAGGATAATTCATGATATATAGTTGTCTGTTTTTAGAAAAAAACGAAAAACTTATACTTTTATTCCTAATCACTTATAAAAATAATCTATTGGAGTTATATGCGTTTTGCATATGCTGTCATTGGGTTTATGAAAAATTTAATTTTAAAAACTAAAAAAGTACTCAGAAATATTGCTGTATAGTATAATAAAGGCAGAGAGAAGTAAAGGAGAACCCTATATGGACATAGAATATTACCGCAATTTTATTGCCATAGTTGAGGCCGGCAGTATTTCTGCCGCCGCTAAGCAGATAGCGATTGCCCAGCCGGCGCTGAGTAATCAGCTTAAGGTGCTGCAGAAGCGTTTTGGTACGCAGCTGCTGCATGTGCGCCGTGGCGGTCACAGCATTGAGCTTACGGATGCAGGCTGTATTTTATATAACAAGGCTAAGTATATCTGCTCGGTCGAAAACAGCGCTCTGAAGGAGATAGTTGACTGTCAGGCAGGCTTTAGCGGTACGCTGCGCATCAGTCTGTCACCTTCGATGTCAATAAACTTTATTAAAAACTTTTTGAGTGATTTTTACAGAGAGTTTCCGCATATTAATTATGAGCTGTATGAGGTGCCGATTGACGAACAAACCCAGCAGCTTTTGGAGGGGAAAACGGAAATAGGCATTGCCAATGCACCCCTAAAGCAGTCTAAACACTTTGAAACGCTGTTCAGCCGTAAAGAGCGTCTGGTTGCGCTTTTTCATAAGGATAGCCCGTATCTGAAAAATGATAAGCCTAATATCCTGCTGGATGATTTGGAGGACATTCCGTTATGTCTTTCGCGTGGCTGTTCTGAGCTGTTTTTTTCTGTGTGCTCGGATTCACACATTTTCCCGCAGGTTATGAGTATTAATACTACCAAGCTTTCGGCCATAGCCTGGGCAGAAAAAAATACCGGTGTGGCAATTGTACCGGCACCGGCTGTAGAATTGTTTCCGGCGAATCTGGTCCGCAAGGAAATCAAGGATGAGCGCTTGTTTCTGGAGATGACGCTGTCTATAGTTAAGGGCAGAGAGCTGTCGCAGGTTGCGCAGACCTTTATTAATTATTATATGCAGAATAAATAAAAATACGCCTTAGGCTGTTGATGCCTAGGGCGTATTTGTTTGCCTTCTTACTTTATTTTTTTCTTCGGGCGGTATTCTGAGATAAACAGGCCGGTCATCGTCAGGATGGTGCCGAGTGCTACCAGCAGAGTAATTTTTTCCTGCAGGACAATCGCCGAGGTAATGACGGTGATGACGGGCACCATATAAATATAAACGCTGGCCTTTACTGCCCCCAACTCCCTAACTGCTAAGTTCCAGGTGACGAAGCAGAGTGCGGAAGCACCCAGACCGAGAAAGATTATGTTGAAAAGATAGGTAGTATTGGCAAAGCGTGCAAGGTTCAGCTCAAAATCCAAAAAGCCTAGCGCCGGGAGCATAAAGAGAATGCCGTAGAAAAAGGTCCTGCGAGTGGCGAGGATAACAGGATAGCCGTAGCTGCTGATTTTTTTCGTCAGCAGGGCATAAAACGCCCACACGACAGCGGCGGAAATAGCCAGCAAATCACCCAGCGGATTGAGCTGCATGGCTGCGCCGTTGAAGCTGATGCAGGCAATACCGCTCATCACGATAAAAAAGCCGATGATGAACTGCTTGCTTAAGCTGCCGGCAGAGCGCATAAAATAATGCGCCAGCAGCGCAGTAAAGAAAGGCGCTGTGCTGCCGATTACGCTAACGTTGGAGGCTTGCGTATAGGTCAGGGCGATGTTTTCCAAAAGGTAGTAGAGGCAGATACCGCAAAGGCCTGCGGCCATAAAAACAGGCTCCTGCTTTTTATCTGTTTTCAGCATTTTAGGATAGGCCAGCCAAAGGGCGCAAAAGGCCATAATAAAGCGGAAAAAAAGGATTTCCAACGGCTGAAAGCCGGTAAGTAAAACCTTGGTAGAAATAAAGGTCGTACCCCAGGTAGCAATAGTAATGAGGGCAGCAATGTGACCGATGTAGCGAGTGTTTTGCATTTGCTTAGGAATCTCCGTTCTTTTAGTGCGCAGTAAAGCGTACTCTATGATTTTAGCAGACTAAAATCCTGCTATGAACAAACTATCCCCTCTGCCGATATGACAGAAGGGATAGGCTTTAAGTTTTTATTTTGTGTGCTTGTCTTCGGCAGCCTGCTTATTGGGGGCTGCAGCAGCATATTTTGTCAGGGCAACCTTCGTGATGTGGAAGTCACCTACGGCAGCGGGGCCGTCGATACAGCCGTTGGAGCAGGCCATGCCTTCGATATAGCTACAGTCGAGCTTGCCTGCGGCAGCAGCCTTAACCGTATCACGGCATTTGTCCAGTCCGGAGCAGTATTGCGCATTATGCACCTCACCGCCCATAGCGGCAACTGTATCCTGCACGGCAGCGCTTACGCCGGCCGTCAGCGGGAAGCTCAGGCCAAGCTTGGAGGCATCGCGTTCATAAGCAGTATCACCGCTCATTTCCGCAAATTTGATATCCTTGCCCTCCAGCATGCACATAATCTCTTCAAAGGTCAGCACGTAGTTGATGGTTTCGCGGTGCTCGCGTGCTTCCACCTTTTTGGCGATGCAGGGACCGATGAACACAGTAACGGCATAGGGATATTTTTGCTTTATCAGCTCAGCGCAGGTGAGCATGGGGGAGGGAGTGTCGGAAATTTTGTCCGCAGCCTCCGGTACCTGCGTTTTAATCAGCTTAACAAAGGCAGGACAGCAGGAGCTGGTCATAAAGCCCTGTTTAGCGGGAACCTTCTCCAGATATTCCTCTGCTTCCTTAACGCTGGTGATATCGGCACCAACGCCAACCTCTACGACTTCAGCGAAGCCTGCTTTTTGCAGTGCCTCGTAAATTTGCGCCATGGTAATCTTCAAACCGTATTGGCCTACGATAGAAGGTGCCACAAGGGCGATAACCTGCTTGCCCTGCTGGATTTCGCGGATAACGCGGATGATATTGCTGCGCTCGTCGATAGCGCCGAAGGGGCAGGCATTGCGGCAGGCACCGCAGGAAACACATTTTTCGTGGTCAATGACAGCCTTACGGTTTTCACCGATGCTGATAGCACCGATGGCGCAGGCACGCACGCAGGGACGATGGATTTCGATAATCGCACCGTAGGGGCACATCTGCTTGCAGCGACCGCATTCGATACATTTCGTTTTATCGATAAAGGCGCGGTCCTGAATAATGCTGATAGCCTTTTTCGGGCAGTTATTCATGCATTTGTGGGTGATGCAGTGGCGGCACATATCGGTAACGTAATAAGCATCAATCGGGCATTGGTCGCAGGCTGCGGGGAGCACGTCGATAATCGGCAAATCGGTGCGCTCAGGCTCGTTCAGCGTCAGCTTGGCCGCCTCGATGATATTGCTGGAGCACTCCTGGCCCAGCGCCATATCAATACGGTTTTTCAGTACGGCTCTTTCTTTATAAACACAGCAGCGGTAGCGCGGAGTATCCTCGCGTACCTCCTGCAGAATATCGTAGACGTGGTCAGGCAACTCGTTATTCCAGGTGTAGCGGGATAAATGCTCCAGCACCATGCGGCGCAGCTGCGCAACAGCGGTTAATTCCATAAGGGTTCCTCCTTGGCAATTAGTTATATTGCGTTTTGCATTGCATACTCTATACTGTACAATTCTTTACAGAACGCAAAAATCCTGCTGAGGAGCATGCGTAATGGTTTTAATAATGTTAAATTTGGTATTTTTCTAAACAGTTATATAGATGAATCTGTCAAAAAATCTCTGATATTTTTATGGATAATACCATTACGGCTCATATCGAATTCGTCGAGTGAAAGCACATATTTCGGATAATTATCGGTAATTTCATTGTAAACACCGAACTCACGTTGAATAGTTTCTTCTGCAGCCAATAAGTACGTAACTTGAATATAAATTTTTTTATCCTGTTTTTCACAGATAAAATCAATTTCTTTGGTATCTGCCTTGCCTATGCTCACCTTATAACCACGGCGTAAAAGCTCCAGATAAACAATATTTTCCAGAATGAGATTGATATCCTTCATGTTGCCGCCGAAGACTGCTTCGCGGATGCCATGGTCAGCCACATAATATTTTTCGTTGATAGCAAGCAGCTTTTTACCTTGTATATCCTGACGTTTTACCTGATAAAACAGAAAGGCATCGGTGCAGGCTTTAACGTAGTTGATAATGGTTTCTGTTGCCATGCTGCATCCTTCGCTTTTCAAATATTTAGAAAGCACATTGGCAGAAAAAATGGTACCGATATTTGCAGTTATGTAGGTAAGTATGCGTTCAAGCATGTCAACATCACGTATATTGTTGCGGCGTACAATATCTTTCAGTTCTACTGATGTATATACATCCTGTAAATATTGCTTGCAGGCAGCTTCGTTATATTGCAGGGATGCCAAATAGGGCATTCCTCCGAAGTGCAGGTATTTCTTGAAGCATTCTGCTTCACTGGTATTAGGCTGTATAGTATTATATAGCTCAATAAATTCAGAAAATGAAAAAGGATAAATAACAAATTCTACATAGCGTCCTGCTAAATAAGTGGCTAATTCACCGGATAGGAGCTTGGCATTGGAACCGGTGATATAAATATCACAATTAAGCTCTATACGTAAGGAATTAATACATTTTTCCCAATCTTTTACCTCTTGGATTTCATCAAAGAAAAGATAAATTTTTCCTGTTAAAGCTTGGGTTTTGTTTATTATTTCATCATGAAGAGCCTGGGCATTGCAAAGCCTGGCGAAGCTCATATTTTCAAAATTATAGGAAATAAGCTGTTGGGGAGTAACTCCTTGTTGTAACAGCTCTTTTTTTATAAGATCTAACATAACAGATTTACCGCAACGTC
>OLWK01000555.1_pt1 | contig 21425 bp, 20 predicted proteins | sample 1674141 | NCBI WGS metagenome assembly OLWK01 (sample SAMEA103958148, study PRJEB25191) | human gut metagenome | reverse complement strand
GGTAAATGCCAGCTTCAAATCATCATCACGGATATAAAGCATAGAGCACCTGCTGGTGTCTTCCAGGTGAGTGTTGCACACCCAGGCTGCATATTTCCCGTAGGTGCTGGAATGGATTCTCCTGCGGAAGGTGTTCCCGCATTCGTTGCAGATAATCTTGCTGGAAAAGGCATAGCGCTGTTGATATTTAGTATTTCCCTTCTTGATGCCTTTCTCACTTGCCCGCTGTTCAATCAATGCTACTGCAGCTTCAAAATCCTCATGGCTGATAATTGCTTCGTGGTGATCTGCCACATAGTACTGATCGAGGTGGCCGTCATTCTTGTGGCGATTAAAATTACTGTCGGTATAGGTCTTCTGGAAAATGCAGTCACCGGTGTATTTTTCATTCCTGATGATGTCGCGAATGCTGGTAGAGGTCAGTCAAAAGAAAACAGATGTCATTGTTAGAGACATCATTGCATTGTTAACAGAATGAAAGTGCGGTAATTAATTATTGAAAACCACTCTTTTTTTGACTTTTGGCTGTTTTGTACAGAGTATTCAGGTGTCATATGGCATGTTTTTACTTTCAATATCCATAAACGATGTTAAAATCTTGTTTGTTAATGAGGGGTTTATGAAAATATTAATTGCAGGTGCAGGAAAAGTAGGAAAGTCAATTACAGACGAACTCAGTGCAGATGGTAATGATATTACGATGATTGACCGTAATGCAGATGTGCTGAATGATGTAATTGAAAAGTACGACGTAAATACATGAGAAGGTAATGCTGCTTCCAGTATTGTACTGAAGGAAGCAGGAGTAGAGGATGCGGATATATTTATTGCAGTGGCAGATGCAGATGAAATTAATCTGCTTGCTTGCATTACAGCAAGAGCTCTGAATCCGAAAATTCATGGTGCAATCTTGGCTGTACGCAGCAATCCGGAGCATATGAAGGCTTTGGCTGAGCATGACATCACTCCGATTGACCTGGTTGTAGTTAACCTTTATCCCTTCCGCGAAACTGTTGCCAAACCCGGCGTAACCGAGGCTGAGGCAATTGAAAACATTGATATCGGCGGACCGGCAATGGTACGTGCCAGCGCTAAAAACTTCAAGGACGTTGTTATCGTAACTTATCCGAGCCGTTATGCCGGCTTAATGGAAATGCTCGCTAAAGAAGGCGACGTTGATGCACGCACCCGTAAGGAGCTGGCATTGGAAGCCTTCACTCATACTGCTGAATACGATGCAATGATCAGCGAATATCTGAAGAAGCAACTGGAGAAATAACCATGAATATTTTATTAATCGGTGGCGGCGGCCGCGAACACGCTTTAGCGTGGAAGCTGGCGCAAAGCCCTAAGGTTGAAAAAATTTATGCTGCTCCCGGCAACCCGGGCATGGCACTGCTGCCTAAATGCGAATGCATTGCTCTGGATGTTGAGAATCTGGAGGGCGTAGCAGATTACGCTGAGGAAAAGAGCATTGACCTGACTGTTGTAGGTCCGGAAGCACCGCTTGTTGCAGGTCTTGCGGACGTTTGCAAACGCCGCGGTCTGCCGGTGTTCGGTCCTTCTAAGGCTGCAGCGCAGCTGGAAGGCTCCAAGGCATTTTCCAAAGAGCTGATGGCAAAATACCATATTCCTACCGCCTTCTTCAAAATTTGCGAGGATATTGAAACCGCCAAGGCTTACGTTGAAGAAAAGGGCGCTCCTATCGTAGTTAAGGCTGACGGTCTTGCTGCAGGCAAGGGTGTTGTCGTTGCTATGACTAAGCAGGAGGCACTTGACGCTATCGACGAAATGATGGCTGACCATAAATTCGGCAATGCAGGCGCACGCCTCGTTTTGGAAGAATACATGGAAGGCGAGGAGGCTTCTCTCCTGGCATTTACCGACGGCAAAACCATTGTGCCGATGATTGCTTCTCAGGACCACAAGCGTGTATTTGACGGTGATGAAGGCCCCAATACAGGCGGCATGGGCACCTATGCTCCCGCTCCGGTTATGACCGACGTGCTGCGTTTAAAAGCAACCGAGCTGATTCTGAAGCCCGTTATAGCTGCCATGGCAGCAGAAGGCATGCCTTATCAAGGTTGCCTCTATGCAGGCCTGATGATTAAGGGTGACAGCGTGAAGGTTGTAGAGTTCAACTGCCGCTTCGGTGACCCCGAAACTCAGGTAGTGTTGCCTCTGCTTGACGGCGATCTGGCTGAAATAATGCTGGCCTGCGCTACCGGTACTCTGGATCAGGTAGACTTCGGCTGGTACGACAAGGCTGCTGTATGCGTAGTAATGGCTTCCGGCGGTTATCCCGAAAGCTATGCCAAGGGCATGGAAATTACCGGTCTGGCTGACGCTGCTGCAGATAAAGACGTTGTTGTATTCCACGCAGGTACAAAGGCTGACGGCGCTAAGGTTCTTACCAACGGCGGACGTGTATTGGGTGTAACTGCTGTGGACGCCAATATTAAGGCGGCACGCGACCGTGCATATGCTGCTGTAGAAAAAATTAATTTTAATGGCGCTTTTTGCAGAAAAGATATTGCATGGAGAGCCTTAAAGAGGTAAAATAGATAAAATACCTACTCGGACCGCAGAAAAGCAATTTTTTCAAGTAATTATGTTACATGATTAACAATTGCTTTGGCTGTGGTAAACAAAAAATTATTAAGAAAAGGATGATGAAAGAATGGCTTTTTATTATGATGAACCTGCTCACACATTTAGTGAGTACCTGTTAGTTCCCGGTTATTCCTCCGAAAAATGTATCCCCGCCAATGTAGACCTGCGTACGCCGCTGGTTAAATACAAAAAAGGTGAAGAACCGGCAATTACTATGAACATCCCGATGGTTTCTGCTATCATGCAGGCTGTTTCCGGCGAAAAGCTGGCTGTAGCTCTTTCCAAAGAGGGCGGCGTTTCTTTCATCTATGGTTCTCAATCCGTAGAGGACGAAGCTGCTATGGTTGCTCGTGTTAAAGGCTATCGCGCAGGCTTTGTAAGCAGCGACTCCAATATCCGTCCGGACAGCACTCTGGCTGACATCCTGGCACTGAAGGAACGCACCGGTCACTCCACTGTTGCTGTTACCAGCGATGGTACCGCTAACGGCAAGCTGGAAGGCATTGTTACCAGCCGTGACTATCGTCCGAGCCGTATGTCTATGGATGCTAAGGTTCGTGACTTCATGACTCCGATTGATAAAATGGTTTATGCTCCGAAGGATACCACTCTGCAACAGGCTAACGATATCATCTGGGAGAAAAAACTCAACACTCTGCCTATCGTTGATGACGACGGCCGTATGCTGTACATGGTATTTCGTAAAGACTATGCAACTCATAAGGAATATCCGTTGGAGCTGCTGGACAGCAAAAAACGCCACATCGTTGGCGCAGGTATCAACACCCGCGACTATGCTGAGCGTGTTCCCGCATTGATTGATGCAGGCGTAGACGTACTCTGCATTGACTCCTCCGAAGGCTACAGCGCATGGCAGAAAATCACCCTGGACTGGATTCGTGAGCACTACGGTGACAGCGTTAAGGTTGGTGCAGGCAACGTAGTAGACGCTGAAGGCTTCCGCTTCCTGGCTGAGGCTGGCGCTGACTTCATTAAAGTTGGCATCGGCGGCGGTTCTATCTGCATTACCCGTGAACAAAAAGGTATCGGCCGTGGCCAGGCAACTGCTTTGATTGATGTTTGCAAGGCTCGTGACGAATACTTCGAAGAAACCGGCGTATACATTCCTGTATGCTCCGACGGTGGTATCGTTTATGATTACCACATGACTCTGGCTCTGGCTATGGGCGCTGACTTCATGATGCTGGGCCGTTACTTCGCTCGTTTCGACGAAAGCCCGACCAACAAGGTTAACATTAACGGCACCTACATGAAGGAATACTGGGGCGAAGGTTCCAGCCGTGCTCGCAACTGGCAACGTTATGACATGGGCGGCGCAGCTAAGCTGTCCTTTGAAGAAGGCGTTGACTCCTACGTTCCGTACGCAGGCAGCCTGAAGGATAACGTAAACCTGACTTTGGCTAAGGTTCGTTCCACCATGTGCAACTGTGGTGCTCTGAACATTCGCGAGCTGCAGGAGAAGGCTAAGCTGACTCTAGTTTCCGCAACCAGCTTGGTTGAAGGCGGCGCACATGACGTTATGCTGAAAGAAAACTCCAACAGCAACTATCCTAAATAATTAAATGAACGTAAATGGCAAGCTCTCGAAGAAATTCGAGGGCTTGTTTTTGTATAAAAAAAGCTCCCCTGAACGAATCGTTCAGGGGAGCCTGTCTGTTTATCAGCGAAGTTTTACTGTTATATTACCTTGTAAAGCTGAAAGCCTTGCGTGTCGCAGGAAACCAGCTTGTAGTTGATTCCTTCGCGCAATCCTTCAAAAACGGGAATGTGGTTTTCACCGTGAATGTGGCCGTAGACACAGTGCTGCACACCGTACCGCAGCATCAGATTAGTAAAGCAGGTGTGCTCCGTGCGCGCAAAGAGCGGCGGATAGTGAAAGGCCGTAATTATCTGCTGTGCCTGCATTTTATGTGCCTGCTGCAGGGAAAGCTCCAAACGGATACCTTCGCGGTTGTAGATTTTTCTGTCGGCGTCACTGAAGCTTTCGGCTGAGGGCAGCAGCCAGCCGCGGGTGCCGCAGACAGCGATATCCTCAACCATAATGCAGTCGTTCTGCAGAAATTCAAAATGAGCGCCGTAACGCTGCTGCATTTTGCTCAGGCTGCTCCACCAGTAATCGTGGTTGCCGCGCAGCAGCAGCTTGCGTCCGGGAAGCTGCGCTAACCAGTCTAAATCCTGTGCCGCTTCTTCCAAAGTCATGGCCCAGGAAATATCACCGCAGACAATAACGGTGTCCTGTGCGGTTACGGTGTTTTGCCAATTAGCGGCAACCTTTTCTTTATGGTTGCGCCAATGCTCGCCGAAAACCTCCATGGGCTTGCTCGCCGGTTCGCCTGATAAATGCAGGTCACCTATTGCGTAAATATGCATAATAATATCACCTTTGCGTGTTAAATTCGTTCTTACGCTTTGCTCAGCAGGAAGCGTGCTAAGGCCGGGACATCAGAAACATAGTAATCGGCACCTGCCTCCGACAATTCCTCGTAGCTGCCGAAGCCGAAGCCTGCGCCGATGCAGGCGATGCCGTTGGCGTGAGCGGCGAGAACGTCTTCGCGGCGGTCACCGATAAGTGCTACAATATTTTTAGCTTCGGGTGTAGTAAGCTGCCATTTTTCCAGAGCGGCAGCAACTACTAAAGCTTTCTTATCGGTTTTGCCGTCCAGGCTGCAGCCGGTAATATCTTCCAGATAGGGGTTGAAGCCAAAGCGTTCGGCAATTCGCAGTGCAAAAATCTCCGGCTTGGCGGTAGCCATGCCGAGGCGGCGGCCATCCTGCTGCAGGTCAGCCAATAATTCCATGATACCGGGATAAACCTTGTTTTCCCAGATGCCGATATCGGTATAGCGTTCACGATATTTTTCTACGCCGATTTCAGCCTGCTCTCTGGTCATGCCGTAGTATTTGATAAAGCTGTCGCGCAGGGGCGGGCCGATGAAAACCTCCAGCTTTTTTAAATCAGGCTCCTCAATATTTTGAGCGCTCAGGGCGTATTGTACGCATTTGGTGATACCCTCGGCGGAATTTGTCAGGGTACCGTCTAAATCAAAGAGTAAATTTTGAAACATTTATTGCTCCTTATTCGCTTCAATAGAATTTTTTTGGATTTGTATACTTGATTATAACACACTTTAGCAATTTAGTGATACAATAATGGGTATTAGAGACAGATACATTTTATGAGGGGGACTGAAAAATGACAATTAAGCTTTTTGAAAATAATTCGTTGCTCAAACAGTGCATAGCGAAGGTTACGGCTTGCACGCCTAAGGATGGCAAATATCTGGTTGAGCTTGACCAGACGGTTTTCTTTCCGGAGGGCGGCGGGCAACTGAGTGACAGAGGCAAGCTGGCTGATGCGGTCGTAAGCCATGTAAGTGAAAAGGATGGTCACATTTACCATGAGTGCGACAAGCCGTTGGAGGTTGGCGCCGAGGCAGAGGCTGTGCTGGACTGGCCTGTGCGTCTGGACAGAATGCAGCAGCATTTGGGCGAGCATCTTTTGTCCTACGCCTGCTGGAAGCTGTTTAAGGCCAACAACATCGGCTTTCATATGAATGAGGATGATGTTTTCATTGACCTTGATAAGGAGCTGACGGACGAGGAGCTGCTGCAGGCAGAATTATATACTAATGAGATTATCTGGGAGAATCGCCCGGTACATATCAGCTATATGGACAGCACAGAGGCTGTCAATCTGAAGGATAAAATGCGTAAGTTCAACAGCAAGCTGACAGGCACGCTGCGTATCGTTTCCGTTGAGGATGCCGATATCTGTACCTGCTGCGGTACGCATCCACCATTTACAGGGATGCTGGGCAGCGTTAAGGTCATCCGTCATGAAAAGCATAAGGGTGGTTGCCGCGTAGAGTTTGTCTGCGGCCGCAGAGCACTGCTTGATGCGGACGCCAAGAACAGCACATTACTTAGCGTCGCTGCAAGTCTTTCCGTAAAGCCTGAGCAGGTGCCTGCTGCCGTAAATAAGCAGAAAAATGATTTGCTTGCACAGCTTGACATTGCCAAGAGCAAGCTGCTGAAGATTGAAGAAGAAAAGCTGCAGGAAACGTATGCTGCTGCACCGGTGAATGCTGATGGAGTAAAGGTTTTGGCTTTGCCTATGGAAGGTCACGATGCCAAGGATATCAAAGCCTTTCTGCCGAAGGTTACTGCCTTGAAAAACACGCTGAGCCTTTTGGTAGCAGTGCAGCCTGAGCGCATCAGCTACGCAGTTGCTTTGGGTGCTGATACTGCAGGCGATTGCCGCAGTGTTATTAAGCTGCTCAACGAAGCCTTTGGCGGACGTGGCGGCGGCAAGAGTGACTGTGCGCAGGGCGGTGCGGATTATTGCGCCGACTGGCAGGAAAAGCTGCAGAGCGTTGTAGAAAAGTTGAAGTAAAAAGAGCAAAATAAAAAGACGGTCAAGCGACCGTCTTTTTATTTTTATGAACATATTGTCAATAAATAGGATAGCTGTTATAATAACACTAGAGATTCTGACAGGTCGGTTCCTCCGTAAGGAGGTGGGAGCATGACAGTAGCCGAAGCGTTACAGATAATGTTAACATTTGGTCTGCTTATTGCGACCATTATGTCTACACGTAAGTAGTTTTGCTTACAAAATAACAAAAGACCGACATTAGAGGTCAATGTCAGCCTTTCATCGATAACAAAGAGCAAAGGGAGGACTGACACACCACTGTCAGAGTCTCTCTTTGTCTTTATTATAGCAAATTTACGTGTTCTGTCAAGCTTACAGCTCATTAATCATAGCAATAAGTCTGTCAACCTCTTCGTCCTTGGTTGCCCAGCTGGTGCAGATGCGCACGCTGTAATTGCCGTTCTCCAGGTAAGCAATATGGCTGAGAGCAAATTCCTCGCTCAGCTTTTCAAATTGTGCCGGAGTCATAATCACGAATTGCTGGTTGGTAGGGGATTCAGTAACGAACTTGAAGCCTTTGGCTAACAGTGCATCACGGATTTTCAGCGCCTGCAGTGTGCCCTTACCGCAGATTTTGCTGTAAAGATTATCCTTCATAATTGCGCCAAACTGTACGCCGAGCAGACGTCCTTTGGCCATGATAGAACCGCATTGCTTAGCAATAGTGCGGAAGTCAGGCTTAAGTGCATCGTTCAAAATAACAACTGCTTCGCCGAAGAGCAGGCCGCATTTGGTGCCGCCGATATAGAAAACGTCGCAGTTTGCTGCTAAATCCGCAGCAGTCATATCGTTGTCGGGAGCGCCGAGAACATAGCCTAAGCGTGCGCCGTCAACAAAGAGGTAAAGACCGCAGTCCTTGCAGGCCTGGTATAAATCCTGCAGCTCTTTTTTGCTGTACATGCTGCCGATTTCTGTTGGTTGGGAGATATAAACCATTTTCGGCTGAGCCCAATGCTCGCGGCTGGGATCGGTATCGTACATCTTCCATTCGTGGCGGATTTGCTCTGCGGTGAGCTTACCGTCCTCGCTCGGAAGTGGCAGTACGCGGTGGCCTACATGCTCAATAGCACCGGCCTCATGCGTATTAATATGGCTGGGAACAGCGCCGTAAACAGCCTGATGCGGACGCAAGGCAGCGCAGATAACCGTCAGGTTGGTTTGGGTGCCGCCAACGAGAAAATGTACGTCAGCGTTCGGGCAGGCGAAGGCTTCTCTAATCAATTTGCGTGCTTCGTCGCAGTATGGATCAAGGCCGTAGCCGTCAGTCTGTTCCATATTAGTTTGCACGAGCTTTTCGAGGACTGCAGGATGGCAGCCTTCGGTGTAGTCACTGTTAAAACGATAAGTCATTTTAAATCACCTTCAATTTTTTATTTTATATGTGTATTTTAATAGCTTGATAGTGTAAAGGCTCTCCTTGGAGAGAGCTGTTACAAAAATTTCAAGACTTGCTTATTTCTTGCCTAAAAATTTCTTGCCTACGAATTCATATAACACAGGCAGCAGGGAGAAGACGATGATGCCCAAAGTTACCAGCGTAAAATTATGCTTGATGGCAGGGATGTTACCGAAGAAGTAACCGCCGCCGACAAAGAGAAATACCCACACTACGGCACCGATGACATTGTAATGAGCAAAGGTCAGGTAGTGCATTTTGCCGATGCCGGCAACGAAGGGTGCAAAGGTACGCACAATCGGCACGAAGCGGGCCAGGAAAATAGCCTTATGACCATGCTTGTCATAAAATGCGCTGGCCTTGTCGACATGCTCCTTCTTAATGATATTTTTCTTAATCATGTGCATACCGAGATGCTCGCCTATCATATAATTGCAGGCGTCGCCCAGCACAGCCGAAAGTAAAAAGATGGGCACGATAATTTTTATATCCATGCCTTCGGGTGCGGCAGCGGCAAGGGCGCCACAGGCGAAAAGCAGCGAATCGCCCGGTAAAAACGGGGTGACTACCAGACCGGTTTCGCAGAACACTACCATGAACAGAATGGCGTAAATCAGATGACCGTAGGCCATCATAATTTCTGGCAAATGCTTGTCCAGGTGTAGAATTAAATCGATAAAATACATTGCATATGCTTCCATAAAAATTTCCTTTCTTAACATTGAGTCATATAAAATAATTTTAACACAAAAAACCGAACGTTGTAAGAGAATTTTAAGCCGAAAATGTGATTTTTCCCTTAAATATGTGGTAAAATAGAAGTCATAAGGTTGTAATGTACAAGTTGTAACAATTATTTAGATAAGGAGTGTTTTCTTTGGACCAAGAATTATGTTGGTGTGGCAGCGGTAAAGCATATGCAGACTGCCACAAAATGAATGATGCCAAAATTGCGTTGCTGCAGGCTCAGGGCTGCGAGGTTCCTGACCGCGATATGATTAAAACCCCGGAGCAGATTGCAGGTATCCGTGCAGCCTGCAAAATCAATACCGGTGTATTGGATGAGGTTGCCAAATATATTAAGGCAGGTATGACTACTGCTGATATCGACAGAATCGTTTACGAATATACAGTAGCGCATAACGCTATTCCTGCACCGCTTGGCTATGAAGGCTTCCCGAAGAGCGTGTGTACCTCTATCAATGACCAGGTTTGTCATGGCATTCCCAGCGAGCATGACGTACTGCGCAGCGGTGACATTGTGAACGTAGACGTTTCTACTATTTACAATGGTTATTATGCTGATGCATCCCGTATGTTTATGATTGGCAAGGTTGCTAAGCCGGCTGCAGATTTGGTTGCAATCACCAAGCAATGTCTGCTGCGCGGTATTGAAGCAGCTCAGCCTTGGGGTTTTCTGGGAGATATCGGAGCTGCTGTTTCCAAGCTGGCACATAAGCACGGCTATTCCGTTGTCGAAGAATTCGGCGGCCACGGCGTTGGTGTAGAATTCCATGAGGATCCGTTCGTCTGCCATGTAGGCAAACGCAAAACCGGTATGGTGCTTGTACCGGGAATGATTTTTACTATTGAGCCTATGATTAACATGGGACACAGAGATATCTTTGTTGACGAAGCCAATAACTGGACTGTTTATACCTGTGACGGCAGTCTTTCCGCTCAATGGGAGCATCAGATTCTGATTACAGAAAACGGTCCGGAGATTTTAACATATTAATGGCTTGACGGCTGTGCAGGCAGTCTTAATCTTTATTATTGTGCCCGGGCCCTGCAGCTTGGGCAAATAGATGGCATAGGAGGCTATAACGAATGACAGACTTTTTGGAAAAAACATTTCGCCTGAAGGAACATCAGACGGATGTCCGCACGGAAATTCTTGCCGGTATCACCACCTTTATGACGATGGCTTATATTTTAGCTGTTAACCCCGGCATTTTAAGTGCTGCCGGTATGGATGCGGGCGCTGTATTTACAGCTACTGCTTTGGGTGCTTGTCTTGGTACTCTGCTCATGGCGCTGTTCTCTAACTATCCTTTTGCTCTTGCTCCGGGTATGGGCCTGAACGCTTTCTTTGCTTATACTGTTGTAGGACAGATGGGTTATAGTTGGCAGGTTGCGCTGGCTGCCGTTTTTGTTGAAGGTATTCTGTTCATCGTCCTGTCGTTGACTAAGGTGCGCGAGGCATTGTTCAACTCCATTCCGCCTGCGCTGAAGTTTGGTGTTACCAGCGGCATCGGTCTGTTCATCACCTTTATCGGCCTGCAGAATTCCAAGCTCGTTGTTGCCGGACCGACTCTCGTTGGTCTGTATCCGTTTAAGGCTGCTTTGGCAGACGGCACCTTCTGGTCCACCGGTATCGGTGCTTTGCTGGCGCTTATCGGTATTCTGCTGACCGCTGTAATGATGACTAAAAAGGTTCCCGGCGGTATCCTCGTTGGTATTCTGGTTACCTGGGGCTTAGGCATGATTTGTGAGCTGACCGGTATTTATGTACCGAATCCGAAGCTCGGCATGTTCTCCGTTATGCCCAGCTTTGCTAATGGCATTTCTGTTCCCAGCCTGGCACCGACATTCATGCAGTTGGACTTCAGTGCTATCTTCACCTTTAACTTCATTACAATCATGCTTTCCTTCATGTTTGTAGATTTGTTTGATACTCTCGGCACTCTGATTGGTGTTGCTTCCAAAGCTAAAATGCTGGACAAGGACGGCAAACTGCCGAAGATTGAAGGCGCTCTGCTGGCTGACTCCATCGCTACTACCGGTGGTGCGTTGCTGGGTACTTCCACCGTTACTACCTTCGTAGAAAGCAGCGCCGGCGTTGCTGTCGGCGGCCGTACAGGTCTGACTGCTGTTACTGCAGCTGTTTTGTTTTTCCTCAGCTTGTTCTTTGCACCTATCTTTCTGGCAATTCCTGCCTTCGCTACTGCTCCGGCACTGGTAATTGTAGGCTTTTTGATGGTAAGCAGCCTGCTGAATGTAGACTTTGACGATATGACCGAAGCTATTCCTGCTTTTATCGCAGCTGTAGCAATGCCCTTTATGTATTCTATTTCCGAAGGTATTTCCATGGGCGTTATCTCCTATGTGGCAATTAACCTGCTCAGCGGTGAATACAAAAACAAAAAAACCAGCTGGATTGTATATGTGCTGGCAGTAATCTTTATCCTGAAATATATTTACGTGTAAAAGGATTGAGGTAAAAAATATGATGGACCGTGTAAGAGCGGTCGCACTCGGTAACAGCCCTGCTGATATTCTCTTGAAGAACGGCAGGGTTGTTGACGTGCTGACCGAAACAATTTACGAAGCTGATGTTGCTATTGCCGAGGGCATGATTGCCGGTGTCGGCAGCTATGACAAGGCAGAAAAAATCATCGACCTGAAGGGAGCATATGTTGCTCCCGGTCTGATTAATGCACATTGTCATGTAGAAAGCTCGATGGCCGTGCCTGAGCATTACTGTGCCGAGGAGCTGCGTTGGGGCGTAACCACACTGATTACCGACCCGCACGAAATTGCCAACGTAGCAGGTGCGGTAGGTATTCACTATATGCTGGAGGCCGGCGGCCAGATGCCGCTGAACTATTATGTGAACCTGCCTAGCTGCGTGCCTGCTACACGCTTCGAGCACAGCGGCTGCGTGATGGATGCGCGCGATATGATTAAGCTTGTTAATGAGCCCGGTGTACTCGGCATGGGCGAGATGATGAACGTGCCCGGTGTTATTTATAATTCCGCCGAGGTACAGAAAAAGCTGGACTTGTTCCAGAGTTTGGGCCGCGTAATCGACGGCCATGCACCCTGCGTGCGTGGCAAGGAGCTGGCAGCCTACGTTGCCAGCGGCATTGATACCGACCATGAGAGCATCAGCTGGGACGAGGCGAAGGAAAAGCTGCGTAACGGTCTGGCAGTGCTGGTGCGCGAGGGCAGTGCTTCGCGTAATTTGACAGCAATTTTGCGCGGTGTTATTGATGAGGGCATTGATGTCAGCAGTCTGGCTTTCTGCACCGATGACAAGCATCTTGCCGATATCCGCCGCGAGGGCACTATCCGTCACTGCGTACAAATGGCGATAGAATTGGGCATGGAGCCGGTGCGTGCTCTGCGTCTGGCAACTATCAACGCAGCACGCATTTACGGCCTGCGTCGCGTGGGTGCCGTTGCTCCCGGCTGGCAGGCGGATTTGGCAGTTTTTGATGACCTGCAAAGCCTGAAACCGCAGGCTGTTTTTCATAAGGGCGTGGACGCGCTCAAGGCTTGCGAAAAGATTACACCTGTTATTCCCAATGCCAGCCTGCAGGGCAGCGTGAAGCCTGCGGCATTTGATGCCGATACCTTCGCTTTATCGCATTTTGCCGATGACAGGGAATATCCTGTTATCACTATGCTTCCCGGTGAAATTTTTACCGAGAAGAGCACTATTATGGGCAAGGATATTGCCTCTGCTCTGGAAAAAGGCGATGTGTATCTGATTGCCGTACTGGAAAGACATCACGGCACCGGTAATGTAGGCCTTGGCCTCCTGCGCGGCTATGGCCTGAAGGACGGAGCGGTAGCGACAACGGTAGCACACGATTCACACAATCTGATTGTTATCGGCACAAGTCCGGAAGCAATGAATGTTGCGGCTAAGGAGCTGGTTCGCGTACAGGGCGGTTATACCTTAGTCAAGGGCACCGAGGTTGTCGATACGCTGCCGCTGAATATCTGCGGCCTGATGAGCAGCGCGCCTGCCGAAGAGCTTATCGGCAGTCTTGATGAGATTGCGGCGAAGGCACATGCGCAGGGTGTAGCGGACGGCATCGACCCGTTCATCAGCCTGAGCTTTATGGCGCTGCCTGTTATTCCCAAGCTGCGTATTACAGATATGGGTATGTTCGATACAGAGAAATTTGAATTTATAAAATAGAGATATTTGAGGGGAAAGATATGCATAAGCTTGTATCACAATTAGTTGTTTACCGCAATCTGCCGGCGGACAATTTGCTGGAGCCGTTGGCAGCTATCTGCGCAAGGTTTGCCGGCGGCAGTTATAACCGCGAGGAGCTGACAGCGGAAATTTATGAGCAGGTACATAAGCTGCTTGATATTGGCACCGTTTATGGCTTTGACAAAAATCTTTGGCATAATTATCTGGCGTTTTTGCTCGTCAGCTGTGAAAATCCCTTTGCCATTACCTGTGAAAAGGTTGGTGCCTGCGATGGCAGTGTGAATCAGTTTGCCAAGCATGACTTTAAAATCTTTCAGCAGCTGTTTGCTTATGATTTCAGCGAGCTGGAGCGTGCGCTGGAGATTAACTGCTTTTCGCTAATCAGCAATTATCAGGCTGTGGTAAAGCAGGAGCGTCGCTATAACAAAAATATCAGCGAAAAGGTGCAGGCGCTCAGTGCTGCTTTGGAAAAGGCTGCTGATGCTGAGGAGTTTTTCGCCTGCGTCACCAAATTCTACCATGATTACGGCGTGGGCAAGCTTGGCCTGAACAAGGCCTTCCGTATAGCGCAGGCGCAGCAGGGCGAGCCGGAGCTGGTGCCGATATCCAATACGGAGCAGATTACCTTTGCTGACCTTATCGGTTATGAGGACCAGAAGCAGCGCCTGCTGGAAAATACGGAGGCTTTTGTAGCAGGCCGCCCGGCAAATAACGTGCTGCTTTTCGGTGACAGTGGTACAGGCAAATCCAGCAGCATTAAGGCGCTTATCAACAAATATTATGATCAGGGCCTGCGGATGATAGAAATCTACAAGCATCAGTTCCGTGATTTGTCGCAGGTAATTGCCCAAATCAAAAACCGCAACTACCGCTTTATTATCTATATGGATGATTTGTCATTCGAGGAATTTGAAATCGAATACAAATATCTGAAGGCTATCATCGAAGGCGGTCTGGAGGTGCGTCCGGATAATATTTTGATTTACGCTACCTCTAACCGCAGACATCTGATTAATGAAACGTGGAAGGACCGCAACGATGTAACGCAGGAGGACGGCATTTACAAGTCGGATACGATGCAGGAAAAACTTTCTCTGGTTAATCGCTTCGGCTGCACGATTTATTATGGACAGCCTACGCAGAAGGAGTATTACAAAATTGTCTGCGAGCTGGCTAAAAAGCAGGGACTGGAGCTTGCTGACGACTTCCTTTGTGCCGAAGCGCGGAAGTGGGAGCTGCATCACGGTGGCATTTCCGGACGTACGGCGCAGCAGTTTATTAATTATCTGCAGGGTGTTGCCGATTTTAGTAAAAAATAGCTTGCGTTTACTTGGCGGATATGTTACACTAGTCTAGTGTTAATGCAAGCCGCTTTGCCAAACAAGGCAGCTTCTAAATTATGAATATAATGTTCTTAGCAAAGAGAGGTGTAAAGAATGAAAGAAAAGATTCATCCGAATTACGGTGAAGTTACTGCTACCTGCGCATGTGGTGCAAGCTTCGTAACTGGTAGCACTAAAAAAGAATTACGCGTGGATGTTTGCTCTAAATGCCATCCATTCTTCACTGGTCAACAACGTAACGTAGCTGCTCGTGGTCGTATCGAGAAGTTCAACAAACGTTACAACAAAGAACAATAATCTATACAATAAGGCAGAGCTTGCACATGCGGGTTCTGCTTTATTTAGTTTTACGGAGTATATCTATGAGCACGAAAAAATTATCTGTAGGCGGACAAGCCGTAATTGAGGGCGTTATGATGCGCGGACCGCATAAGGTGGCCGTTGCCGTGCGCCAACCTGACGGAGAAATTGCCGTGGATGTAAATCCTGTCAACAGTATCCGTGATAAATATCCTATTTTGAAAAAACCGCTGTTTCGCGGCGTTATTGCTTTATTTGAATCATTATATGACGGCATCAAGGCCTTGGCCTATTCGGCACAGGTTTCCGGCGAAGAGGACGAGCAGCTGACAGGCAAGGAGATGGCAATGACGATTGCTACATCTGTATTGTTGGCTGTCGGTCTGTTTATCGTTATTCCTACTTGGTCAATGCGTTTTCTGCATGAGCTGACGGAAGATCCGATGATGCTTAACCTGGCTGAGGGCGTGTTGCGTATGGCTATTTTTCTGGCCTATATTGCGGCTATTTCCTCGATGGAGGATATTCAGCGCGTATTCCAGTATCACGGTGCGGAGCACAAAACTATTTATACCTATGAGGCAGGCCTGCCTCTGCGTGTAGAAAATGTGCGTCCGTTCAGCACGCTGCACCCGCGCTGCGGCACCAACTTTCTGATGATTGTCATGCTGATAAGCATGTTTATTTTTACCTTCCTGGGCTGGCCCAGCCTGCTGGAGCGCATTGCTTCCCGCGTAGTGCTGATGCCGGTGATTGCAGGCGTCAGCTACGAGATTATCCGTTTTGCCGGAGCGCATAACGACAATAAGCTGGTGCATATGGCTATTATGCCGGGCCTTTTGCTGCAGAAGCTGACTACACGTCAGCCTGACGACAGCCAAATTGAGGTGGCAATTGCTTCGTTGAAGGCAGTGCTGCCGCCTGAAGAAATTATAGAGTAAAAGTGATTTTATAGATTTGCAGGCTGATCTATGAGGCTCTCCTTGGGGAGAGCTGGCGCCCGTAGGGCGACTGAGAGGGGACTGCACTATTCTGCCTTTAAAATAACGTTATATTGAACACTTCGCTTGTAGGAGAGAATGTTTTCTTAACGAATCACTTTGAATTAAATTTATAAGACTAACATAACACTTGAGAGGAGAATTTCTAATGCTCGACAAATTGCAGGCACTAGAAGACAGATATTTAGACTTAGAGGCAAAAATCAGTGACCCCGAGGTTATTGCCGACCAGACCAACTGGCTGAAGGCTACCAAAGCGCATGCCAAGCTGGAGCCGATTGTTACCGCTTATCGTGAATACCGCGATATGATTAAGGCTCGCGACGAGGCAGAGGAGCTGCTGGCGGCAGGCGATGACGAAGAGCTGGTTGAAATGGCTAAAGAGGAACTGAAGGAGCTCAAACCGCAGATTGAAGAATATGAGGAGAAGCTCACGATTCTTTTGCTGCCTTCCGACCCGAACGATGATAAAAACGTTATCGTGGAAATCCGCGGCGGTGCCGGCGGTGATGAGGCTGCGCTTTTTGCCGGTGTTCTCTTCCGTATGTATCTGCGTTATGCAGAAACCCGTGGCTGGCGTGTTGAAGTTATGGATTCCAGCCCGACTGAACTGGGCGGCTTTAAGGAGGTCGTTTTCCAAATCAGCGGCGACAGTGTTTACAGCCGTATGAAATTCGAAAGCGGCGTACACCGTGTACAGCGCGTGCCGGAAACCGAATCCCAGGGACGCGTACACACCTCTACCGTTACCGTAGCTGTACTGCCGGAGGCTGAAGAGGTTGACGTAGAAATTAATCCTGCAGACCTGCGTGTCGATACCTATCGTGCAGGCGGTGCCGGCGGCCAGTACGTAAACAAAACCGAATCCGCTGTACGTATTACCCATATTCCGACAGGCATCGTGGCACAGTGCCAGGATGAAAAATCTCAGCTGAAGAACCGCGAAAAATGTATGCGCGTATTGCGTGCGCGTATTTTGGAGCAGGCGCAGGAGGAGCAGCGTGCCGTTACTGCCGAGGACCGCAAGAGCCAGGTAGGCACCGGCGACCGCAGCGAGCGTATCCGCACCTACAACTATCCGCAGGGACGCGTTACCGACCACCGCATCGGTCTGACCTTGCATAAGCTGGACAGCATTGTCAACGGTGATCTGGACGAGCTGCTGAGTGCGCTGATTACTGCTAAGCAAAGCGAACAATTACGGCAGGTGAAATAAAATGGATAAGCCGGTTTGGACGATTATGAAAATCTTAAACTGGACTAAGCAGCACTTTGAGGCGAAAGGCGTGGAAAATCCGCGCCTTGATGCCGAAGTGCTGCTTTGTGCTGTCTTGAAATGTGAACGTATTAAGCTGTATACCGAGTTTGATAAGCCTTTAAGCGAGGAGGAGCGCGAGAAGATGCGCTCATATGTAGAGCGACGCGCTAAGCATGAGCCGCTGGCCTATATTATCGGCGAGCGCGCTTTTATGCGCAATAACTTTAAGGTTACGCCTGCTACCCTGGTGCCGCGCCCGGAAACGGAGCTGTTGGTGGAAAGCCTGGTGAAGGCTGCGCCGATGCTGCGTGCAGACGGTGCTGTAAAGGCTTTGGATATCGGTACAGGCAGCGGTGCTATTATCGTTTCGCTGCTTGATTATCTGCCTGCTGCCGTTGGCGTGGGCGTGGATATCAGCAACGAGGCTTTGGCAGTAGCGAAAGAAAACGCTGCCGCTATCGGCGTGGATAAGCGTGTGGCCTTCCGCCAAAGCGATTTGTTCAGCAACGTACCTGTGGAGAAAAAGTTTGATATCATCGTTTCGAATCCGCCGTATATTCCTGCTGCCGATATTGCAACGCTGGCACAGGATGTACAGCAGGAGCCACGCACTGCACTTGACGGCGGTGTGGACGGACTTGATTTTTACCGCCGCATCTGTGCCGAGGCTGTGGAGCATCTGGCAGAGGATGGATTGCTGGCGTTTGAAATCGGCATCGACCAAAGCGAAGCGGTGCAAAAGCTGTGTCTGGAGCATGGCTTTGCCAAAACTGCCGTGCGTATGGACTATGCAGGCATACCGCGCATGGTTTTTGCTTTAAAAGAAAAAGAGGGTGAGGATAAATATGAAAACATCCTACTGGAAATTACAAAAGAACTCTGATAATCAAGAGATTATGCAGGAGGCAGCGGCACTGATCCGTGCGGGTGAGGTTGTATCGTTTCCGACGGAAACAGTTTACGGCCTGGGTGCGGATGGTCTGAATCCTGAGGCTGTAGCCAAAATTTTTGCTGCTAAGGGCAGACCTAACGATAATCCGTTGATTCTGCACATTGCTAAAAAGGAAGATGTTGCGCAGCTGACTACCGGCTTGAATGCTAATGCCAAAAAGCTGATGGAGCATTTTTGGCCGGGACCGCTGACTCTGATTGTCAATAAATCTGCTATTGTGCCTGACGCTGTAAGCGCAGGTTTGGAAACTGTCGCTGTACGCTTCCCATCCAATAAATTTGCCCAGGATTTTATCCGCGCCTGTGGTTGCCCTATTGCGGCGCCGTCTGCCAATATTTCCGGACGTCCGAGTCCGACGAATGCACAGGATGTGCTGGAGGATATGCAGGGCAAAATTGCCGGTATGCTTGATGGCGGCAACTGCGGCATCGGTCTGGAATCCACCGTTGTGGATACAACGAGTGCTGTTCCTACTATACTGCGTCCGGGCGGCATTACCTATGAAATGCTGACAGAGGTTATGGGTGCGGTAGAAATCGACCCGGCGCTGCAGGGAGATAAAAACTTTAAGCCTAAGGCACCTGGGATGAAGTACCGTCATTATGCTCCGAAAGCACCTGTGTACCTGTTTGAAGGCGAAGCCTGCAAATGTTTGCCGCAGGTTATTGCCAAGGCTCTGGCTGAAGGCAAAACCGTCGGCGTGCTGTGCGGACGTGAGCTGGAAAGCGAGCTGGCAGAGCTTGTCGAAAAGCAGCATCTGCAGCTTTCCTGCTGGGGCGACAGCCGTGAGCAGCTGGCAGCGGATTTGTTCTACCTGCTGCGCGACTTTGACCGTACCTGTCCGGATGTCATCCTCGCCGAAGGCGTAGAGGAGGACGGCTTAGGACTGGCAATTATGAACCGCCTGCGTAAGGCTGCGGGCTATCAGATTATAACGCTGGAAAACGGCAGCCTGCATTTAAAAAATAATGTAAATTTACCGACATTTATGTTACAATAAAGGTTAAAGATAATCCCGGCATTAAAAAGCAGGAGAGGAGAAGATTATTTATGAAAATTGCAATGGCTTGTGATCATGGCGGCTTCCATCTGAAGGAGCATATCAAAAAATATTTAGAGGATAAAGGCATCGAGGTTGTTGACCATGGTACCTACAGCGAAGATTCCGTAGATTATCCCGATTATGCTGCTAAGCTGTGCGAGGATATTACCAGCGGTGCAAGCGGTGCGCAAAAGGGCATCCTGATTTGCGGTACCGGTATCGGTATTTCTATCGCTGCCAATAAATGCAAGGGCATTCGCGCTGCTCTGTGCGGTGATGTTTTCTCCGCTAAAATGTGCCGTGAGCATAACAATGCCAACGTGCTCTGCATGGGTGAGCGTGTTCTGGGCGTAGGTCTGGCAGAAATGATTACCGACGCTTGGCTGGAAACCGAATTTGCCGGTGGTCGTCATGAACGCCGTGTAAATAAAATCATGGATTTGGAAGCAAAATAATCGTCTTTGCGTCGCAGCCAAAACGATTTTTGTGTTTCTTAAAATAAACAGAAAAGAAGTAAAGCAACAATGGAAACAAATATGCAAATAGCTAAGGAGCTGGCAGCAGCTGCCGAAGAGCTCATTAGTATAGCAAAGCCTAAAAAGGGACAGATTTTCGTGCTTGGCTGCAGCACCAGCGAAGTACTCGGCAACAAAATCGGCACCGGCGGCAGCAGTGAAACAGCTGTTGCTATGTTCAAGGCGCTGAAGGAAGTGTGCGATGCACACGAGCTTTATCTTGCCGTACAATGCTGCGAGCATCTCAACCGTTCCTTAGTAGTGGAGGCAGAAACAGCCGAACGCTACAATCTTGAGGAGGTTACCGTGCGTCCGGTGGCTCATGCCGGCGGCGCTATGGCAACTGCTGCCTACGAAAATTTTGCTGAACCTGTAGTGGTAGAAAAGATTTCTGCCCATCTTGGTATTGATATTGGCCAGACGCTCATCGGCATGCATCTCAAACGAGTTGCTGTACCTGTACGCCTGCAATATAAAAAAATTGGCGAAGCAGTGCTGACTGCCGCTAAAACCCGTCCGCCATTAATTGGGGGACCGCGTGCCCAATATCTGGAAAATCGCCCATAAGGCACCATCTGCGTTGTTGTCCCTGCCTCGACGTATAGAAATACGCCGTCGGCAGTGACGCCTAGCATCTGGCACCTTCTGAGCGATTTACAATCGTCCATAGCATCATCTGCGTTGTTATCATTTCCTCAACGTATGAAAAATACGCCGTCGGAAATGCTGCCTAGCATCTGATAACTTCTGAACGATTTACAATCGCCCATAGCATCATCTGCGTTGTTGTCACTGCCTAGACGTATAAAAATACGCGTCGGAATATTACGCAGCAACCGTCACCTTATGAGCGATTTAAAATCTTCCGCATGGTATAAGGCACCATCTGCGTCTTTTAGTAGAGCAGAATTTCTGAGCGCTTATCCACAGTCTGTGGATAAAACTGGTTGACATTTAATGTTTTATTTTTAGGAGGGACTTAAAATGAATCTGGAAAAACTTAGCGTAGTTGATCCTGAGCTGAAAGGTTACATTGATGCGGAGCTTAACCGCCAACGTGACAAAATCGAACTGATTGCATCCGAAAACATCGTTACTCCCGCAGTAATGGAGGCTATGGGCAGCGTACTGACCAATAAGTATGCTGAAGGATATCCCGGTCACCGTTATTATGGCGGCTGTGAATATGTTGATAAGGTTGAAACTTTGGCTATTGAACGTGCCGAAAAATTATTCCATGCTGAATATGCTAACGTACAGGCTCACTGCGGTGCCAGCACCAATCTGACCGTGTACTTTGCTTTCCTGAAACCCGGCGATACCATTATGGGTATGGACCTGTCCCAAGGCGGTCATCTGAGCCATGGATCCCCGGTAAATATTTCCGGTACTTATTTCAATGTTGTGCATTATGGCGTTAATCCGGAAACCGAGCTGATTGATTATGAAGCTATGGACAAGCTGGCTAAAGAGCATCATCCGAAGCTGATTGTTGCCGGTGCCAGCGCTTATCCGCGTATTATCGATTTCAAACGCATCGCTGATATTGCTCATGCTAACGGTGCTTTGCTGCTGGTTGATATGGCACACATCGC
>OLWK01000486.1_pt1 | contig 23373 bp, 17 predicted proteins | sample 1674141 | NCBI WGS metagenome assembly OLWK01 (sample SAMEA103958148, study PRJEB25191) | human gut metagenome | reverse complement strand
ACAGTTATTCCAATTGATTTAGCACAGAATGTTTCCAAACTTCATCAGTTTCTGTTTAACGAGACGGATTATCAGCCAACTGAGACAGTTCAAAATGTCAGTGACAAGATTGCTAAAAAAACAGGTGTTACGTCAGAGACTTCTGCATTTGATCTCTCACAGTACAATGATATTGTTGGTTCGGATGGAACCGAAGGGGCAAAGAAAAAGAATAAGGATAAGCAGGATTCATTAAAGAACAGTCAGTCGGAGTCTGAAAATAATTCTGGAACGAAATCATCATCAGATGATTCAGATGAGTAATTACCTGATGGTATTTATTTAGCTGTTATAAGCAATAAGTTTTATAAAACAATATTTATATGAACAATATATCCGGGGCCAATCAATAGATTGGTCCCACATAATTTAATATGATTAATAATGTAATAACTTGTAATTAATGAATAGTTAATGGAAAATCAATGATTAAATAACAACTAAATTACAAGAACAAGGGAGAATTTATGAAAACAGAAATCAAAGAAAAAATCATGGCAACAAACCAGAAATACTTAAAGAAATTCTTAACAGAGGAAGCTCCGGCTAAGCTTGAGAGCCAGCTTGAGCACATGGACTGGTCATACCTTGATATGATTCACAACAAGGAGCAGCAGAGAGGTGAATTTTCACCGCTTGCTGCTATGGAGCTTTCAGAGATAGAGGCAAATAAGGACAAATACCTTGCAACAGGTCTTGATGCGGTCAAGAATGGCAAGGTCGGTGCAATTCTTCTTGCAGGTGGACAGGGCACACGTCTTGGTTTTGACAAGGCTAAGGGCATGTTTAATATCGGAAAGACAAAGGAGCTCTACATTTTTGAGCAGCTTATCGCAAACCTTATGAAGGTTACAAATCAGGCCGGTACATGGGTGCCGCTGTATGTCATGACAAGCGAGATAAATGATGGCATGACAAGAGAGTTCTTTGAAGAGCACGACTATTTTGGATACAACAAGGATTATGTGAAGTTTTTCGTGCAGGAGATGGTTCCGGCAGTTGATTTTGATGGAAATCTGCTCATGAAATCTGAGGATTCACTTGCCATGTCACCAAACGGAAACGGTGGATGGTTCAAGTCACTCATCAATGCCGGTCTTGACAAGGATTTGAAGGACAAAGGTGTTGAGTGGCTCAATGTATTTGCTGTGGACAATGTGCTTCAGCAGATTGCAGATCCTGTATTTGTAGGTGCTACAATCGAGTCCGGCTGTGTCAGCGGCTCTAAGGTGGTCAGAAAATGTGATCCATATGAGAGAGTTGGTGCTATGTGTCTTGAGAATGGCAAGCCTTCGATTGTTGAGTATTACGAGCTTACCCCGGAGATGGCAGAGGCAAAGAATGAGAATGGTTCATTGCAGTATGGCTTTGGTGTAATCTTAAACTATTTATTCCGCGTGGACAAGCTCATGGCTATCGCAGAAAAGAGCCTTCCACTTCATGTGGTAGAGAAGAAGGTACCTTACATTGATGAGAATGGTACAGAGCACAAGCCTGAGACTCCGAATGCATACAAGTTCGAGACACTCATCCTCGATATGGTATACATGATGGACAATAGCCTGCCATTTGAGGTAGACAGGGAGAAGGAGTTTGCACCTGTAAAGAATGCGACAGGTACAGATTCGGTTGAAACAGCGAGAGCTCTTCTTGAGAAGAACGGAATTGAAATTTAATATATGATTTATGGTAACTGTTCATTGGCAGGGATGTATTGATATTCTGCAATTTCTATTTATCGCAGACTTAGAGGTGCATCTGCCGATGAGCAGTTATTTTTATTTTTATAATCGCATAGTGGCCTGCAATGGGGAACATAGGCTATAAATAGTTAACTGATTTATGAAAAAATAAATAATCCCGTCACAAATTAAACACAGATTGACAGTATACTTCTAATTGTAAACGAAAGGAGAAATTATTATGGATAACAATTATAGAAATATGAATGATACAAATAATACAAATAATACTAACAGTACAAATAACAATACAAATAATGTAAATTTCACAATGTCGGGTAATCCTTACAATCCGGATGAGTCACAGAAGGCTGCACAGACTAATAATACATCAGCTGAAAGCTATTCACAAAGCTACAATCCATATTCGCAGGCTTCTGCAGCAGCACAGCCAAATGCAAATCAGTCATATGCAAACCAGCCATATTCTAATCAGTCGTATAATTCAGGCGCAAATAATAATGCATATGGCGGCACATCAGCAGGTTCGACAGACAATTCATATAGCCGGATGAATATGAATGGTCAGGCATACCAGCAGACTGCAAAGCCTAAGAAACAGAGAGCACCTAGAAAGCCTGGTGCATTTGGACCATTTGCAGCAAAGACAGTAGCGGCAGCTCTTATCTTCGGACTCGTCGGAGGCGGCGTTTTCACAGGAGTAAGCTATATTGGCACGAGAGCTATTTCAAATTCTTCTACTGCAAGTGCAAAGCTTACCACTACAACATCCGGTGGGACTAAGCAGACATCCTCAGGGGATGCAAAGGATCTGACAGATGTATCATCTATTGTTGATGAGGTTATGCCTAGCATCGTTGCTATCACAAATACAGGAACAGTAACCTACAACAGCTTTTTCGGAAGGCAGTCACAGCAGTCTCAGAGCTGTGGCTCAGGAATTATTGTGAGTGAGGATGATGATTATCTTTATATTGCCACAAATAATCATGTTGTGGCAGATTCAGAGGAGCTCACAGTACAGTTTGATGATGATTCTGTGGTAAAGGCAGAAATCAGAGGAACAGATCCGGATGACGATCTTGCAGTTGTACGTGTAAAGAAAGCAGACCTTGGAAAAGACACTTACTCAAATATCAAGATTGCTACAATCGGAGATTCTGATAGTGTAGCTGTTGGAAGTCCTGCGATTGCTATCGGTAATGCACTTGGATACGGACAGTCTGTCACAACAGGTATAGTAAGTGCGCTTAACAGAACTGTTACTACACAGGATTCACAGACAGGTGAGACTGTTACCAACAACAAGCTTATCCAGACAGATGCAGCAATAAACCCTGGAAACAGTGGTGGAGCACTCTTGAATGAAAATGGCGAGGTTATCGGTATAAACTCTGTAAAATATTCTTCAACTGAAGTTGAGGGTATCGGATATGCAATTCCTATGTCGGTTGCAAAGCCTATTATTGAGAGCCTTATCCAGGATGGAAAATATACTAATGAGAATCAGGCATACCTTGGTATCAAGGGTGGCGATGTTTCATCTGAGATGGTAGCCTATGGCTTCCCACAGGGTGTATATGTTTCATCTGTTTCAGCTGGTTCAGGTGCCGCAAATGCCGGCTTACAGGAGGGAGATATCATCACTGCTGTTGACAGCACAAAGATTTCTTCTATGACAGAGCTGCAGTCAGCGTTAAAGAGCTACAAGGCCGGAGATAAGGTTACTCTTACTGTTGCCCGTCAGAGTGGCAGACAGTACGAAGAGAACAAGGTTGAAGTAACCTTAAGCTCTGCAAAGGATATCCAGCAGTAATTCCAGCGCGTTTTCTCCTCACCCCTGCGTCCATGCAGGGGTGTTTCTGCGTTTCATGGGCATAATTTCTACAGTATCTAAGCCACTTCGCTATTCGCTCCTGCAAGAGTACGTGTGCGCCACCGGTGCTATGGGCTTACGTCCCTTACGCTGTGGCGGAAATGTTGTTCAAATCAGTTCAAAGTACTAGACAAATTCCACAAAATATTAGATAATAGAAGCAAATTAGTTTTCATTTTGCATAGGAGGTCGGCATGAAGAAGAAAAAAATAGTTATTGCACTCGGACATGATGCTCTTGGAACAACTCTTCCGGAGCAGCACGAGGCTACAAAGCATACAGCAAAGGCAGTTGCAGATTTTATCAGGGACGATTATGAGGTTGTTATCACACACAGCAACGGACCGCAGGTGGGCATGATTCACACCGCTATGTCTGAGTTTTGCAGGATTTATCCTGAGTATACAGCTACACCTACAGCAGTCTGCTCTGCAATGAGCCAGGGCTATATAGGATATGATTTACAGAATGCTATCCGTACAGAGCTTCTTGGCAGAGGAATTTACAAGACCGTTTCAACAATACTTACACAGGTGGTTGTTGACCCGTATGATGAGGCTTTTTATCATCCGACAAAGATCATCGGCCGTGTTATGACAGAGGCTGAGGCTGAGGAAGAGGAGAAAAAGGGCAATCATGTGACACAGGTCGAGGGAGGCTACAGAAGAGTTGTGGCAGCTCCAAAGCCTGTTGATATAGTGGAAAAGGATGCTATTAAGGCTCTTGTTGATGCGGATCAGGTTGTTATCGCATGCGGTGGCGGCGGAATTCCTGTTTTAGCACAGGACAATAAGCTTCAGGGCGCCAGTGCTGTTATCGAGAAAGATCTTGCAGCAGGAAAGCTTGCAGATACTCTTGATGCAGACAGACTTGTTATACTTACAAGCGTTGACAAGGTCTGCCTGAACTATGGCAAGGAGGATGAGAAGCCGCTTGATACCATGACTGTCGATGAGGCAAAGAAGTACCTTGCAGCAGGCGAGTTTGATGAGGGTACCATGGCTCCAAAGATTGAGGCGGCTATCGACTTTATCGGTGACTCTGCCATCCGTTCAGTGCTTATCACAAAGCTCAACAAAGAGGGCAAGACAGTTTCAGGTGGTATGGGCACTTTAATTACAAAGTAGAGCTTAATTGTTATAATTCACATATATCCCACACGTCTATATGCATTTTGCAGAGCAGATGTGTGGGATTCTAAATAAAAAGAGTAAGATAGAAGGTAACACAAAATGAGTGAGAAAAGGCTTCAAAAGAGAGAGGAAATCTCAGACGAGTACAAATGGAAGCTTGAGGATATGTATGAGACAGATGAGCTGTGGGAGGCTGAGTGCGAAAAAGCGTCACAGCTTGCAGAAAAGCTATCCGGATTTAAGGGACATCTGGCCGACAGTGCATCAACGCTGCTTGATTTTTTTAAGAAGCAGGATGAGTTGTCTTATTATTTGGAGCGTATAGTGGTCTATGCGAATGAGCGCTCGCATCAGGACACTGCTGTGTCGAAATATCAGGCATATGTGTCAAAGGCAGAGACACTGACTGTTCAGGCATCAGGTGCGCTGGCATTTGCGAGTCCGGAGATTTTGCAGATAGATGATAAAAGGCTTGAGAGCTTTTACAGTGAGAGCAATGAGCTTGTGCAATATAAGCGTGCGATTGATGAGATAATGCGTCAGAAAGCGCATACCTTATCGGCTGCAGAGGAGAATATCCTGGCGCAGTGCGGTGAGATGGCTGCAGCGCCGGAGAATATATTCAGCATGTTCAACAATGCGGATATCAAATTCCCGTATATCACTGATGTCGAGGGAAATAAAATACGTATCACGCACGGCAATTTCATAGATTTTTTAAGCAGCAAGGACAGAAGCCTGCGCAAGCAGGTGTTCCGCGGAGTGTATGATTCGTACAAGAAGTGGAGCAATACTGTTTCCATGATGTACATCAGCAAGCTGAAAAATGACACTTTTTATGCAAGGGTAAGAAAATATGACAGCGCAAGGGCCATGTATTTATCCGGTGGCGATATTCCTGAGAGTGTCTATGACAATCTGATTGAGACGGTTCACGCACATCTGCCGGCTCTGCACAGGTACATGGCGCTTAGAAAGAAGCTTTTAGGTGTGGAGCATCTGCATATGTATGATTTGTTTGCACCGATCGTGGACAATGTACAGACCACATACACCTATGATGAGGCGAAAAAGCTTGTGGCAAAGGCGCTTGAGCCTATGGGCGATGAGTATGTCAGCGTACTTAAGTCTGGCATGGAGAGTGGCTGGATAGATGTATATGAGAATGAGAACAAGAGAAGCGGTGCGTATTCATGGGGCGCTTACGGCACTCATCCGTATGTGCTTTTGAACTATGCCGACAATCTGGACAGTGTGTTTACGCTGGCTCATGAGATGGGACATGCGATGCATACATACTATTCAAATGAGCATCAGAGCATTACCTACGCGGGATACCTGATTTTTGTGGCAGAGGTTGCCTCCACCTGCAATGAGTCGCTTCTAATGCACTATATGCTTGAGCATTGTGAGGATGAGAATGAGAAAAAATATCTCATGACACATTTTCTGGACGGCTTCAGGACGACACTTTTCAGGCAGGCGCAGTTTGCAGAGTTTGAGCATATAGCTCACCGGAAAATGCAAAAGGGCGAGCCGGTTACCAAGGATGTACTAAATGAGCTATGGCATGAGCTGAATGTGCAGTACTACGGACCGGATATGCGCGTGGATGATGAGATATCATATGAGTGGATGCGCATACCGCATTTTTACACACCGTACTATGTATATCAGTATTCGACAGGCTATTCGGCAGCAGTTGCTTTTTCAAAAAAGATACTTGAGGAGGGAAAGCCTGCTGTGGATAAGTATATAGGAAATTTCCTGTGCGGTGGATGCTCGAAGAATCCAATCGAGCTGCTAAAGAGTGCCGGTGTCGATATGAGCACACCAAAGCCTGTGGATGATGCACTCAATGTATTTGAGGATTATCTGAAGCAGTTTGAGGCAGCAACTAAGTAAGGAGAAACAATTTTATGGAAAGAATTAAAAGCTTTACAATCAATCATAATATTCTTAAACCTGGATTTTATATTTCAAGAAAAGACGGAGAAATCGTTACATACGACCTTCGTACAAGAAAACCTAATGCAGGCGATTATATGTCCAATTCAGCTATGCACTCAGTGGAGCATATGTTTGCAACATGTGTGAGAAACTCTGAGATTGCAGATGATGTGGTATATTTTGGACCGATGGGCTGTCAGACAGGCTTCTACCTCGTAGTGAGGGATGTCGAGCCGGGAAAGGTTTTTGAAATCACAAAAGAGGTCTTAAAACAGATACTAGAGTATGATGGACCGGTGTTTGGTGCATCAGCCATAGAGTGCGGACATTACGAGAATCTGTCACTTGACGAGGCAAAGAAGGAGTGCCGTGCATATCTTAATGTGCTTGAGAGCCAGACAAATATGGAGTTTACTTATCCACAGTAAACGAGGACTAAAAATATAATAGCAAGATAGCAGGAATGGAGAAATAAAATGACAATAGGTGTAATTGGTGCAATGCAGATGGAGGTCGATGACTTAAAGGCTCAGATGACAGACACACAGACAGAGGTTTACAGCGGAGTGGAGTTTGTTGAGGGCAAAATCGGCGATCAGTATGTTGTTGCGGCAAAATGCGGAATAGGAAAGGTATTTGCGGCAATATGTGCAGAGGCCATGATTTTGAAATATGATGTAGATATGATTGTCAATATCGGAGTGGCAGGAACTTTGACAAAGGACTTAAATGTGCTTGATGTGGCAGTAGCCACAAACGTGCTGCAGCACGATATGGATACATCGCCAATCGGAGATCCGAAGGGACTTCTCTCAGGCATCAATATGATTCTGCTTCCGGCAGATACAAAAATGGTGGAGCTCATGTGCTCATGCTTAGCTGACAGGAATATCCACTACAAAAAGGGCAATATCGCAACAGGAGATCAGTTTATTGCCACAAAGGAGCAGAAGGATTATATTTCGAATACCTTTGATGCAATCGCAGCAGAGATGGAGGGAGGCAGCATCGGTCATGTGTGCTATGTGAACAAGGTGCCATTTGCCATTCTTCGCTCAATATCAGACGGCGATGGCGGCGAGACAGACTACCAGACCTTTGCGGAGAAGGCTGCGCATCAGTCGATTGAGGTAGTGCTTGAGTTTATCGGAAGGGCAGAAGAACTGAAATAGAGTTATTTCATTATTCATAATTTGTGATAATAAAGAATAGTATATAGCATGAGTGAATACAGAGCATACATGCAAAATACAAAACTACATAATGGGACAAAACGAAAGAAACGCCGACACAGATTCCTTTTTGGAGTGCTGCTGTCGGCGCTTCTTATTACAGGCGCTTTATATGGCAGAGAGTATGACATATCACAGCTGAAAAATATAGAGGTGATGGAGACACTTAGCAGTGCTGTGAGTCAGTTCGGGGACAGAAAGCTGCCTGTATATTCGGTTCAGACAACAGAAAAAAAGATAGCCCTTTCATTTGACTGTGCCTGGGGAGCAGAGGATTTTGACAGTATGATGGAGACACTTGACAAGCACAACGTAAAGGCTACATTTTTTATGACAGGAGGGTTTGTGAGTGATAATCCTGAATGTGTAAAGACGCTGGTTGAAAAAGGGCATGAGCCCGGAAATCACAGTGAGCACCACTATGATATGGCAACAATCACGGCAGGCGAGATGAAGACAGAGATAATGGATGTGCACAAAAAGGTCAAGGAGCTGACCGGAAAGGATATGAAGGTATTCAGACCGCCATACGGCTCGTACAACAATGAACTGATTGACACAGTGTATGGCTGTGACTATTATCCAATCCAGTGGGATGTGGATTCGCTCGACTGGAAAAACTATGGTGTGCAAAACATCATAGATACAGTGTGCAATCACAAAAGCCTGGATTGTGGCTCGATAATACTCTGCCATCTAGGCGCAAAATACACCTCGCAGGCACTCGATGAGATGCTCACAAAGCTGCAGGGTATGGGCTATGAGATAGTTCCGGTATCAAAGCTGATCATGACTGAAGGCTATCATATGGATGCAAACGGTATGCAGATCAAGGACTGAGCAATTTCATAAATCAATATTTTAGTCAATATTTAGTCAATAATTTAGCCCTTTACGATATTGTTATTTACAGACAAGTGTGTTAAACTAAAACTATATTTTAAAGAAGCTGTGAGACAGCTATGGGGGTAAATTATATGACAGATACAGGTTTTTTAGTAGCATTCTTTATAGTTATTTTTTTAGTTATCATCTTTGCGCTTGTCGCTGTAATCGGAGCCGTTACAAGTGCTGTTGCAGGTATCAATGATGATGAGGATGAGATTGAGGAAGAGGGCATTTGAAGCTAAAATAAAAGATATTTAAAGACATTTAAAGACATCGAATTATATTAATCGTATAATTGGGTGTCTTTTTTATTGTTAAAAACTCTTAAAAAAGTATAAACCAATTGAGTTGCAATCCGCCACATTGTATAATAAAAGTATAACAGCGAATTAAATTTATTGTGAAAATCGTAGTAATCACAATGTCTATCAAACTAAGGCAGGATATTATCAAGGAAAAGAAGAAGGAGGGGTCAGATGATATCAAGATATAGTGTAAAAAAGCCTTTTACTGTACTTGTAGGAGTACTGCTGGTAATAGTACTCGGTGTTGTATCACTTGGCAGGATGACGACAGATCTGCTGCCGGATATGAGCTTTCAGTATGCACTTATCGTGACAACAGATATGGGAGCAAGTCCACAGGAGGTGGAGAGCGATGTCACCGCGCCGCTTGAAGCAGCTATGGCAACTACGTCCAATATCAAAAACGTAAGCTCAATGTCATATAACAGCTATTCTCTGGTGACATGCGAGTATGAGCAGAATGCCAACATGGATTCTGTAGTGATAGAGATGCAGCAGAAAATAGATCAGGTCAAGGCTGGCTGGAAGGATGGAGTGGGTACTCCGACCATTATGAAGATAAATCCGGACATGCTTCCAATCATGATGACTGCTGTGGATATGGATGGGAAAAGTAAGTCGGAAATCACCGACTTTGTGGAAAACACACTTAAGCCTGCAATTGAGAGTACAGAGGGAGTCGCATCAGTGACTGCGACAGGTGAGCTCACCGAGCAGATACAGGTCACGATGAATCAGGCCAAGATAGATGCGCTCAATGAGAAAATAAATAATGCCGTTTCAAAGAAATTTGATGATGCAAAAAGTCAGATGGATGATGCAAGCGCAAAGATAGAGAGCGGACAAAACGCAATCGCATCTGCATCGGATCAGATGAGCGCGGGAGTGGATACGCTAAAGGAGCAAAAGGCAAAGCTTGCAGAGCAGAAGACTCAGCTAGAGAGTACTCTTGCAAGCTTAAATGAGCAGAAGAGCCAGCTTGAAACAATTCAGTCAGCTCTTTCAGACTTCATGAATAGTGATACATATACAAAGACAATTCCGTCACTCAAAGAGGGCGCAAATGCACCGGGTGAAGCGGGCACAGCACTCAAAGCGCAGCTTGAGCAGGTTGATAAGCAGATTGCAGCACAGTTTTCAGGTCTCTCGGCGCTTGGAATCACCGTAAACACAGCAGATGATCTGCCTGCGGCAGCGTCAGCGATAGCACAGACTCTCATTCAGGTGAATACAGGTATAGAGCAGTGCCAAAGCGGGCTTGACCAGATAGCACAAGGAGAGACAGCACTTTTAGATGCTTATGATAATCTAAACAGTCAGGCAGCCATCAGCTCGATAAGCATAGGACAGCAGTCGGCACAGCTTGCAACAGCAGCGGCATCTCTTGACAGCTCAAAGAAGGAGCTTGAAAAGAGTAAGGATGATGCACTTGACAAGTCAAACTTAAATGCAGTTTTAACAATTGACTCACTCTCGCAGCTGCTCGTCGCACAGAATTTTGATATGCCTGCAGGCTATGTAAATGATTCAAATGGCACGCAGTACATAGTACAGGTGGGAGATGAGATAAAATCAATTGATGATTTAACAAATCTGGTGCTTATGGATATGAAGCTTGATGGAATAGCTCCTATTCATGTCGGTGATGTGGCAGATGTTGAGATGACTGACAACTCGGATGAGACATATGCGATAGTCAACGGTAATCCCGGAATAATGCTCTCCATGGAGAAGCAGACCGGCTACTCTACAGGAGACGTCACAGACCGTCTTTTAGACAAGCTTGATTCGCTGGAAAAGGAAAATGACGGATTACATACCACAGTGCTCATGAATCAGGGCGTATACATCGACATGGTAGTAAAGAGTGTTATGGAAAATATGATAGTGGGAGCAATACTTGCCATTTTCGTATTGCTTTTGTTCTTAAAGGATATAAAGCCGACACTTGTTATCGCAGCATCTATACCGCTATCGGTTATTGTGGCAGTGGTGCTTATGTATTTTACGGATATCACCTTAAATATCATTTCTATGTCGGGACTTGTGCTTGGAATAGGAATGCTGGTGGATAATTCAATCGTAGTAATCGAGAATATCTACAGATTAAGGGGAGAGGGATATTCGGTAAAGAAGGCGGCTGTTGAGGGTGCAAATCAGGTGGCAGGAGCCATTTTTGCCTCTACACTTACCACGGTAAGTGTGTACGCGCCAATCATTTTTACTGATGGAATCACGAGACAGCTCTTTGTAGACCTGGCACTTACGGTAGCGTTTACTCTTATGGCATCTCTTGTAGTGGCACTCACATTTGTACCGGCAATTGCTTCAGGCATGCTCAAAAAGACGAAGGATATAAAGCATCCATGGTTTGACCGTTTTAAGGATTGGTATGGAAATGTGCTCGGCACATGTCTTAGATTTAAGCCGGTGGTATTTATTGCGGCAGTAGTGCTTTTAGTCGGCAGTGGCGCACTTTGCATGTCAAGGGGAATGACATTTATGGATATGGACATGGAGTCAAATCAGATTTCACTTACCATAGAGGCAAAGGATGACAAAAAGCTTGACTTCAAGCAGCTTACAGAGCTGTCTGATAAGGTCATGGACAAAATCTCTGATATAAAGGGAATAGACACAATAGGAGCTACAGCAGGCGGCAGCTCGACCATGAACCTGATGAGCTCAGGAAGCGACAGCGTGAGCATGTATATATTGCTTGATGAGAAGTCGGATGTTTCATCGGATAAGGTAATAGATGAAATTGAAAAACGCACAAAGAATCTGGACTGCAAGGTAACAGCATCTTCACAGGCTATGGACTCATCAGAGTTTTTCGGAAGTGGTCTCTCTGTCAGGATTAAGGGTAATGATATAGACAAGCTGCAGAAGCTTGCAGGTGATGTGGCAGATATCCTTAAGGACACAAAGGGCGTGACAGATATAGATGACGGTCTTGGAGATACAATCAATGAGCTTAAGATAACTGTGGATAAGGAAAAAGCAGCAAAGTATGGCTATACGGTGGCTCAGGTATACCAGCTCGTATCCGGTGAGATATCATCTCAAAAGAGCGCAACAACCATTACGACCGACATAAAGGACTATGAGGTATACCTACAATCTGCAGAGCAGTCTGATGTGACTGTGGACGACATCAAAAACCTTACATTTACCTATAAGGATAATGATGGCAGTGAAAAGGAGATTCCGCTCAGTGATATCTGCACTATTTCACAGGAACAGACATTAAGTACCATTCACCGAGATGCTCAGACCAGATATATTACAGTATCAGGTGCGGTTGATGAAAACCATAATGTAACATTACTAAGCAATAAAATTAAATCGAAAATTGATAAACTTAGCATTCCTGATGGCTATTCAATAGACATGGAGGGCGAGGATGAGACAATAAATGAGTCAATGAGTCAGCTTGGACTTATGCTTGTGCTTGCAGTGATATTTATCTATCTTATCATGGTGGCGCAGTTCCAGTCATTGCTTTCACCGTTTATTATCATGTTCTGTATACCTCTTGCGTTTACAGGAGGCTTTATAGCTCTTTTCATCACGGGAAATGAGCTCGGAATCATATCAATGCTTGGCTTTATCATGCTGGCAGGTCTCATTGTAAATAATGGAATCGTGCTCATTGATTACATCAATCAGGCCAGGAGAGAGGGCATGAGCAAGCATGAGGCAATCATAGACGCAGGCCGTACAAGGCTTCGTCCAATACTGATGACAGCGATGACCACCATACTTGCAATGTTTACATCGGCGATAGGTATCGGAGATGGCTCAGATATGATAAGGCCTATGGCAATCGCAATAATAGGAGGTCTCGTATACGGAACCATCCTTACGCTTATAGTAATTCCATGTATCTATGATGCGTTCAACAGAGAGAAGAGCATGGTAGAGGAAGAATTGTAGCAGGATAGAAGGAAAAAAGCTGGAAATATAGAGAGTTGGAGGATTTTTACATGGCAAAGTATATTATGGCATTAGATGCGGGCACTACCAGCAACAGATGTATACTTTTCAATGAGAAGGGCGAGATGTGCAGCGTGGCACAGAAGGAATTTACGCAGTTTTTCCCAAAGCCGGGCTGGGTGGAGCATGATGCAGAGGAAATCTGGGCAACACAGCTTGAGGTGGCAAAGGAGGCAATGGCCAATATCCAGGCTACGGCAGCCGACATATGTGCGATAGGCATTACTAACCAGAGAGAGACCACAATTGTATGGGACAAAAATACGGGAGAGCCGGTTTATCACGCGATAGTATGGCAGTGCAGACGCACGGCAGAGTATGCGGATTCACTGAAGGAGAAGGGGCTTACCGAGACCTTCAGAAAAAAGACAGGGCTTGTGATAGATGCTTATTTTTCGGCAACTAAACTCAAGTGGCTCCTTGACAATGTGCCGGGAGCAAGGGAGAGAGCCGAAAGAGGCGAGCTTTTGTTTGGAACAGTCGAGACATGGCTTATATGGAAGCTCACTCAGGGACAGGTGCATGTCACGGATTATTCCAATGCTTCAAGAACCATGATGTTTAATATCAATACCTTAAAGTGGGATGATGAGATACTTAAGGAGCTTGATATACCAAAGAGCATGCTTCCAAAGCCAATGCCGTCAAGCTGTGTATATGGTGAGGTGAATCCTGTGTTTTTCGGGGGTCCGATTCCTATCGCAGGAGCGGCAGGAGACCAGCAGGCTGCGCTTTTTGGCCAGACCTGCTTTAGGGCAGGAGAAGCCAAAAATACATACGGTACAGGCTGTTTTCTGCTGATGAACACAGGTGAGATGCCGGTATCCTCAAAGAACGGACTTGTTACCACTATAGCCTGGGGCATAGACGGCAAGGTGGTATATGCGCTGGAGGGCTCAATATTTGTAGCGGGAGCCTCTATCCAGTGGCTACGCGATGAGATGAAATTTATCGATTCCTCAACAGATTCAGAATACATGGCGAGAAAGGTAAAAGACACAAACGGCTGCTACGTGGTGCCGGCATTTACAGGGCTTGGAGCACCGTACTGGGACCAGTATGCCAGAGGAACCATTGTGGGGCTTACGAGAGGTGTAAACAAGTACCATGTCATAAGGGCAACTCTGGAATCAATGGCATTTCAGGTAAATGATGTGCTTGAGGCAATGAAGGCTGATTCGGGCATCAATCTCACATCACTTAAGGTGGACGGCGGTGCCAGTGCCAATAATCTGCTCATGCAGATGCAGGCTGATATCAGCAATGCACCGGTCAACAGGCCTGTGTGCGTGGAGACAACAGCCATGGGCGCAGCGTACCTCGCAGGGCTTGCAGTGGGCTACTGGGAAAGCATGGATGATATAAAGAGAAACTGGTCTATTGACCGTGTGTTTGAGCCGGAGATAGCGGCTGATTTGAGAGAAAAGAAGCTTAAAATGTGGAAAAAGGCTGTCGCCTGCGCATTTAACTGGGCGAAGGATGAATAATAGCTGATGCTTGCATTGTTTTAAATGAGCTTAGTGATACGGCAATTAAACCATATATGGAAATTGGTAGGAGAAAATAACATGTATGATGTAGTAATTATAGGAGCGGGAGTATCGGGAAGCGCCTGTGCCAGAGAGCTTTCGAAATATAACCTGTCCATCTGTGTGGTGGAAAAGGAGGAGGACGTGTGCTGTGGCACTTCAAAGGCAAACAGTGCTATTGTCCATTCCGGAATTGATTGTAAGACCGGTACACTTATGGCACAGATGAATATCCGTGGAAATGAGATGATGGATGAGCTTTCGAAGCAGCTTGATTTTGAGTTCAGAAGAAACGGCTCGCTGATTTTGTGCTTTAGCGATGACGATATGCCAAGGCTTAAGGAACTTTATAATCAGGGGATTGCAAACGGGGTGCCGGGACTTAAAATTCTTGATGCAAAGAAAGCACATGAGATGGAGCCGAATCTGTCTGATGAGGTGGTGGCAGCTATTTACTGCCCGACAGGAGGCATTGTATGTCCGTTTGGCATGAATATTGCATTTGCTGAGAATGCTGCGGCAAACGGTGTGGAGTTTTTATTTAACACCGAGGTGAAGGAGATACAAAAGGAGCAGGCAGGCTATATTCTTATTACTCAAAATGGAGAAATTCATGCACGCTGCGTTGTAAATGCAGCCGGTGTGTATGCTGATGTGTTTCACAACATGGTAAGTGAAAACAAAATACATATTACACCAAGGCGCGGAGAGTACGAGCTATTAGACAGGGCAGCCGGTGGTATCGTTGACAAGACAATCTTCCAGCTTCCGGGAAAATACGGCAAGGGCGTGCTTGTAACCCCGACAGTACACGGAAATATCCTAATCGGACCTACAGCAGATGATCATGATGACAAGGATGGTACAAATACAACAAGAGCGGGCTTAGCGCATGTTACGACATCCGGCACACGTTCGGTGCCGTCACTTCCTATGCGTCAGGTCATCACATCGTTTGCAGGAAACCGTGCACATGAGGACGGACATGAGTTTATCATCGAGGAGCTTTCTGACGCACCGTATTTTATTGACTGCGCAGGTATAGAGTCACCGGGCTTATCAAGTGCGCCGGCTATCGGTGAGAGAGTGGCAGCAATAGTTGAGGGGCTTTTTAATCCTTCTAAAAATGCGGATTTCATCGAGACAAGAAAAGGTATTTTAAATCCAAAGAAGCTTTCAGAGGATGAGTATAAAAAGCTGATAAAAGAAAAGCCTGAGTATGGCAATATAATCTGCCGCTGTGAGATGATTACGGAGGGCGAGATAATGGATGCGGTAAACAGACCACTTGGCGCAAAGTCACTTGATGGTGTGAAGAGACGCACTAGAGCCGGAATGGGCAGGTGCCAGGCAGGCTTCTGTTCTCCGAGAACTATGGAGATTATCGCCAGGGAGAGAGGCATTTCGCAGCTTGACATCACTAAAAGCGGTGGAAAGTCAAAGATAGTTGTTGGAATGAGCAAGAATCGCGGATAGTCTGTCTTACTTCAAAGAGACAGGTAACGATAGCTGGATATTGGATTAATATCAGATTAACATAGGGGGACAATATGGAATTTTACGATATTGTGATAGTAGGAGGAGGTCCGGCAGGTCTTGCGGCAGCAGCTTCCGCTAAGAAAAATAAAATAGATAAAATACTTATACTGGAAAGAGACTGCGAGCTTGGCGGCATATTAAACCAGTGTATACACAACGGCTTTGGCCTGCACACCTTTAAGGAGGAGCTCACAGGCCCTGAATATGCCGGAAGATTTATCAAAGAGGTCAAAGAGCTTGGCATAGAGTACAGGCTCAATACGATGGTCATGGACATCTCAACCAGTGACGAGTTCAAAAACGGGGCAGATGACAGGCATGATGTAAAGATAAAAGATGAGGCAAACGATAAAATAGTTACAGCTATGAACAGCACAGACGGACTTTTCCATATCGCTGCACAGACCGTAATACTTGCGATGGGCTGCAGGGAGAGAGCAAGAGGTGCTCTTAACATACCCGGCTACAGACCAGCAGGAATTTTCTCAGCGGGTACAGCTCAGAGACTGGTGAATATAGAGGGCTACATGCCGGGACGAAAGGTAGTAATACTCGGTTCAGGAGATATCGGTCTTATCATGGCTAGGAGAATGACATTAGAGGGGGCCAAGGTGCAGGTGGTTGCAGAGCTCATGCCGTATTCAGGAGGCTTGAAGCGTAATATCGTGCAGTGCCTTGATGATTTTAAAATCCCGCTTAAGCTCAGTCACACAGTGGTTGATATAAAGGGCAGGGAGCGTGTGGAGGGCATCACTCTCGCTCAGGTTGACGAGCACAATAAGCCTATTGAGGGAACAGAGGAGTTTTACGAGTGCGACACGCTTTTACTCTCATGCGGACTCATTCCGGAAAATGAGATTTCAAAAACAGCCGGTGTAGAGCTCAATCCGGTAACAAGCGGACCGGTCGTAAACGAAAGCCTTGAGACAAATGTGCCCGGTGTATTTGCCTGCGGAAATGTGCTTCATGTGCATGACCTCGTGGATTACGTGTCAGAGGAAGCGACAGCAGCAGGCCGCCATGCCGCAGAATATGTGAAAAATGGCGGTGACAAGAGTTGCGATGGCAAAGAAATATCGATAACTGCTACAGGCGGAGTACGATATACTGTCCCAAGCACTATAAATACTGCACAGATGGATGATACTGTAACGGTAAGATTTCGAGTTGGAGCTGTGTATAAGAATTGCTATATTGCGGTATATCTGGATGATAAACAGCTGCAGCACCGCAAGCGCCCTGTAGTGGCACCGGGTGAGATGGAGCAGGTGGTGCTTAAGAAGAAGCAGCTCATCGAAACGGAAAATCCCCGCACAATTACGATAAAGATTGAGGAGGCATAGTATCATGGAAGAAAGAAATTTTACATGTATAGGCTGCCCTCTGGGCTGTGCCCTTAAGGTGACAATAGATGGAGATAATGTCACAGTAACCGGAAATACCTGTAAGCGCGGAGCAGACTACGGAGCAAAGGAAGTGACACATCCGACGCGAATCGTGACAAGCACAGTCTGTGTGAAAAACGGCACAATACCTATGGTATCCGTAAAGACGGCACAGGATATTCCAAAGGAAAAGATAATGGATGTGATGGACTGTATCAACCGGATCACGGTAGAGGCACCGGTGCATATAGGTGATGTACTGCTAAGTGATGCTGCAGCAACCGGTGTGGATATAGTTGCAACAAAGAATGTTGAAGCATAAATAAGGAGCATGAATTAATGGTTAAAACCGGAATTTCCCTTGATAGTGTAAAAAACAATAATAAATCTCAGATACTTAAGATACTGCAGAAAAACGGCGCAATGTCAAGGAAGGATATTGCCAATCAGATAGGACTCACACCGGCGGCTGTGACCATGCTGTGCAATGATATGATGGAAGCTCACATGATACTTGAAAAGGGTGAGATGAAGGAGCAGAAGAGAGCTGGCCGTAAGAAGGTGCTTGTGGATATCAATTATGATTTTAAGTACATAGTATCTGTAAATATTGAGGCTGTAGACACGAGCATTACAGTTACCAATATCAGGGGAAATATGCTTGTTGAAGCTAAGATACATACCCGGACGGACATTGAACCACAGCTGTTTTTAGAAGAACTGGCAAAGGAAATAAAGCTTCAGCTTTGGGAAAAGGAACTTAAGCTGTCAGATATTCTTGGAATCGGAATATGTGTTCCTGGAATAGTTGACAGGAATAATGGCATCAGTATACACGCTTATGGCATATGGAACAATCAAGTAAAAATAAGAGAAATACTTGAAAAACAGATTCAGTGTCCGGTAATACTTGAAAACAACGTCAAAGCATTTGCGGAAGCCGAAATGCTTTACGGTGTCGGAAAATATGGAAACAATATTGTTTTTATTAAGTGGGGCCCGGGTGTCGGCTCTGCGATAGTTGTGGACAATAAGCTATATGAGGGCAATCAGCACAACGCAGCAGAAATAGGACACTACATCATAGAGCCTGATGGACTTAAGTGCAGATGTGGCAGACATGGCTGTCTTGAAACAAGAGTATCCATGTTTGCCCTGTGTGACCGCATAAAGGAGATATATTCCAAGGAAAATACCCCGGTGCTATACGAAGAAACAGCCGGTGATAAAAATCTTATAACAAGAGAGCTCTTGACTTCGTGGGTAGAAAATGAGGGCAACGGCTACATAACAAGGATGGATCAGACAATTTCTGAGATACTTGTTGGAGCAATAGAACGAATGGCACGTGTCGCTGTAAATGTGTTGACTATTCTGGCTCCGGATTGCACGATAGTGTTTGGTTCAATGTTTGAAAATACAAGTATATATAAGCTTTTTATACAGTACTGCACAAAATATGATGAAAACTATACTGACAAGCTTATCAGCCGTTCACACTTGAGAGATAAGATGGCATATATAGGCGGAACAGCACTTATAGCGAGCACTTATTTCTTTGAAAGTAAAAATTTATAATAAAGAAAAAATGAAGAAATCTTATTGATATTTTCTTTATTGTTGCATATACTATAAGCAAGAAAGGAGTGTTGTATATGTCACAGTCAGTTAATGTTAATTTTAAATTGGATGCAGATGTAAAAAAAAGCATGGAACAGGTGTGTTCGGAATTAGGTCTTTCCATGAGTGCAGCGTTCACCGTTTTTGCAAAAAAAGTAGGCAGAGAAAAGCGTATTCCTTTTGAGGTATCGGTAGATCCGTTTTATTCTGATAGCAATATCCGTTATTTGGAAAATATCGTGCGCGATATTAAGGATGGCAAAGCTCACTTCGCAGAGCATGATTTGATAGAGGAGGACTAATGAGGTTACTATGGGAAGATAGGGCATGGAGCGATTATTTATACTGGCAGACGCAGGATAAGAAAACACTGAAAAGAATTAATGGACTTATCAAGGATATTCAGCGAAGTACGTTTGAGGGTATAGGTAAACCGGAACCATTAAAGGAAAATCTAGTGGTATGTGGAGCAGACGCATTGATGATACTAATCGAATTGTTTATTATGAAAAAGATGAGATAATTTATATTGTTTCATGTAAAGGTCATTATGATGATTGAAAAATCATATTGACAAATCACCCAATGCACTTTAATATTGTAGAAAGAAACAGGCAAATATTTAAAGGCATAAGAAAGAGGAGTACATGACGAAAGCTTTCAGAGAGAGCATCCGGTCCGTAAGATGGTGATACATTTTGGGCAGGCTGAAAGGTGCTTAAGACAGAAATCATGGAAGGTAGCTTTTGAGCCGAAGAACCCAGAAAGTTAAATCTATATATAACAAGATTTGACATAAGTTTTTCCGATTCGTCCACGTTACAGGACAAGAGGCATTCGAGTGTATATGTCATATATTTTAGTGCATATGTCGCTCTGATGTAAACGAAGGTGGTACAGCGCTAATTCGCCCTTCCGGTCAGTGATCGGGAGGGCTTTTTTTGTAGACTGAGATGTGCACATATAGCGCAAATTTATTTGCTACTATGCTATTTCCGTCATGGCATGTACTAAAACTGTAAGACCGGAAGATTGCGCATGCAATCCAATCGGTCGCCCATAGCTAAATGAAAAGAAAAACAGCAAAAGCTCACAGCCTGAATTATCAGGCCGCGCATTATGTATGGAATTATGTGATTTATGGAGCTGCCTAGAGACTGTTAAAATTATGTACACAGCCCAGCAACGCACGCACATGGACGTGCGGGCGAGGCGTTAGCGCCATGGACGGCGCTAAAAGCCGGTTGCGTCATGGTCTAAGCAATCCCTAATCATAATTTTTACAGTGTCTTGGCAGCGTAATCATGAACATAATTCCATACATAATGCGCGACCTGACACAACAAAGCCCCCAAAGCTTTTGCGTCATTCATATAAAAGGAGGAAAACATGAGCAAAGAACTAAACAAAACCTACGATCCAAAGGACATCGAGGACCGTCTTTACAAAAAGTGGGAAGACAACGGCTACTTCCATGCTGAGGTAGACCGCAGCAAAAAACCATTCACAATCGTGATGCCACCACCAAACATCACAGGACAGCTGCACATGGGACATGCCCTTGACAACACCATGCAGGATATCCTTATCAGATACAAGAGAATGCAGGGCTACAATGCACTCTGGCAGCCGGGAACAGACCACGCATCCATCGCAACAGAGGTAAAGGTCATCCAGGCACTTAAAGAGCAGGGAATCAACAAGGCAGACCTTACAAGAGAAGAGTTCCTGGAGAAATGCTGGGACTGGAGAAAAGAGTATGGCGGACGTATCGTAAAGCAGCTTCGTAAGCTCGGATCATCAGCAGACTGGCAGCGTGAGAGATTTACAATGGATGAGGGATGCTCACACGCAGTACAGGAGGTATTTACAAAGCTTTATAAGAAGGGCTGGATTTATAAGGGCTCAAGAATCGTAAACTGGTGTCCGGTATGTAAGACATCTATTTCAGATGCAGAGGTAGAGCATGAGGAGCAGGACGGCTTCTTCTGGCACATTAACTATCCTGTAGTTGGCGAGGACGGCAGATTCGTAGAGATAGCAACAACACGTCCTGAGACACTTTTCGGAGATACAGCCGTAGCTGTAAACCCTGATGATGAGCGTTATCAGGATATCATCGGAAAGACCTTAAAGCTTCCATGCACAGACAGAGAGATTCCTGTAATCGCAGATTCATACGTAGATAAAGAATTTGGAACAGGCTGTGTAAAGATTACACCTGCACACGACCCTAACGATTTCGAGGTAGGAAAACGCCACAGCTTAGAGGAAATCGTTGTAATCAATGATGATGCCACAATGAATGAAAAGGCCGGAAAATATGCCGGAATGGACAGATACGAGTGCAGAAAGGCACTGGTTGAGGACCTTAAGGAGCAGGGCCTTTTAGTAAAGGTTGTACCACATTCACACAATGTAGGTGTGCATGACCGCTGTCACACAACAGTTGAGCCAATGATCAAGCAGCAGTGGTTCGTCAAGATGGACGAGATGATCAAGCCTGCAGTTGAGGGAGTAAAGAACGGAGAAATCAAGCTCCTTCCTTCAAGAATGGACAAGACATACTTCAACTGGACAGACAATATCCGCGACTGGTGCATCAGCCGTCAGCTCTGGTGGGGACACAGAATACCTGCATGGTACTGTGATGACTGTGGAGAGATGGTAGTTTCAATAGAAAAGCCTGGCAAATGTCCTAAGTGTGGCAAGGAGCACTGGACACAGGATCCTGATACACTTGATACATGGTTCTCATCAGCGCTCTGGCCATTCTCAACACTCGGCTGGCCTGAAAAGACAGAGGATCTGGACTATTTCTATCCAAACGATGTGCTCGTAACAGGCTACGATATCATTTTCTTCTGGGTAATCAGAATGATTTTCTCAGGCTATGAGCAGATGGGCAAGGCACCATTCCACACAGTGCTTTTCCACGGACTCGTAAGAGATTCTCAGGGCCGCAAGATGAGTAAATCACTCGGAAACGGAATTGATCCGCTTGAGGTTATCGACAAGTATGGTGCAGATGCACTTCGTCTGACACTTATCACAGGAAATGCACCGGGAAATGATATGCGTTTCTACTGGGAGAGAGTTGAGGCTTCAAGAAACTTCGCCAACAAGGTATGGAATGCATCAAGATTTATCATGATGAACCTTGAAGGTGTAGAGCTTAGAGAGCCAAAGCTTGATGAGCTTCATGCAGCAGACAAGTGGATTCTTTCAAGGGTAAATACTCTTGCAAAGGATGCCACAGAAAACATGGACAAGTTCGAGCTTGGAATCGCAGTACAAAAGGTATACGACTTCATCTGGGATGAGTTCTGTGACTGGTATATCGAGATTGCAAAGGTTCGTACCTACAAGAAGGATGAAAACCCAGAGTCAGCAAATGCAGCACTCTGGACGCTTAAGACAGTACTTGTAAATGCACTGAAGCTCCTTCATCCATATATGCCGTTTATCACAGAGGAAATCTTCTGCACACTTCAGTCAGACGAGGAGACTATCATGCTCTCTAAATGGCCTGAGTACAAGGAAGAGTGGAATTTCCCGGCAGAAGAAGCCGCAATCGAGCACTGCAAGGATCTCGTAAAGGGTATCAGAAATGTCCGTACACAGATGGATGTTCCACCTTCAAGAAAGGCAAAGCTTTTCATCACAAGTGATGATGAGTCAGTCAGAAAGATATTCGAGGACAACAAGGAGGTATATGTAAATCTTGCATTTACCAGCGAGATTGCAGTACAGCAGGGCAAGGCCGGTATTGGAGATGACGCTGTATCAGTAGTGATACCTGATGCGGTTGCATACCTGCCGCTTGAGGACCTTGTTGATTTCGAGAAGGAAAAGGAAAGACTCAATAAAGAAAAGGATAAGCTCACAAAGGAGCTTGCGCGCTCAAGGGGCATGCTCTCAAATGAGAAATTCTTAAACAATGCAAAGCCTGAAAAGGTTCAGGAGGAAAAGGATAAGCTTGCAAAGTATGAGCAGATGATGGCTCAGGTAGAGGAACGTCTGGCTCAGTTTAAATAATTAAATACAGATTATATTTTGTGAACACTGTTTTCCTGGGGCAAGGATGCAAAGGAGGCCGTCCACAATGCGGTGGTTCTTGAATAGAATAGAACAAAGAAAGAATATGGAGATAAAACAGAAAGGAATAAACAATG
>OLWK01000471.1_pt1 | contig 24001 bp, 21 predicted proteins | sample 1674141 | NCBI WGS metagenome assembly OLWK01 (sample SAMEA103958148, study PRJEB25191) | human gut metagenome | reverse complement strand
TGTTAAATATCTTTATTTCATTTTTCGGATTACCCCAACTATTGACAAAGAACCACTAAATTTTGTAGCTTTTCAACAGCTTCATCTTTAGTTTCGGAATCCTTTACAATTTGAATAATCGAATTCATAAGGACATCAAATTGTTTATCAGTCATATTTTCAATCTCCATATCTTTTCCCTTCCGATAAATCAATTATCACTTCTACCGGAAATAAAATTTTATATATAAGTAATCGAGGCTCATAGAAAAACTATGAGCCTCTTTTGTGGCTCCCCCAACTGGGCTCGAACCAGTGACATCATGATTAACAGTCATGCGCTCTACCGACTGAGCTATGGAGGATTATACAATTTTCTTTGATTTTGCTCAAAGATTTTTGTTAAGACTGCACAAAGAGCAATCTTTTTTGTTACTTAAGTCCCCGGTAGTGGACTTAAACAACATATTTAGTTGTTCCTCAGGCTAAGTAATAGTTTCCGGTACATTTCTGTACACTCGCACTACCGACTGAGCTATGGAGGAATATAGTGCAAAACACCCGATTAGGTGTTTCGCCTGTGTTGGCATCTCCCTATCTTTCCGGGCCGTCACCAGCCAAGTATTTTCGGCACCACTGAGCTTAACTTCTGTGTTCGGTATGGGAACAGGTGGACCCTCAGCGTCATTAACACCAACTGCTTAATTGTGTTCTCTCTTGAGAACAGTATTGATTATATCACTGTGCGTTCACTTTGTCAACACTTTTTTACAATTTTTTCACAAACACAAAACATATCAATTAAAGACAATTATTGACAATCAAATAATTCAGTTTAAGTTGTTTTTACCGTCAGAAAGTTCTTATTATAAAAACAAATTTTGCCTAATCTATCTTAAATTTGAGAAGTGACAACTTATTTACAACAATATTACTCCGAAAAGATTGTTTATTGTCAAAGCTTGTGGTATAATTTGTACATATGTTTACTTGAAACGGAGAATTGCGATGAAGAGAAATATTGCAATAAAAATCACCGCTTTTTTGCTTTCCGCAATGAGCGCTATAACTTTGATTTCAGGCTGTGGCAAAAAAAATGACATTGCCGATGATTTCCGGGAAAACAGCACTGCAACAGTATCAAGAGCGTCAAGGGACAGTTGCGTTATTCAAAATTTCGATATAATATATCAGGAGCCTGAACTTCCTACGGGCTGTGAAGTAACCGCCCTTACAATGGCTATGAACTACAGCGGCTGCAATGTTGATAAATACACTATGGCCACCGAATACCTCCCCTGCACTCCTTACGACATTGAGTACGGCGAGGACGGAAACCTTTACGGCTCAAGTCCCGAACAATACTTTATCGGCGACCCTACAAGCGTTTACGGCTATGTCTGCGGCACAACTCCTATTGTAACGGCGGCAAATAACTATTTTAAATACACGGGCAGCAAACTGAAAGCCATAGACATTACAGGTTCTACCCCGCAGGAACTGTACGAACTTGTCGATAAAGGCTACCCGATTGTGGTATGGGTTACTATAGGTATGGTTGAGCGCAGTGACATTGAATCCTGGACAGGAACAGACGGCAAACAATACGATTGGTGTATGGACGACCATGCAGCTGATTTGATTGGCTACAGTGCCGACACGGTAACCATAGCAGACCCTATTAATGGACTTGTTGAATATCCGAAAGAAAATTTTGAATCTGTCTTTACATCAAGAAATAATAAATGCGTTGTACTGAAAAACGGATGAGATTTTTTTAATACTACGAAGTATTAAATACTGTGTTTATAATAAATATTTGTAAAGGAACGGTGGCTGTTTTACCGACGATTTTAAAAAGCTGAATTCTGCCGACAAAGCTATGAAAAATAAATATTTATCATATGTAAAAAGCAGTGCGGTAAACTCCGAACTTGAGCAAACCAATAAATTCAGTTTGCAAATGTTTTACACCGCCGAACTTGAAAATGTATATTACAGTGAAAAATCGGATTGCTTTATCGTTGCAGACATTGAAAACAACAATGTATATTTGCACAGTGTGCTTTACAAAAATTACATTCCGCTATTTTTAAAAAACTTACACACTTTTCTTGACAAAGCCAAATAGTTTGGCGAGTTTCAAATTTGATTTTTAAAATAGTAATTTGCTAAACAATATTTACATTATTATTTTTCCCCGCAAATTTTTTCAAGACCTGCTTTGTCGAGTATTTTTATTCCTCTGTAATGTGTGGCAAGTATGCCTTGTGCGGATAATCTGCTCAATGCTTTTGTAACGGTGATTCGTGACACTCCTACCGTCAATGCAATTTCCTCGTGTGTGAGCGATACTTTGCCGTCAACCATATCGTCAAGTAAAAGTTTTGCTATTCGTGCGTCTGCCTGCATAAATGTCATTGAGTCAAGCTGGGTGGTAAGCAGTCTTATTCTTGTGGCGAGAATTTCAAGCAGTTCAAATGCAATCGGAGGATTTTTTTGAATAAGGTCGAGGAGAATTTTTTTATCAATAATTGTCAGCTCGCTTGCAGTTACGGCTTTTGCGGAGCTTACCCTCGGTTTGTGGTCAAAAAAAGCGCCCTCGCCAATCAATTCCCCTTTTGCGGCAGTGTTCAGAGTTTTTTCCATTCCGTCGGGAGAAATCATAAATACCGTTGCTTTGCCTTTCTTTATATAGTAAAAGCTGTCGGCAATGTCGCCTTGGTGATAGATTATCTCACCCTTTGCAAAAGATTTGGTGTACGGCAAACTGTCAAACAGAGTTTTCATATCGTAGTGTATGTTGTAAAGTTGCGTGGGAGGAGTGTTAAGATTTTTTTCCATAGTTTCACCTCGGTTGTCGATTGGTAAATGCGGTTTATAAAACTTTTGCCGAGCAATTATAAAAGTTTGGTCAACCTTTTTAAAGGCTTGACCTAAATTTTAAAATTATTTGCCTAAAATTGAGCGATAAATCATATTTTAGCGACAAAGTTCTTATTTTATTTTAATTGTAGCATACTTTACAATCTTTTTGCAAGCGGTATGTAATAATGATATTAGAAAAAATATAAGGAGTGATATTTATGGGTATGACTATGTCACAGAAAATTCTTGCGGCTCACGCAGGTCTTTCAGAGGTTAAGGCAGGTCAGCTTATTGAGGCTAAACTCGATATGGTACTCGGTAACGATGTAACATCACCTGTTGCAATCAATGTTTTTGAACAGAACGGTGCAACAGCAGTATTTGATAACACTAAAATTGCTATGATTATGGACCACTTTACTCCTAATAAGGATATTAAAGCGGCTACTCAGGTTAAGCAGGTAAGAACTTTTGCAGATAAATACGACATCAAAAACTACAGAGATGTAGGTCAGATGGGCATTGAACACGCACTTTTGCCTGAACAAGGTCTTGTCGGACCGGGTTGTTTGTGCATCGGTGCAGACTCTCACACCTGTACATACGGTGCACTCGGTGCATTTTCGACAGGTGTCGGCTCAACAGATATGGCCGCAGGTATGATTAGCGGTAAGGCATGGTTCAAAGTTCCTGCCGCTATTAAATTTAATCTTGTCGGCAAGCCACAGGGATTTGTAAGCGGTAAAGATGTTATCCTCCACATTATCGGTATGATAGGTGTTGACGGTGCGCTTTACAAATCAATGGAATTTACAGGCGAGGGCGTTCAGTACCTCAACATTGATGACAGACTTTGCATTGCAAATATGGCTATTGAGGCAGGCGCTAAAAACGGTATTTTCCCTGTTGACGATGTAACCCGTGAATACTGCAACGGCAGATATCAGGGTACACCTGTTGAATATACAGCAGATGAGGACGCTGTGTACGACGAGGAATACACAATTGACCTTAGTGAAATTCGTCCTACCGTTGCTTTCCCACATCTTCCGGAAAACACAAGAACAGTTGACGAAATCGGCGAAACAGAGGTTAAGATTGACCAGTGCGTTATCGGTTCCTGCACAAACGGCAGAATTACCGATCTTAGAGCTGCCGCAGAGGTATTCAAGGGCAGAAAGATAGCAAAGAATGTAAGATGCATTATCTTCCCGGGTACACAGGCAATCTGGTTACAGGCTATGCACGAGGGACTTTTTGATATATTTATTGAGGCAGGCGCGGTAGTTTCTACTCCGACTTGCGGTCCTTGTCTTGGCGGACATATGGGTATTCTTGCCGCAGGCGAAAAAGCTATTTCAACAACAAACCGTAACTTTGTAGGCAGAATGGGTCATGTTGACAGTGAGGTTTACCTCGCAAGCCCGGCTGTAGCTGCCGCAAGTGCTGTTAAGGGTTACATTACAGACCCTGCAAAGCTTTGATTTTTTGAAAGGTAGGTACTGATTATGAACGCTAAGGGTACAGTCCACAAGTTTGGCGACAATGTAGATACAGATGTAATTATTCCTGCTCGTTACCTCAACACAGCATCTCACAAAGAGCTTGCCGCTCACTGTATGGAGGATATTGACGCAGAATTTGTAAATAAGGTTCACGAGGGCGACATTATGGTTGCCGAAAAGAACTTCGGCTGCGGTTCTTCAAGAGAACACGCACCGATTGCAATTAAAGCAAGCGGTATTTCCTGCGTAATTGCTTCGACTTTTGCAAGAATTTTCTACCGCAACTCAATCAATATCGGTCTTCCGATTCTTGAGTGTGACGAGGCAGCAAAGGAAATCAAAGAGGGCGATGTTGTTTCCGTAAACTTTGATACAGGTGTTATCACAGACGAAACAACAGGCAAGACTTATCAGGCAGAGCCTTTCCCGGAGTTTATTCAGAACATTATTAAAAAAGGCGGACTTATTAAGTCTATTATGTAATTTATGGGCAACAAAGGCAAAACTTTGCCGCTTTTTTGCAAAATTAAAGGTTCTGTTCTAAATGTTGGAGTAGTATTAATAAATTATTTAGCTAAAGCTATGCGCTAAACCATAATTTCCAAAACTTTTGACAAAGAACCTTTTTATCGGAAATTAAAAAAGCTATACATTAACAAGATTGGTGAATTATGGTAAACGAAATTTTTGAAAAACTTTCCGCATTGCCGCAGGTAGAGGCTATTGCTCTCGGTGGTTCCCGTGCAAACGGTGTTTTTGACGAAAAATCAGATTATGATGTTTATGTGTATGTTACAGATAACATCGACAACGGTGTAAGAGAAAATATCCTTGCGCCTTACTGTTCACAAATGGAAATCGGCAATCATTATTGGGAGTTTGAAGATAATATTATACTCAAAGACGGTGTTCCTATGGACATTATATACCGTCCTATGGATAAATTCGATAAATTTATAAGCTATACTGTTTTTGAACATCACGCAAACCACGGTTATACAACTTGTTTTTGGCATAACATTATTACATCGCAGATCGTGTATGACCCAAGCGGTAAATATGCAGAGATTAAAAAGAAGTTTACCGTTCCGTATCCCGAAGAACTCCGTCAAAATATTATAGATTTAAATATGAAGATGCTTTCGGGTATTTTGCCGTCATTTGACAAGCAGATAAAAAAAGCGATTGACAGAAACGATTTTGTAAGTGTAAATCACAGAACAGCCGCTTTTGTTGCAAGCTATTTTGATGTTATTTTTGCAGTGAACAGACTTACCCACCCGGGAGAAAAAAGACTTGTTCAAATTTGCAAGGAACGCTGTGAAATTTTACCAAAGGATTTTGAAGAAAATCTTGACAAATTGCTTAAGGAAAAACCGACTGAAAAAATTATGGAAGTTATTGCCGATATGGTGAAAAACCTTAAAGAGATAATTTAGATTTAAATTTATTTTTATTTAGTTATAGTTGCCGCAACATTTAAACAAACAGCTTTGTTTTCGCTTATGCCGATTCAAAGCTGTTTTTATTTATTGCAAACCGTTGCCAAATAACCTAATCTTGTAAATGTAATTTATAGATGCTATAATTATCATATAAATAAAACCGAGATGAAACGGAGATGAAGATTTGAAAACGGCAGTAATCACAGGAGCGTCGGGCGGTATCGGCTCGGCAACGGCGCTTGCTTTTGCAAAGGACGGATACAATGTTGTTTTGCAGTATAACAATTCACAAGACAAGGCGCTTGCGCTTGCAAAAAAGATAGAGAACGAAACTAACTCGACTGCATTACCTGTTAAATCGGATGTTTCATCTTCGCAAGAAGTTACTTTCCTTTTTGACGAAGTTGAAAATCGGTTCGGCAATGTTGATGTGCTTGTGAATAACGCAGGAATAGCACAGCAAAAACTTTTTACGGATATAACGGATGAGGATTGGAGAAGAATGACAGGCACTAACCTTGACGGCGTTTTTTATTGTTCAAGAGAGGTACTGAAACACTTTATGATAAAAAATCACAGCGGGGTTATACTAAATGTCAGTTCAATGTGGGGGCAGGTAGGTGCGTCCTGCGAGGTGCATTACAGCGCCGCAAAGGCAGGCGTAATCGGACTTACAAAGGCGCTTGCAAAGGAAGTCGGACTTTCGGGTATTCGTGTCAATTGCATTGCACCCGGAGTTGTGATGACCGATATGATGAAATCGTTTGACGAGCAGACTGTGAATGAATTAAAAGATGAAACTCCGCTCAATATGCTCGGCGAACCTGATGATATAGCGCAGACCGCATTGTTTTTGTGCTCGGATAAGGCAAAGTTTATTACAGGACAAGTCCTCGGTGTAAACGGCGGATTTGTGATATAAATTCAGATTAACAAAGAAAATATAAAAATCGTTTTTTTATACTCTGTTTTATGATTAAGGTTTGTTTATTACGGAATTTTTAATCAATCTTTTAACACTATTATATAAAATGTTGAAAACTTCGTTCAAAGGAGAATATCAATGAATCCCAAAATGGCAATACTCCGCAAAAGAGCTATGGCACTGCCTCTTTTGCCCGGGGTATATATTATGCATTCCGCTGACGGTGAAATTATTTACATCGGAAAGGCAAAGGCTTTGAGAAACCGTGTCAGCCAATACTTTGGTTCTCAAAACAACCACGCAGAAAAAGTGCGCCGTATGGTTGACAATGTTGACCACTTTGAATACATTATCACAGACAGCGAGTTTGAGGCGCTCATTCTTGAGTGCAGTCTGATTAAACAGCACACCCCAAAATATAATATTCTCCTTAAAGACGATAAGGGCTACAGTTACATCAAGGTCAGCGGCGACAAATGGCGCAAAATTTCTTATGTTCTCCAGAAAAATGACGATAATGCCGAATACATCGGACCGTACAAAAGCAGTTACTATGTAAAGAGCGCAGTTGAGGAGGCTAACAAAATTTTTATGCTCCCAACCTGCAATCGCAAGTTCCCGCAGGATTTTGGCAAGGGCAGACCGTGTCTTAACTATCATATCAAACTTTGTTCCGCTCCGTGCACGGGAAAGGTGAAATTTGCCGATTATAACGAAAGCGTAGAACAGGCGCTTGCGTTTTTAAAGGGAGGTTCGTCAAATTCGGTTAAAGACCTCACTAAGAAAATGGAGGAGGCGGCAGAAAATCTTGAATTTGAAAGAGCCGCAAGAATCCGTGATAAAATCAGCTCAATTAAAAAAATGGGGGACAAGCAAAAGGTTGTTGCAAACAAGGTTCTTGACGAAGATGTTATCGGCAGTTTTTCGGACGGAAAAAAGACCTGCTATCAGGTATTTCGCTTTGAGGGCGGTAGGCTTTTTGACAGAGAAAGTTTTGTTTTTGATTCGGGAGACAGTGACAGTGAAACCGAGGAATTTATCTTGCGCTACTATACTATTCGTGACGATATACCGAAAAATATTGCCATTGACAAAGATTTTGACGGTTTGACCGCAATGCAGGATTGGCTGAGCGAAAAGCGTGGCAGTAAGGTGTATGTTACAGTTCCGCAAAGGGGTGAGCAGGCACAGCTTATGGCAATGTGCCGTTCAAACGCCGCCGAAGAACTTGCACAGCGCAAGGGTGCGACAGTCAAGGAATACAGTGTACTTGAAGAGCTTAAGGAATTGCTCGGACTTGAAAAAATACCGCAATACATTGAAAGCTACGATATTTCAAACCTTGCCGGTACGGAAAATGTTGCGGGTATGATTGTTTATAAAAACGGCAAGCCGTACAAGTGCGCCTATAAAAAATTTAAGATAAAGGGTTTTGAGGGACAGGACGACTACGCATCTATGGCGGAGGTTATCGGCAGACGATTTGACGAATATTATAAAGCCGAAAAGGCAGATGAGGGCTTCGGAAAACTGCCCGACCTGATTTTGCTTGACGGCGGTAAAGGTCAGGTTGCGGTAGTAAAAAAAGTTTTGCGGGAAATGAATATTGATGTGCCGCTTTTCGGATTGGTTAAAGATGACAAACACCGTACAAGGGCGGTTACGGGTGACGGCGGAGAAATTTCTGTCAGCTCACGCAGGGCATTGTTTACTTTCCTTAGCAAAATGCAGGACGAAGTGCACCGCTTTGCAATCGGCTATCACCACAGCAGGCGAAGTAAAAATACTTTTAAAAGCTCGCTTACCGATATTGAAGGTATAGGGGAGAAGAGAGCAAGGGCAATGCTTAAGTATTTCAGGACGATTGACAATATTTCAAAGGCAGACCTTGAAGAGCTTGAGGGATGTCCGCAAATGACAAAAAATGCGGCAATAGCGGTGTACAGATACTTTCATTCAAATGAAAAAACGACAGAAAATTGAATTAATAAAAATGTTGTAATTTTTGTAATAATATGTTATAATTATGTAATATTGAAGAAAATACATTCGTAATAAGTGCTTTTATGCTTTATACGAAAAAAGGAAGATGTTATGAGGGTAATAACAGGAACGGCAAAAGGCAGGCGACTTGAAACCCTTGAGGGAGAAGATGTAAGACCTACCACCGAAAGAATAAAAGAGGCCGTATTTTCAATTATACAGTTTGAAATTATGGGACATACATTTCTCGACCTTTTTGCAGGCTCGGGACAGATGGGTATTGAGGCAATAAGCAGAGGCGCAAGCTCGGCGTATTTTGTTGACGCATCAAAAAAATCGCTTGATGTAGTGCGAAAAAATGTTTCTGCGGTTAAATTTGACAAAGAGGCAAAGCTGTTTGCAATGGATTACCGCAGCTTTCTTTCTATGAACTCAACCGAGTTTGACATAGCGTTTTTAGACCCGCCGTACAAAAAAGGAATTTTGCAGGACGCACTTCCTATTGTGGCGGAGAATATGCGTGAAACAGGCATAATTATTGCAGAAAATCCCTTTGACGAACAAATTTCTGCAAATTACGGCGATTTTGTACTTGACAGAGAATATCGCTATGGTAAAATAAAAATAAGCACATTCAGACATAAGGATTTTTTGTAATGGAAAAAACAGTTATTTGTCCGGGCAGTTTTGATCCGGTTACGCTGGGACATATCGACATTATCAAGCGTGCCGCAAATATGTTTGACAAGGTTATAGTCGGTGTGTTTACCAACGAAAAAAAGACTCCAAGCTTTTCTGCGGAGGAGAGAATACAGTTTTTAAAGGAATCAACCGCAGGTATCGAGAATGTTGAAATAGTAAGCTACAGCGGCTTGCTTGCTCAATATTGCAAAGAGCGCAAGGTTGACGCAATAGTAAAAGGATTAAGAGCTGTGTCTGACTTTGAATATGAATTTCAGCAGGCACTCACCAATAAAAGGCTTAATCCGCAGCTTGAAACAATATTTCTGACAGCGGAGTCGGAGTCAATGTATTTAAGTTCAAGTATGGTGCGTACGGTAGCTTCTCTCGGCGGTGATATAAGCAATTTTGTTCCCGAGATGATTCATGACAGAATTGTTGAAAGACTTTATAAAAAAGAAAAGTAAACCTTAAATAAAGGAGATAATAAATTATGAAAATTGATGATTTAATTTTAGAGCTTCAGGATATACTTGGCTCAGCTAAGTCTGTACCTTTTTCAGGCGGCAAGGTAATGGTTGACAGCGATGAGATGTACAACATTATTGAGCAGATTCAGGACGCAATGCCGTCAGAAATCAGCCAGGCAAAGAATGTAGTTGCCGACAGAAAGGCAATTCTTACAGAGGCTAAGAAAGAGGCAGAAAACATTATTCGCAATGCCGAAGATCGCAAAAAGACAATCCTCAATCAGAACGAGCTTGTTCGTGAGGCAAAGGTTAAGGCTAAGGAAATTGTTGACGATGCAAAGGCAAAATCAAAGGAAATCCGCACAGCTACAAATGTTTACTCTGACAGCATTTTAAAGACAACAGAAGAAACACTTTCTTCACAGCTTGATATTGTAAAGAAAACAAGAGAAAAGTTTTCAGAACAGCAGAGAACGCAGAAGAAAGCATAATTCAAAATTGAATTACAGTTAAGTAAAGCCCTGTCATAATTTAAACTATGACAGGGCTGTTTTTGTTTTTAAAATTAAAAATCGCAAAAGAAAAAAATCCATCTGAATCAGATGGATTTCATTATGTTGGCATTTCCCTATCTTTCCGGGCCGTCACCAGCCAAGTATTTTCGGCACCACTGAGCTTAACTTCTGTGTTCGGTATGGGAACAGGTGGACCCTCAGCGTCATCAACACCAACTGTTTAATTGCGTTCTCACAAGAGAACAATTGATATTATACAGCATTAAATTGTATTTGTCAATACCTTTTTTAAAATTTTTATAAATTATGTTTTAGCGAAGTGTCGGTCGACCAAACTTTTATAATTAATTGGCAAAGCAATTTGCTAAATCATAATTTACCCCAACTTTTGATATAAAATTTTGCAAAAGAAAAATCCACCTAAATCAGATGGATTTTGTTATGTTGGCATCTCCCTATCTTTCCGGGCCGTCACCAGCCAAGTATTTTCGGCACCACTGAGCTTAACTTCTGTGTTCGGTATGGGAACAGGTGGACCCTCAGCGTCATCAACACCAACTGTTTAATTGTGTTCTCACAAGAGAACATTTGGTATTATACAGCATTAAATTGTATTTGTCAACACTTTTTTTGAATTTTTTTAAATTATTGCAAATAAAGCAAAAAATAGCAATATGCAATACATTTTTTGTTTGTTTTTCACTTTTGAAAATTAAAACAAAGTCATATTTTTTGAGGAAATATTGACTTAAAACGAAAAAAGTCGTACAATTAAGAGGAATGGAATGATGATTATGAATAAAGCAAAAGAAATTTTATTTTCGCTTTCGTCCCTCTCAATTTTCAGAGGAATTTTAAACAGAAGCGTACCAAAGGCATATTACAAATTATTAAATTCTATGGACAAAAAGCCCGAGGAGTTTTTAAACGCATACGGCGAGTTTTTCTCTCTTATCAGTGAAAGAGGCTGCAGCAATCGCCTTGCCTATGCTTTTACCGAGGCTGCATTGTTTGATGAAAACTGCTTTACAAGAGCTGCGGCTGCCGGTAAGTACAACACACTTCCCGACAATCTTTTAAAAGCCGTAAAGCGTGACTGTCAGGCTATTTTAAATGCTGCTTCACTTACTTCTCAAGAGCTTATTCAGTGCTATTGCGCATCAAATGATTTGGCAACCGTTGCCGATATGGGCTATGTTGCCGAGCATCTTCCAAAATGGGAGTGCGGCGAGTGTGCAGAGAGCTTTAAGATGTTTGACGGTTCGCTTGAAAAGGTAGCTAAGTATTATAAAGAAAACGGCTGCGGAATTTTTGCCCGTTATAAGGCGTTTATTTGGCGTGACGGCGATATTCAGCCTGTTTTGCACCCCGATAAAATCGATATGGATTCATTTACAGGCTACGAAAGACAGCGTGACATCGTTGTCGGCAATACAAAATCCTTTATTGAGGGTAAGGCTTGCAATAACTGCCTGCTTTACGGCGATATGGGTACAGGTAAAAGTTCTACCGTTAAAGCCATTGCAAATGAATTCCGCAAAGACGGCTTGAGAATTGTTGAAATTCCAAAGGAAAGACTTATCGACTTCCCGATTCTGGTTGATAAGATTGCAACTCTGCCTATGAAGTTTATCATATTTATTGATGACCTTTCTTTCCAGAAGCAGGATCAGAGTTACACGACATTGAAAGCGGTGCTTGAGGGCGGTATTGCGGCTCGTCCTGACAATGCGCTTATTTATGCGACATCTAACCGTCGTCATCTTGTTAAGGAGAGCTTTGCCGACCGTACGGATGATGATATCAACACCCGTGATAATATGCAGGAAACACTCTCGCTTTCAGACCGTTTCGGTTTGTCGGTATGTTATTCTGCTCCGTCAAAGAAAGAATTTCTTGACATTGTTTTTGCTCTTGCCAAAGAAAACGGAGTTAATCTTACGGAAGAAGAGCTTGAGGCAGGCGCAGAGCGTTTTGCACTTTCAAGAGGCGGTCGTTCACCGAGATGTGCAAAGCATTATATTGAATCTCTATTTGCTAAATAAACGGAGGTAAATAATGAAGAAAATTGTTTCAGTATTCCTTGCGTCGGCACTTGCTGTTTCAGCTTGTGCGGGACTTGCGGGCTGTAGCGGCGACAATAAAAACTATCCCGTATCTGTTGCGGATATTACTATAGAAACCGAGCCTAAAGATATTGTTGTGCTTTCTGACGAAACGGCAGACATTATTTCTTATTTAGGTTATGCCAAGAAAATGGTAGGCAGAAGTGACGAGGTTACTCAAAACTTTTTATCGGTGGCACCGAGTGTGGGTTCGGCTGCAAATCCTGATGTTGAAAAAATCAAATCGTATGCAGCCGATATTGTTTTTGCAGATGACACACTTGACGAAAATGCAAAGAAAGAGCTTACCGACGCAGGTATTATGGTGCTAAATGTTGCTTCACCCGAAACCACAACAGAGCTTGAAACCGTGTATCTTACTCTCGGAAAGATTCTTGGCGGTTCTGTTGACGGAGCAAAAACAGGTGAAGATTCTTATAAAGATTTAATTGACACCATGAAAACTTACAAAGCCGAAGTCAACAGCAATGTTTCCAAAACAATTTGCTATTTGTACCTTGAGGGAGATAAGCTCCATACTCTCCACAGCGGAACATACGGCGATATGCTTTTGGGATACACAGGTGCGGTAAATGCCGCTGTAAATGTATCCGAAAGCGAGATTGACACAAAAATTTTAAAGATTGCAAATCCGGATTATATATTGTATGACGATGACGCAACTTTGCAGTTTATTAAGAATGACTCTGACCTTAAGGGATTAAAAGCTGTTAAGAATAAACAAACTCTTATGATTTCACAGGAAGAAATCAGCAGAATGGGTACAACTTCACTTTTTACATTGAATAAGATTATGAACTTTATGTATCCCGACAGACTTAAGAAAAATACGGACGCAACCTCCGAATCGGTTGTTCCGTCAGCCGTTGAGGGTGCAACAACAGCTACAAAATCGGCATCAAATACACAGACAACCACGCAGGCTGCAACAACTGCCGCAAATGCAAACGGTTCGGTTGAAAGCCAATACAAAATAAAGGTAAGCGGTCTTTCACTTAAACTTGACGATGAAAACGATAATGTAAAGGCTATGCAGCAGCGTTTGTTTGACCTCGGTTACATTACAGATAAGGATAATGTGACGGGTTATTACGGCAAAGTTACTCAAAAGGCTGTAAAAGATTTCCAAAAAGCGAGCGGACTTAAACAGTCAGGCACAGCAGATAATAAAACTCTTACAGCACTCTTTAAGAGTGACGCCAAGGCAAAGGCTTAACGCTTTTTCGCTGTTTACAATGTACACAGTTAATTACAGGTCACGATTTTTCGTGACCTGTTTTGGAATTTAAGAAAAATTTTGTGGTTCTTTATCAAAAGTTGGGATAAATTATAGCTTAGCGCACGGGTTAAGCAAAATAATTAAAAAATTCAGGTCAAGCCTTTTTAGGCTGACAAACTTTTTTGCGGGGCGGATAATCCGTTAATTTCAAAGGCTATTGCCCGATTGTTAAAAAATATTTACAAAAGGAGAAATCAAAATGCAGGGAAAATGGAGAGAAAATCTTATAAAAATAAAACCGTATGTAGCAGGTGAACAGTCAAACGATAAGGATATGATTAAACTTAACGCAAACGAAAATCCCTATCCGCCGTCACCGCAGGTTAAAAAAGTTTTTGAAAAATACGCACAGAACAGTGATGGGCTAAAAAAATATCCTAATTCGGATTCGATAATTTTAAAAGATGCCATTGCTCAAAGATATAATGTAAACAGAAATAATGTATTTGTCGGCAACGGCTCGGATGATGTAATAGCATTGTCTTTTATGGCTTTCTTTAATTCTGATAAGCCGATTTTATATCCTGATATTACCTATTCTTTTTATCCTGTATGGTGTTCGCTTATAAAAATTCCGTACAAGACAATCCCTGTTGACGAAAATTTTGAAATTCACGCCGAAGATTACTATACGGAGAACGGCGGTATTATTATTCCTAACCCGAATGCGCCGACGAGCATTTGCAAACCGCTTGACTTTGTAATCGACATTGTTGAGCATAATCCCGACAGCGTTGTTATTATTGACGAGGCTTATGTTGACTTTGGCGGAGAGTCTGCCGTTGAGCTTACAAAGAAGTACGAAAATCTCCTTGTTACCCAAACTTTTTCAAAATCACGCTCACTTGCAGGTATGCGTATCGGCTTTGCAATCGGCAGTGAAGAGTTGATTGCTACGCTTGAAACCGTTAAAAATTCATACAATTCATATGTTATGGACAGCATTGCACTTGAGGTCGGTACTGCTTCTGTGAATGACGAGGAATACTTTAAGGAATGTGTTAATAAGGTTATCGCTACAAGAGAGAGGGTAAGGGATGAACTCATTGCGCTTGGCTTTGATGTAAAAAAGAGCGCAACAAACTTCCTTTTTGCAACTCATAAAGAATATTCCGCAAAAGAAATATTTGAATATCTGAAAACCAAGAAAATTTTTATCAGATATTTTAATGTTCCGAGAATTGATAACTACTTAAGAATTTCTATAGGTAGAGATGAAGAAATGGATAAGATGATTGCGGCAATGAAAGAGTTTTTTATATAAGAGAATTTATTAAGTATTTTTTGAAAAACGGGATTTAACCTATAAAATAAAAACATCTGTGTCGGCTTGATTTTTATACAAAATAATTTTTCCTTTGTAACACAAAAGTCACATTCGTTCGTTAAAATAAATAATGGTACATTGTTTTTGCTCTTGTTTAGCTAAAGCACAGTAAATATTTGAAAAATTACATATAAAAACCAATGTTTTGTATGTTTACTATATGGTAAAATTTTGGTATAATATTTTTTAAAATTCAGAACGGATAAAAATATGAGGTAATATATGAATATTTCAGACAAAAAATCAAGAATTTTTCTTGCTGTTGTCATAGTTTTAAGCCTTGCGCTAAGCACTGTTTTTATGATGAACAAACAGGGCTATCACGAGGACGAGCTTTTGACATATAATCTCGCAAATTCGGCTAATACACTCAAAACTGACGGTGAATGGAACAGCGGTGCCGATTTTATCGACTATCTTTCCGTATCGGACGGTGACCGCTTTAATTATGAACAGGTTTATGAAAATCAAATAATTGACGCTTCTCATCCGCCTTTTTACTACGGACTTGTGCATACTGTATGCTCGCTGTTTCCAAATCAATTCTCAAGATATTTTGCGTTTTCGATAAATGTTCTTGCAATGGCAGGCATTTTGATTATGCTGTTTAAAATCGTAAAGAGAATTACCAAAAATAATCTCTATGCTCTCATAGCGACAGGCGCTTTTGCGTTCAGTATTGCCTGTACTACAATGACTATTTATTTGAGAATGTACGCAACGCTTACATTTTTTGTGCTTTCAATGATTTATATGAACCTGAAAATCTTTGAGAGAAAGAATACCGCAAAATTTACCGATTTCTTGATTTTAGGGCTTATAACATTGCTTGGCACGCTTACGCAGTATTACTTCATCTTGTTTGAGGGACTTACAGGTCTTATTATGCTTGTGTTCCAAATTAAGGAAAGAAACATAAAGGATTTAATAAAGTACATAATTACTGCTGTTCTCGGCAGTGCGGCGGCACTTTGTATTTATCCGTACATCATTACAAATGTGCTCGGCGGCAACCGTGGTTTCGGTTCGCTTAGCATTTCAATTGACCCGATTACCGTTGTTACTTATTTTGCGTATAAAATCGGCACATACATTCAGGTGCTGGCAAAAGATGTGTTCTTAAATCAAATATGGCTGCTTGCTCTCTGCAGTGTTGCTCTTATCGGTTTTTGGATTTACCTGCGCTTTGTCAGAAAGGAAAAACTTTCTCGTACCGCATTTATGGCTTTTGTTCCGTCACTTGTTTATTTTGTTGCAATTTCACTTGTTTCTCCGTTTAACAGCGACCGCTACATTATGGCGTCTTTACCGATGCTTGTAACTGTATTTGTGCTTGCACTTATTAAATTTACAAGAGTTACGGGCAAAAAATGGCTCACAACAGCCGTACCGATTTGCCTTGCGGTTACCTGTGCAATCGGATATATCACTGTAAAGCCGTACTATATGTACGGTGTAAAGACGGAGCTTTACACTCCGCAGACTTCTAAATGCGTATTTGTCGGCACTGCAATGCTTGAGTGGAACAAGAGCATTGACAAGCTTGCAAATTACGATGAAACTATGATTGTTCAGACGGCTGATTTTTCTCCTGCTCTTGCAGATGAACTTGAAGATTTTGCAGAGAAGAGGGGAGTAATTACCAACGGAAAGATTACCGAGTTTATGGACGGTTATATGAATAACGGCAGTGAAAAGGAAAAGACCGACAGTATGCAGGCTATCAAAACGGACTTAAAACTTGCGAATGAGAATGAAATTACAGTTTACATTTCAAGACTTGCCGACAAAGACAAGGTAATTAAGTATATTACAGAGAATACAAAATTCAAAAATTATGACTTGATTTCAAAGGATTACAGCTTTGACGAGTTTTACAATTGGTACGATTACTTTGTGGAAACCGAATCTTATTGTAATGTGTACAAATTTTATTAATAAAGATAAGGATTGCGAAAAATTATGAAAGACAGAAAAGATGCGATTGGATTTGTTTTTTCAGGCGGCGGATTGCAGGGTATTGCGCACATCGGTGCGGTAACCGCTTTATATGAACTTGGCATAAGACCCGAATATGTTTCGGGAACAAGCTCGGGTTCGATTATGGCAATGTTGGTTGCTATGGGGCTTGAACCGAAAGAAATGCACGAGGTAGCAAAAAAATATTGGAAAATTCTTGCCGAAATTGACAACGGACTTATATTCAAGGCACTTGCGCAGTTTATCGTTTATAAAAAAATTCAGAAAAACGGCATAAAAAACGGCGAAATAATTTCTGATGTTGTAAAAGAAGTGCTTGCCTTAAAGGGACTTGAAAATGATTTTAAGTCTTTGCCGATTAATCTTTCTGTCTGTACCGTTGACACAATGACAACAGACGAATGTATTTTTACAACCTATGACGAACACCTTGAAAGAGAGCATATACACTATCTTACAGATGTTCCGCTCGATGTTGCGGTAAGAGCGAGTATGTCGTTTCCTGCAATTTACACAACCTGCCCGTATAAAGAATATGACTTTGTTGACGGCGGTTCAAAGGATAACCTGCCTGTAAGAGTGTTAAAGGATATGGGCGTAGGCAAGGTGCTTGCAATCGGATTTGATATTTTGCAGTATAAACCGGACGCAGGCCTTGACGGACTTATCAAGGTTATATGGCGTGCTCTCGATGTGTATTCAATTGACAGTACCAGAGAATCAATGAAGCTTGCCGACCTCGCCGTGCAGATAAAGAATGAAAATACCGCCCTTTTTTCTATCGACAGTGTTGACGATACTATTCAAGAGGGGTATGATGCAATTATGGCTAATAAGGACGAGATTTTAAAAGTTTTTGGATAAATTAAACGGCTGTTGCGATTTAAGCAACAGCCGTAATTTTTATCGTGTTATCAGATTTTTTATTAAAAGTTGGGGTGAATTATGGTTTAACGGAGTGTCGGTCGGGCATTGAAATTTAGCTAACGCTAAATTATCCTCCAAAAAGCAAAAAAAGTTTACTCAATTTTTTCTAAAATTGCGGGTTTGGGCAGCGCCCATAAAAATCTTACGATATAACAAATTGTTATGCACTGACAGCCTGCTGTCAGTGTACGTAAAACAGAATTTGAAAAAACAGGCGGTAGCCGTTGTAAACGGGAATGCCCAAAATATAGGCAACGCATTGCGTTGCCTATGAAGATTAAGTATGTTTTCTTTTATTGCTCTCGCATTGACTTTCGCCTATTTGTTCAAGCCGCCGAACAGCAAGCTGTTCGGCTATCGTCAGATTGCGTAAGCGGAAAGTATTTGTGGGCTTTGCCCACACCCACAACCTTTGAAAAGGTTGACCAAACTTTTATAATTACTTGTCAAAACACTCTGCTAAACTATAATTTTAAACTACCTTGACGGTAACATCAATTCTTTTTGTGCGGTGCATTGTGTCTTCAACGCTGTAAGTCAGCTTATATGTACCGACTTTATCGGTAAGAACATTGCCTGTTACGAATATTTTATCTGTAATATTGTTTGAACAGGTGTCAACAGCGGTTACACCCTCAAGCAGGTCGGCGGTTTCGCCTTTGGTTATAGTCAAATCGCTTGCGCCGTGAATTTCAGGTGTCTTTGCTGCATACGGGTTCTGCGGATCATCGTCGGTAGGGTCCCAGCCACAGGTATGGTCGGTAATTTTAATTGCCTCCGGTTTGCCGAGCGGGCCCGGATTGTTGTCATCGTAAACGGTTACGGGTGTGTTTTCGGGACAATTATCATATATCCACTTTACATCTGCGGTTTCCATTCTTACACAGCCGAGTGAACCCTCATCTCCGAGTTTGTTGAACTCCTCGGTTTCGAGTGTGTCGGCGCTTGCGTCTTCATACGGAACGGAATGAAAAAGATAATCGCCGTAAAATCCCGATACATAATGACCGTAAACATCATTGAAAAGCGGATTCCATTCCTGCTTGTAGTAAATGTAGAAATCGTCGCCGAGAACGGTAGCTTTGTTAACACCGGTTGAACAAATCATTGCACGGACAGGAACAGTATATTCGCCGTTTTTGTCATAAGTGTAAACCGTAACGCAGTTTTGCGAGCGATTGACTTTAATAAAATAAGGATTTTTCTCGTAAATATTATTAAGATTTTCATTGAGAACATCAGTGTTTGCAAGATAGCAGGTTGAATATCCGTCATAAATGCTCTGCGACTGAGCAGCAACCGTAATATTGTAGGTATGGCGGGTGTTGCCTATCTGTGCGGTAATTGTAGCCGTACCCTCGCTTAAGCCGTCAATTCTTCCACCGTCATCAACGGTAACGATATTGTTGTCACTGCTTGACCACTTTGATTTTACAAGTTCTTCGGCGGTTGCCTCCGACGGAGTGATAATTTTTATTTCATTACATTCAATGCTTATATCGGCGGTTTCGCCCGTTACAATAACGGTCGGCTGTTTGCTGTTTGCCGACGAAGGTTGAGTTGTATTAATGTTTTTATTGTCGGCAGGTACTGAATTATCGGAAGTTCTACCTGCCACAGCGGTTACTATTACCGATACGCCAAGCACTGCCGCAAGCGTAAGAATAAAGGATTTACGATTAATGGATTTAAAATTCATCAAATTATTCCTTTCGTTTGTGTCTTTTAGTTTATTTTATTACATTATTATATATGTTTTTTTAAAAAAGTTCAAGAAATATTTAAATATTCAACAAAATCCCCGTGAAATATGTTAGAATATGTTTGGTGATTGGATATGTTACATTTTATAAAACACTTCAGAACGATTACAAGACACAGGCATAAGGTTATTGCTCACTGCGCAAAGGCAGGAATACTTTGGCAGGGGTTAAGGCACGACCTTTCAAAATATTCACCGACGGAGTTTATTCCTGGTGCAAAGTACTACCAGGGCAACAGAAGTCCTAACGAAAAAGAAAGGGAGCTTTACGGCTATTCAAAGGCATGGATGCATCATAAGGGCAGAAACCGTCATCACTACGAGTATTGGAATGACTACAATCCTAAGACAAAGCAGATAGAAAATGTGGAAATGCCGCTTAATTATGTAATCGAAATGTTTTGTGACAGGGTCGCCGCAAGTAAAATATATAACGGTTCAAATTACAAAGACAGAGATTCTTTGGATTACTTTGGCAGGGTAAAGGGCAAACACCGTATGCACGAAAACACAGAGAAACTGCTTGAAGAATTACTTACAATGCTGAGTGAAAAGGGAGAAGAAGAAACTTTTGCTTATATAAGAAAATTAAGAAAAATCAAAAAATAATTTCTTTGTGATTTTAATGAATTTATTTTACCGATTTTGCATTTTAAAGTGCTGAAATGTTTTTGCCGCTTGTAAAGAACAGAACAAAAATCAACAAAATTTATGTAAAAACAAATAATAAAAAACAAGTAATTGTTAAATTTTTCACATATTAAAAAATATACCGAAAATCGGTGGCGCTATAGGCAAAAAATATAGGGAAAATTCGGCTTTTTTAGGCAAAAATAAAAAGCATTGGTATTTTTTGAAAATCCTTGACTTTACCAAAAAAATGTGGTATTTTATATATGCTGATTTTGTGACGGAAACAATAAATCAGCAACGCAAGGCTTACATTGCCGTTTCGGCAAAAAGCAATAAAATCAATTCAATGAGAGTTAATCTCGTCTATTGAAAATGCTTGAAATGCCGACGGTTCAAATCAATCACGGTTTGAGCCTTGTCGGTTTTATTTTTGAAATACAGGGGGTTATTCTATGCGTTCCGAATGGAGTAATTTTGTTGGCGGACTTTGGGAATCTGAAATCAATGTCAGAGACTTTATCCAGAAAAACTACAAGCCATATGACGGCGATGAGTCTTTCCTCGTAGGTCCTACTGAGGCTACAGAAAAGCTTTGGGGCAAACTTAAAGAACTTCAGAAAGAAGAAAGAAGCAAGGGCGGCGTACTTGATATGGAGACTGAGGTTGTTACCTCACTCACAGCTTACGGCGCAGCATACATCGACGAAGATCTTAAGGATCTTGAGCAGGTAGTCGGTCTTCAGACTGACAAGCCTTTAAAGCGTGCATTTATGCCTTACGGCGGCATTAAGATGGCTGAACAGTCATGCCAGATGTACGGTTATGAGCCAAGCCCTAAGCTTCACGAAATCTTTACAAAATATCACAAGACACATAACCAGGGTGTATTCGATATCTACACACCTGAAATGAAGGTAGCTCGTCACAACAAGATTCTTACAGGCCTTCCGGATACATACGGCAGAGGCAGAATCGTAGGCGACTACAGAAGAATCGCTCTTTACGGTATTGATTACCTTATCGAGTGCAAGAAGGAAGACTTCGCCGAAACAAACCGTCAGGGTATGAGAAGAGGCGACTTCCAGCTCAGAGAGGAAATCGCAGATCAGATCAAGGCTCTTAACGGCATGAAAGAAATGGCTGCAATCTACGGCTTTGATATTTCACAGCCTGCTAAGAACGCTAAAGAAGCTGTTCAGTGGCTCTACTTTGGTTACCTCGCAGCTATCAAGACTCAGAACGGCGCTGCAATGAGCGTAGGCAGAGTTTCTACATTCCTCGACATTTATATTGAGCGTGACCTTGAGAACGGTACACTTACAGAGGCACAGGCACAGGAGCTTGTTGACCACTTTGTTATGAAGTGCCGTATGGTTAAGTTCGCAAGAATCGAAAGCTACAACCAGCTCTTCTCAGGTGACCCTGTATGGGCTACTCTTGAAGTTGCAGGTATCGGTATCGACGGCCGTTCACAGGTTACAAAGAACGACTTCCGTTTCCTCCACACACTTGAGAATATGGGTCCTTCACCTGAGCCAAACCTCACAGTTCTTTATTCTTCAAGACTTCCTGAGGGCTTTAAGAAGTACGCTTCTAAGATCTCTGTTCAGACAAGCTCAATTCAGTATGAGAACGATGATGTTATGCGTCCGGTATGGGGCGATGATTACTCAATCTGCTGCTGCGTATCTGCAACAGAAACTGGTAAGGAAATCCAGTTCTTCGGCGCTCGTGCTAACCTTGCTAAGTGTCTTCTTTACGCTATCAACGGCGGTGTTGATGAGAAGACAAAGGTACAGGTAGGTCCTGAATACAGACCGATTACTTCTGAATACCTTGACTATGCTGAGGTTATCAAGAAGTATGACGCTATGATGGATTGGCTTGCTCACCTCTATGTAGGTACACTTAATATGATTCACTATATGCACGACAAGTATTACTATGAAGCTGCCGAGATGGCTCTTATTGATACTAACTGCCGTCGTACATTTGCTACAGGTATCGCAGGCTTCTCACATGTAGTTGACTCACTCAGCGCTATTAAGTATGCTAAGGTTAAGGTTATCCGTGATGAAGACGGTATTGCTACTGACTTCGAGATCGACGGTGAGTTCCCAAGATACGGCAACAACGATGATAGAGCAGACGAAATCGCTGTAAACCTTCTCCGTAAGTTTATGAGCAAGATCAGATACTGCCACACATACAGAGATTCAGAGCCTACAACATCTATCCTTACAATTACATCAAATGTTGTATACGGTAAGGCTACAGGTTCACTTCCTGACGGCAGAAAAGCAGGCGAGCCACTTTCACCTGGTGCTAACCCATCTTACGGTGCAGAGCAGAGCGGTCTTCTTGCTTCACTTAACTCTGTTGCTAAACTTCCATACGAGTATGCACTCGATGGTATTTCAAATACACAGACAATCAGCCCGGATGCACTCGGTCACAATGATGACGAGCGTGTAAACAACCTTGTAAATGTACTTGACGGTTACTTCGATCAGGGTGCACACCACCTCAATGTAAACGTATTCGGTACAGAAAAGCTCATCGATGCTATGGAGCATCCTGAGAAGGAAGAGTACGCTAACTTCACAATCCGTGTATCAGGTTACGCTGTTAAGTTCATTGACCTTACAAGAGAGCAGCAGCTCGATGTAATCGCAAGAACTTGCCACAAGTCAATGTAATTTAATAATGGAAAATAAAGAGTTAGTCGGCTATGTCCACTCACTCGAGAGCTTTGGTTCTGTTGACGGACCGGGTGTAAGATATGTAGTATTTTTGAGCGGTTGCGCAATGCGCTGTCAATTCTGCCACAATCCCGACACCTGGCAAATGAGTAAGGGTACACCTTACACAGCAGAAGAATTGCTTAAAAAAGCTATCGCATATCGCCCTTACTGGAAAAGTGAGGGCGGTATTACAGTTAGTGGAGGAGAGCCGCTTTTACAGATTGATTTTCTTATTGACTTTTTTAAAAAGGCAAAAAAGCTCGGTATAAATACAACGCTTGATACAAGCGGAAACCCGTTTACTACAGAAGAACCTTACTACTCAAAGTGGAAAGAGCTTATGCAATATACGGATTTGTTGTTACTCGATATTAAGCATATTGATGATGAACAGCACAAAATTCTTACCGGGCATACTAATGTTAATATTCTGCAAATGGCAAGAGAGCTTTCGGATATGGGTAAACCCGTATGGATTCGCCATGTACTTGTTCCGCAGAGGAGCGACTATGACGAGTATCTGTATCGTCTTGCCGATTTTATAAAAACTCTTAAAAATGTCAAGAGAGTTGAAGTGTTGCCATACCACACACTTGGAGTGTATAAGTGGAAAGAACTTGGCATCGACTATAAACTTGAGGGCATTGATCCGCCAACACCCGAGAGAGTTCTTAACGCAAAGAAAATTCTCGGTTGCGAATAATAACCTAATATTTTTGGGACAGTCTGATGACTGTCCCTTTTTGGTTAGTTGAGATTGTAAATTTGGGGTTTAATGCACCAATTTAAGCGAAATAATTAAAAAATTTAGGTCAAGCCTTTTTAAAGGCTTGCGGGTTTGGGCAGCGCCCA
>OLWK01000469.1_pt1 | contig 24071 bp, 16 predicted proteins | sample 1674141 | NCBI WGS metagenome assembly OLWK01 (sample SAMEA103958148, study PRJEB25191) | human gut metagenome | reverse complement strand
AGACAGATAATTCCTCCACTGCTGGCTTCTTACATTGTAGCAGAACACTCCATTAGAAAAAGTAGCAAACCACAGATTTCCGTTGAAGTCCTCCAGAATGTTATAAGTAAACATATTCTTCAGCTGAGGAATCCGGGTAAAGTCATCTGTAGAGCGATTGTACTTCAACAGACCGGACGTGGTGCCTATCCACACGTCTCCCGTAGTGGTCCTGCAAATGGTAAAGGCGTCATTGGCGACCATGGAATTCTCACTCTCACCCTTGGCATAATGTTTCACCTGCCTGGTCCGAAGATTCACCCGGTTCAGACCACCGGAGAACGTACCTACCCACAAATCATCCCCGTCCAGGCAAAGGCCGTGGACATTCTGATAAATGGCCGGATGCTCAAAAGGCTCTATCTTTCCGTTTTCCGGATTGTAATTGAACAAGCCTTTGTCTTCGGTACCTATCCACAAGGTGCCATCATTACTTTCACAGATTTCCCGTACACGACGGCCGAAATGCCTGAGATTGTCTCTCGGATAGAACTTCTCGAAATAAGTCCACTGATAAGGGCAATAGTTCACTCCACCGAAATAAGACCCTATCCACATGCCGTTCTCCTTGTCGCAGCAGAGCGAATAAATGGCATTGTCCGACAATGCATACGAATCATCCTGGTCGGGAACGGTCAAATGGGTAATCTTGTCATTCGTCAGATTGTAAATATACAAGCCGGACTCTGCGCCCACCCACAGCTCGTTGTCAGATTTGAACTGCAAAGCCCTCACATAGGTGTTCAGCAGCTTCCGCGTCTTGCCGGTAGTCTGGTTTATCTCTGTCAACCCGTTCAGCGAAGCGATATACACACAATTATGGGGTCCGCTGACCTGCCAGTTGATAATATCATTCTTGAAAATCTCATTTCCTTCCGCATCCTTGAAAGGCTGCAGAGGAGTTTCAAAGTCAGCTTTCGTATAGTAAAGATTATCCGCATACAAGGCCAGCCAACACGTATTCCCATTCAGCCAAAAGCGGGTTACATTGGGCAGTCCCGAATCGTGCAGATGGTTCAGCAGCCTCCCTTCATCCGGTTTATAGCAGAACAACCCCTGGTTTTCTACCGATATCCAGATATTGTCGTCCTCGTCACTTCCAATCATGGTGACGAAATCCCTGATGATACTGCCATTATCACTGGCCTCATCGAAAGCGGTAAAGGAATCCAGTACCGGGTCGTAAATAAAGACTCCCCCATCGGTACCAATCCAGATATTGCCCCGGCGGTCCTCGTAGAGCGCGGTTATGAAATTCTTGCCTAAACCGGAGTTCTCTTTCTTGTAGACACGGAAAGACAACCCGTCATACCGGTTCAGACCGTCCTTGGTTCCGAACCACATAAAGCCTTTCCTATCCTGCAAAATCTGATACACGGTGTTCTGCGAAAGACCGTTCCGGATATCCATCGTTCTGAAATAGTAATGAACAGCATCCTGCGCACAGACCGGCAATACCGCCCATAGGCACAGACTAAGGAAAAGCTTTATAATCAATCGTTTCATAACAACATTTTTAATGCACAATTTACCATTTACAAAGTACAATTTAACTATGCAGATGACAGCGCAGCCAAATTGTACTTTGTAAATGGTAAATTGTAAATGCCCCTATTTCTTAAGTGAATTGCAGATACGTGTATTTATCTCTTTCACGCGTTTCTCATCCAGCTTTATCACCTTGCGGTCGTAAGTCATCAGACCGTTCACTTCCACCTCCACATCCGTGGTCTGTGTATAGACGGCTGCCGAGAAACCTCTTTTTATCATCTGATACAGCATATCGGCATATTTCACGTACTCATCAGTCACTTCTTTGGAAGAGTTGAACTGAACATATCCCCAGTTGCGGTTCGGTTCCCAAAGATGATCTTTCAAGACAAGGCCAATGCCGCCATACTCACCCAAAACCGTGGCGCGCTGTGCATCATACAAATACATTTCCGGTTGGGGATAGTTGTGGAGGTCGAGCATGTCACCGCAAGTATAATGGTTACCGCCACTTGCCGGATTCACCAGGCGGGTCGGGTCATACTGTTTCGTCCATTCGGCTATCTCTACCGTCTTGAACTGCCCCCAGGCTTCGTTGAACGGTACCCATGTACCGATACACGGATAAGAGTAGAGACAATCCATTATTTCCTTCCATTCCTTGTGATAATAGGCTTCGGATTCGGTGGAGCGTTTCAGTTCTGTTCCGTCGAAATAGCGGCGGTTCTGCCATTCCGGATTACGGTCACCGCTCGGCATATCCTGCCATACGATGATACCCAAACGGTCACAATGTGTGTACCAACGTGCCGGTTCCACCTTGATATGCTTGCGAATCATATTGAAACCGAAATCTTTCGTCTTCTGTACATCATACAGCAAAGCCTCGTCTGTGGGAGCTGTATACAGTCCGTCGGGCCACCAACCCTGGTCCAGCGGTCCAAACTGGAACAAAGCCTCGTTATTCAGTTCCAGGCGTACGATGCCATCCGCGTCACGACGGGTGGAGTACTTACGCATGGCAGCATAGCTGTCCACCTTATCCACTACCTTGCCTCCGCTTTTCAGAGTCACTTTCAGCGTATAGAGGAAGGGGGAATCCGGACTCCACAACTTGGCATTCCGGGGCATGGACACCTCCACCGGCTCTGCATTGATACTTTTGCCGGTGGCTACCAGTTGATTGCCGTCATACACATTCACTTCCACAAAGTCGGAAGGGCATGCCTTATTCAATTCTGCCTTCACTGTCAGCATATTACGGTCAATATCGGGAGTAATACGGAGGTTCTCGATATGTTTTCCGGCAACCGGCTCCATCCATACCGTCTGCCAGATACCGCTTACGGGAGTGTACCAGATACCTTCCGGATTGCTGACCTGCTTTCCACGGGGTTGAGGCCCTTTATCCGTTGGGTCCCAAACTTTTACGACCAACTGATTATTGCCTTTGCCAGAAAGGGCGGCAGTAATATCGAAAGAGAACGGAGTAAATCCCCCCGTATGGCTGCCTACTTTCACATCATTCACCCATACATCCGTTTTCCAGTCGACAGCACCAAAGTGCAACAGCACTTGTTTTCCCTTCCAGGCAGAAGGAATTTCAAAACTGCGCTGGTAGACCAGTTCCTGGTTTTCATTGATTCTTTTTCCAACTCCGGACAAGGAGGATTCGATGGCAAAAGGAACAAGTATCTGCCCTTCGAACTCTGCCGGAAGATGCTCACCTTTATTTATAACGGCATAATTCCACAGTCCGTTCAAGTTCTTCCAGTCACTCCGTTCCATGATGGGACGAGGATATTCGGGCAACACATTCGCGGGATTGATCTGGGATGCCCAGTCCGTTTTGATTTTATCACCTGCCGGCTTCCATTGCGCCGAGCCTCCGATTGCAAACAACGTCAAGAATGACGATATGAGGAAAAATCTTCTCATAGTATTATAACTTTTTATTGGTTTCTACGAAAGCAAAGATAAGCCGATTCAGAAAAAAAGAATAGAAATTTAGAACCAATAAATAGTATTTTTGTGGAATATCAAGGTATTACCGTCTCATTTTATCAAAGAAATTCATCAAAGGCACCTTTTTCCGCTTTTCTTGCCACGCCTATGACAAGGTTTTGCCTTCCCATTGGCAAGACTTTGCCACCGCGTTGGCAAAACTTTGCCATAGGCGTGGCAAAAGTTTGCCAAGGCAGTGACAACTTGTTGGCAAAATACCTCCCTGATATACAAGGAGTAGCAAACAATAGACAGCAGGGAACGACTAATATCCCGGATTCTGCTGGTTCTCCAATGCCGGATTGGCATTTATCTCATCTTGCGAAATAGGAAGCACAATCTTCTCGAAAGTACGGTCGATTGTTTTTCCACGGTGACTCACCGGAATATCTTGAAAATCGTCGTTGAATTCGATGGTTCTGCCCATACGCATCATGTCGAAGAAGCGTTGTCCTTCACCAAAAAGCTCCTTGCTGCGCTCGTCCAGAATCATATCATCGGTAATGGTAGCGGCAGTGGCCGGTGCCAGTCCGGGAGAACGCCTGCGGATTTCATTCAGGTAACCGGCGGCGGCATCTGCGCCTGCTTCCTGCTTCGTGGAGTGCAAGGCTGCTTCGGCGGCAATCAGATATATCTCGGAAAGACGGATTATCTTGATATTGACGGCTGTATTGGTTGCCTTGCCGTCACCTGCCAGAGTGGTACTGCCCATATACTTGTAGCAGGCTCCCTTGCGTTCAATCTCATTGTCCACCCAGTATTCATCGTTGTCCATGATTCCCCAACGCACATCCGTCTCGTCTTCACCCAGACGGTTCAAGAAATAATCGCTGGCAAGATACCAGCCCATGGCATTCTTCAACTGTCCGTAGCGCATCAGGTAAAAGCCCAAAGAAGAAGTTCCCAGGTCTGATTCCTCAGTGGTGATGCCCAGCTCAAAGATGGACTCGGAACCAAACTGCTTGCTCCAGGAAGCCGTCCAATCGGCAGGCTCATACAGTTTGTACACACCGCTTTCTATAATCTCCCGGGCAGCGTTCAAAGCACCGTCATAATCTTCCATATAGAGTTTCACACGCGCTTGCAGGGCTATGTTGGTGTAATAGTCCGCATATCCGCTCTGCTTTGTCTTCTTCTTGGCAAGCAGGGCCGCCCCGTCCGACAAGTCCTGCAGAATCTGGCGATAGTTCTCCTCCACAGTAGCACGGGTGGGCTGGGCGTTCACCGTAAGCGGCTCGGTTACATTGGGAACTCCATAAGAGGTCTTGTTGTAATTGTAAGGAAGCCCGTAGAGACGGACCAAATCGAAATAGAACAGCGCCCTCAGAGTCAACGCCTGCCCTTTGGCTTCGGAAAAGTCTTCCATACTGCCCGATTCTTCCAGCTTCTCAATGTTGCTCAACAAGGTGTTGACCTGCAGAATGCAGTAATATCCACGGCTCCAGAAACCGGAATAAGTATTGCTGTTGGAAGTGTGGTTGAACGTATAGAATGCATCCAGTCCGCGTCCGGCAGCAAAAATCGTGAGGTCACCGCCCTTGGCATCACCGTACATAAAAAGGTTTCTGCCGTAATAGGACGATGAGGTCATCGCACTCATCACACCGTTGATAACCACCTGCGCATCGGCTACCGTACCGACAGCACCTTCTGCATTTCCGGAGTTGGTGGGCTGCATATCCAGAAAATCGTCACACGAAGTGAATGTAAAGGCACCAAGTATCACAAGTGCCAATAAATGATATATCTTTTTCATTGTTAGTTCCTCCAGTTCATTAAAATTTCAATTCAACGCCAACGACAAACGTTTTTCCGATAGGGGTTTCCCAACCACGTGTGCCGTATTCGCTCACTTCGGGGTCTGCCTCCTTGTATTTGGCTATTGTCCAAAGGTTGCTGGCAGTGAAGAAAAGGCGGGCATTCTCGATGAAAGCCTTGCGGGTCATGGCTTTGGGCAGCGTATAGGCCAATGAGAGATTCTTCAAGCGCAGATAACTGGCATTGAACAAGTGGCGGCTGCTGTATTGTTGCGGGTCATCGAGGTCTACACCTTCGATACGGGGCTCTGTACCGTTCGTATGGTCTGGCGTCCAAAGGTTGTTGTAGTAGCTTTTAGCACGGATACGCTCCCAATAATAACCGTCGTCGGCCACATCCATGTAGGCTCCATCGTACAAGTCTCCTCCTATCTTATAGGTAAAGCCCAACGAAAGGGCTATGCCTTTGTAGGAGACCGAGGTATTGATGCCCCCATACACTTTGGGAACGGCATTACCGATGATGGTGTAGTTGGCATTGTTATAGTCATAAGTAGCTCCGCGCCCGTTATACTCAAAATCTCCGGCCTTGCCATTCTTGGGGTCATTTACATAGTAGACGTTCTTGCCGTTGGTCTTGTCCACACCTGCCCATTCGTATCCATAGAAAGCCAGCGTGGACTGACCTTCCCGGTATACATATTGCGCACGGCTGTCGCTACTGGTGGGGTCGTACCAGATAATGTCCGCACCGCCATACAACTCTTTCACCTCAGAACGGAGAAAGGTTGCGTTGACATCGGCACTCCATAACCATCCTTTACTATCAATGATGTCACCACTCAACTCCACCTCTACCCCATGGTTATTGATGCATCCTACGTTCCGCAACGTAGAGGAAAATCCCGTAACCATCGAAATGGGAACATCCTGGAGCAGGTTCTTCGAATCACGGTTGAAGTATTCCACCGTACCGCGCAGACGTTGGCCGAAGAAGCCGAAGTCGATACCCACATTCGTGTTGTAGCTCGTCTCCCAAGACAGCTTGTCATTGGTGACGGTAGTGATTGTACCGCCCGGGTTACCCATGTACTTACTGGTATAGCTCATCAAGCTCATATAGCCGTAATTGTCCGAAGGCAGCGTACCGTTAATACCATAAGAGGCACGTATACGCAGGTTGCTCAGGAAAGAATATTTGCTCATAAAACCCTCGCGCATGATGTTCCACGCTCCCGCCACTGACCAGAAGTTTCCCCAACGTTCCTGCTTGCTGAGCCGGGAAGAACCGTCGCGGCGGTAAGAACCGGAAATGAAGTAGCGTTCATCGTAATTATAATCCAACTTGGAGAGCACGGACACCATCGAGTTTCCCCAGGAATATCCGGCAGAAGTCTGCGTTCCGGCAGTAGAAACTGTATGAATGGTGCTGACCGCAAGATTGCTTCCTGTGGCACGCACATAGTCTGTCTTGTTCTTCTCCGCTTCGAAACCCACCATGGTGCCAACTGTGTGTTTGTCGAAGGTGCCGGTATAATTGGCGGTAGTGGAGGTAACCATCTTCTCGTATGTAGTACGGTATTCGTTGACATTCCCATTGTCTGCCGAGCCTTTATAGTGATTGGCACTGTAATAGATATGGTCTTTTACAGTAGTATTGTCGTAAGAGTAGATAGAACGAAGGTCCAGGCCCGGCATCAGATGCAGGGTGAGCGTCTCCGCAGCTATGATTTTGGTACTGGTAGAACCGTTCTCCCACTCTTTGTCATAATAAAGCCCATTGTAGGCGTAGCTACCGTAACGTTCGGTCCAGAGCTCGCCGGTCTTGTAATCAGTGGGCCAGTAGAGTCCCCACAGCAAGTTACGGGTCTGCATGAAGTAATTACTGCCCGTGTTGCGTGTATCATTATAACCGCTTTTCTTGGTACGCGCCAGGCTGGCATTGGTGGTCAGTTCAAGGAATTTCCCCACCTTCTGGGTGAGGTTCAGGCGACCGGAAACACGGTCGAAGCTGTTCATCTTCAAACGTCCTTCGTCCTGGGTATAGGAAAGGGAAGTGTAATAGTTGGTATTCTGCGTAGCACCGCTGACGGACATATCGTAGGTCTGGTAAATGGCGGTACGGAAATATGCCTTGTCCCAATCGTAGTATTTGCCTCCACGCCCGGAGTTGTCGTACTCAAGGATATTGACGTTCTCGTAAGCTCCCGTACCATTTGTGGTAAATTGGTAGCCATGTTTGTTGAAACGGCTGTTCAACTGGCCTATGGCATAGGCTGCCGCCTTTTCGTCCGTTTCGCCCTTACCACTTGTACGGGCATCGTGAAATACGGTGTAGAGCATATTCACATTCTCCTGTACGCTGGCCGTTTCATAGTTGTCCGTTGCCCAGCAGGGCGTGAAGCCCACTTCGGCTTTCAGCGTCACCACCGGCTTGCCAATCTGTCCTTTTTTGGTAGTAATCAGAATGACGCCGTTTGCCGCACGCGACCCATAAAGCGAGCTGGCCGCCGCATCTTTCAATACAGAAATAGATTCGATGTCTTCCGGGTTCAACGTATTCATGATGTTGTTGGTAGAATAGAGCTCACCGCTCATCTGCCCCGTATTGCCCGAAGAGACCGGAACACCGTCCACTACATACAACGGTTCATTCCCGGCATTCATAGAACCTATGCCACGGATGCGGATGGCCGGTGCGGAACCCGCCTGGCCGGAATTATTCGTCAGTTGCAAGCCCGCCACTTTACCGTTCAACGCGTTTTCAAAGCTGGTCGTCGGAATGTCTTTCAGCGCATCCGCTTTCACTAAAGAAGCCGAACCTGCATAGCTGCTCTTTTTGGCCGTGCCGTAAGCCACCACCATCACTTCATCCAGCAGTTCCGAATCCGATTTCAGCACCACCTTCATAGCAGGCTTTATGGCAGCTTCTACTTTCTGCATACCTACAAAAGAGACAATCACTGTCTTTGCCGTGCCCGGCACATTCAAGATTGTAAATTTACCTTCGATATCGGTCACGGCCCCCAGCGTTGTACCCTTCACCAATACCGATGCCCCAATAATCGGCTCATTGTTGTCCTCGGCAAATACTGTTCCCGAGACCGTAGACGTCTGAGCCATCACTCCCGCCCCCATAACCAGGCAGACAATGATTAACAAGAAGAATTTCTTTCTCATGCTTCTCTTCCTTAAAATTAGTCAATCAAAACACTTTTTAATATCCAAACGTTGCAAAGGTATGTATCTTTTTCAAAAAGAAAAGCAATAGTATTCAAAAAGCTTCATTTTGATTGTATTTTAAGCTAAACACAAGCAATATGTCTATAGCCTAAGCATTCCAAGCAATAAGTATGATGCTGGATACGGAAATATAAGCAATGCCAAAGAAGATATATCCGGATTTTAAGATATGACACGTCCCGGCATACAACTTTTTTCGTAACTTTGCACAGTTTTAAAATACACTGAACGAATGGAGTTTAAGTATGACGTTATTGTAATCGGCGCCGGACACGCAGGATGCGAAGCCGCTGCCGCTGCTGCAAACCTGGGTTCGAAGACTTGTCTTATCACAATGGATATGAACAAAATCGGACAGATGAGTTGTAACCCGGCAGTGGGAGGCATCGCCAAAGGACAGATAGTACGCGAAATAGACGCCTTGGGAGGATATATGGGATTGGTGACAGACCAGACAGCCATACAGTTCCGTATACTGAACCGTTCCAAAGGTCCCGCTATGTGGAGTCCGCGCGCGCAGTGCGACCGCAACAAATTCATCTGGGCATGGAGAGAGATACTGGAAAATATCCCCAACCTGCATATCTGGCAGGATACCGTGCAGGAAATCCTCGTTGAAAACGGTGAGATTACGGGAGTAGTCACATTATGGGGAGTAACGTTCCATGCCAAATGTGTAGTACTCACCGCAGGAACTTTCCTCAATGGACTGATGCACGTGGGACGTACCATGCTTCCAGGCGGACGTATGGCAGAACCTGCATCCTACCAATTAACCGAATCCATCGCAAAGCATGGCATCACCTTTGGACGCATGAAGACGGGAACCCCCGTACGCATAGATGGACGCAGCGTGCATTATGAGGATATGGAAATCCAAGACGGAGAATGTGACTTCCACAAGTTCTCGTTCATGGACACTCATGTACGCCATTTGAAACAGCTCCCTTGCTGGACCTGCTTCACCAACGAAGAAGCACACCGCATCCTGCAGGAAGGTCTGCCGGATTCTCCCCTTTTCAACGGACAAATCCAAAGTATCGGCCCACGTTATTGCCCCAGTATAGAAACCAAGATTGTGACTTTCCCCGACAAACCGCAGCACCAGCTTTTCCTGGAGCCCGAAGGGGAAACAACCCAAGAGCTCTACTTGAATGGATTCTCTTCTTCATTGCCCATGGACATCCAGATTGCAGCATTGAAAAAGATACCGGCATTCAGAGATTTGGTCATCTACCGCCCGGGCTATGCCATCGAATACGACTTCTTTGACCCCACCCAACTGAAACATACGCTGGAAACGAAGAATATAAAGAATCTGTTCTTTGCCGGACAAGTAAACGGAACAACCGGTTACGAGGAAGCTGCCGGACAAGGAATCATGGCTGGCATCAACGCCCACATCAATTGCCACGGCGGAGAGCCGTTCACCCTTGCAAGGGATGAAGCATATATCGGCGTTTTAATCGACGATTTGGTAACAAAAGGCGTGGACGAGCCTTACCGTATGTTTACTTCCCGTGCCGAATATCGCATCCTGCTCCGTATGGATGATGCGGACATGCGACTCACGGAAAAAGCCTGGAAGCTGGGACTCGTCAAGGAAGAGCGGTACAAGCTGCTGACAGAAAAACGTGAAGCCGTGAACTGGATTATAGACTTCGCGCGGAATTACTCGATGAAACCGGCATTAATCAATCCGGTATTGGAGCAGCTCGGCACTACTCCACTGCGCCAGGGATGCAAATTGATAGATTTGATAAACCGTCCGCAGATAACGATTGAGAACATTGCCGAACACGTCAGTGCCTTTAAACGAGAACTGGATAAAATATCCGATAGAAAGGAAGAAATTGTAGAAGCTGCAGAAATACTCATCAAGTACGAGGGATACATCGGGCGCGAACGGATTATTGCGGATAAGTTGGCAAGATTGGAAAGCATCAAGATAAAAGGTAAGTTTGACTATAATTCCATTCAATCCCTTTCCACCGAAGCCAGACAGAAGCTGATGAAGATAGATCCGGAAACAATAGCCCAAGCGAGTCGGATTCCGGGAGTATCTCCGAGCGACATCAACGTGCTACTGGTACTTTGCGGACGATAGAACGCAAAGTTCCACGTGAAACAAAGAATTCAATAAACCTATTAAATAACTGATTATGAGCAAAGAAACGCTTGCCAAAAGCATCCGGGAAATACCCGACTTCCCCATTCCGGGAATTCTATTCTACGATGTAACTACCTTGTTCAAGGAACCTGCTGCCCTGCAGGAGCTCTCGGACACACTGTACGAGATGTATAAGGACAAAGGAATAACCAAAGTAGTGGGTATAGAATCAAGAGGTTTCATTATGGGCCCCATTCTCGCCACCAGACTGGGAGCAGGCTTCGTTCCTATCCGCAAGCCGGGAAAACTTCCTGCAGAAACCATCGAAGAGAGCTATGAGAAAGAATATGGCAAAGACACCGTGCAGATGCACAAGGATGCCATCAATGAAGACGATGTAGTATTGCTACACGACGACTTGCTGGCAACCGGTGGAACAATGGAAGCCGCCTGCAAACTGGTGAAACAGATGAACCCCAAGAAAGTGTATGTAAACTTCATCATCGAGCTGAAAGAGCTTCATGGCAAGGATGTGTTTGGAGATGATGTGGAAGTGGAGGCTGTGCTGTCGCTTTAGCCATTTCATATTTCACCACAGATTACACAGATTAACACAGATTATTTATCCACCACAAAACACAGTTTTATCGAAGAGAAATCTGCGCTAATCTGTGTAATCTGTGGTGAAACGTCGGTATTATGGAAGAACTCAGAACTAACGACTACCTCAAAGGGATTGTATCCAACCTTCCCGAAAGTCCCGGTATTTACCAATATCTGAATACCGAAGGGACTATTATATATGTAGGAAAGGCAAAGAATCTGAAGCGAAGAGTGTCTTCCTACTTCAACCGGGAGCACGAACCGGGAAAGACGAGGGTGCTGGTCAGCAAGATTGCAGATATCCGATATATCGTGGTGAATACGGAAGAAGACGCGCTATTGCTGGAAAACAATCTTATCAAGAAATACAAGCCTCGCTACAACGTACTGTTGAAAGACGACAAGACGTATCCCAGCATCTGCGTGCAGAACGAATACTTTCCACGTGTATTCAGAACCCGGAAGATAATCCGTAACGGTTCCTCCTATTATGGCCCTTACAGCCATATACCTTCCATGTACGCATTACTCGACCTCATCAAGCATCTGTACCCTTTGCGTACATGCCACCTGAACCTCTCTCCGGAAAACATACGTGCCGGAAAGTTCAATGTTTGCCTGGAATACCACATCAAGAACTGTGCAGGACCTTGCATCGGGAAGCAAAGCCAGGAAGAGTATCTGAAAAACATCGCTGAAATCAAGGAAATACTCAAAGGGAATACCCAGGAGATAGAACGGATGCTTTTCCAGCAAATGCAGGAACTGGCAGCCGAAATGAAGTTTGAAGAAGCACAGAAGATAAAGAAGAAATACCTGCTGCTGGAAAACTACCGGGCGAAATCGGAAGTGGTAAGCAACGTGCTGCACAATATCGACGTGTTCTCCATCGAGGAAGACAGCGATGAAAAGTCCGCTTTTGTCAACTACCTGCACATTACGAACGGTGCCATCAACCAGGCTTTCACCTTTGAATACAAGAAACGATTGAATGAGAGCAAAGAAGAACTGCTCTCTCTCGGCATCATCGAAATGCGGGAAAGATACAAGAGCCTTTCTCGTGAAATCATCGTGCCTTTTGAGCTGGATATGGAGCTGAAAGATGTCGTCTTTACCATTCCGCAACGGGGAGACAAAAAGAAACTGCTGGAACTCTCCATCCTCAATGTGAAGCAGTACAAAGCCGACCGCCTGAAGCAAGCCGAAAAGCTGAATCCGGAGCAACGGACCGTGCGCCTGCTGAAAGAGATACAGCAAGAGCTGCACCTGGACCGCCTGCCCATGCAGATAGAATGTTTCGACAACTCCAACATCCAGGGTTCCGACCCCGTGGCCGGGTGCGTGGTCTTCGTCAAGGGGAAACCTTCCAAGAAGGATTACCGCAAGTACAATATCAAGACCGTAGAGGGACCGGATGACTATGCCTCCATGAAAGAGGTCGTAAAACGGCGCTATCAGCGCGCTATAGAAGAGAAAGCACCCCTGCCCGACCTTCTTATCACCGACGGCGGAAAAGGGCAAATGAGCGCCGTAAAAGAGGTGATAGACGAGCTTGGCCTGAACATCCCCATCGCCGGACTTGCCAAAGATGGCAAACACCGCACTTCCGAGCTATTGTATGGCTACCCTCCCCAGACCATCGGATTGAAACAGAACACCCCCCTCTTCCGACTGCTGACGCAGATTCAAGATGAAGTGCACCGCTTCGCCATTACCTTCCACCGCGACAAGCGCAGCAAACGGCAGATTGCCTCCGCACTGGACGAGATAAAAGGTATCGGTGAAAAGACAAAAAGCACGTTGCTCAAGGAGTTCAAAAGCGTGAAGCGTATCCGCGAAGCATCTGCCGAGGAGCTTGCCGCCGTGGTGGGAGAAGCGAAAGCCAAAATCATCCAGACCTATTTCTCAGAGAAATAATGACTGATAAATCAGCCTGCAGAGCCATGCACACAACGAATTAATTCGTAACTTTGTCCCCTCAAAAAGACAAGAACAACATGAGAGTAGTGATACAACGTGCCGGACACGCTTCCGTCACCATCAACGGAACCTGCAAAGCCTCCATTGGAAAGGGCCTCATGATACTCGTAGGCATCGAAGAATCCGATGGAAAAGAAGATATCGACTGGCTTTGCAAGAAGATAGTCAACCTGCGCATTTTCGATGACGAAAACGGCGTAATGAACAAATCCATTCTTGAAGCAGACGGCGAGATACTGGTTATCAGCCAGTTCACCCTCCACGCCTCCACCAAGAAAGGCAACCGTCCCTCCTACATACGGGCAGCACGGCCGGAAATATCCGTCCCACTGTACGAACAATTCTGCCGGGAACTGAGTTTAGCATTAGGTAAAGAAATAGGTACCGGCGAATTTGGTGCCGATATGAAAGTAGAACTGATGAACGATGGTCCCGTGACCATCTGTATAGATACAAAAAACAAGGAATAATGACGTTAGAAGAAGCACAGAAACAAGTGGATTCCTGGATAAAGGAATACGGAGTGCGCTATTTCAGCGAACTCACCAATATGGCGATACTGACCGAAGAAGTGGGCGAACTCGCCCGCGTCATGGCACGCAAGTATGGCGACCAATCCTTCAAGAAAGGAGAAAAAGACAATCTCGACGATGAGATGGCAGATGTTCTTTGGGTACTTCTCTGCCTTGCGAACCAGACCGGAGTGAACCTGACAGACGCCTTCTGCCGCAACTTCGAGAAGAAAACCAGACGTGACCAGACAAGACATATCAATAACCCTAAATTGAAAGACCATGGAGAAGAATGAGCCTACCCAGAGTAAGTATGACGCCGCCCTGGCAAAGTACAACACCCAACTGGATGATGCGGAAATAGCTGCACAAGCTGCCAGAATCATTGCAGAGAAAGTGCCGGCAAACAACACGCCGGAGGTAAAGAAATTCCTTTTCAACTGCATCGACCTTACCACCCTGAAGAGTGAAGACAGCGATGAAAGCGTCATGAAATTCACCCAGAAAGTGAATAAATTCGACGAAGAGTTCCCCGACCTGAAGAATGTGGCAGCCATCTGTGTATACCCCAATTTTGCAGAAGTCGTAAAAGACACGCTGGAAGTGGAGGATGTAAAAATAGCTTGTGTATCAGCAGGTTTCCCCTCCTCCCAGACTTTCATTGAAGTGAAAGTGGCAGAAACTGCCATGGCACTGATGGAAGGCGCCGATGAAATAGACATCGTTATTTCGGTGGGCAAGTTCCTGGCGGGAGACTATGAAGGCATGTGCGAGGAGATACAAGAACTCAAAGCAACCTGCAAAGAGCACCACATGAAGGTAATCCTCGAAACCGGAGCTTTGAAGACGGCTTCGAACATCAAAAAAGCATCCATCCTTTCCATGTATTCGGGTGCCGATTTCATCAAGACTTCCACCGGCAAGCAGCAGCCTGCCGCCACGCCGGAGGCCGCCCTGGTTATGTGCCAGGCCATCAAGGAATATCACGAGCTGACGGGTATCAAGGTAGGCTTTAAGCCCGCAGGAGGAATCAACTGCGTGAACGATGCACTGATTTATTACACCATCGTCAAGGAAGTGCTCGGCGAAGAATGGCTGAACAACGAGCTGTTCCGTCTGGGAACCAGTCGTCTTGCCAACCTGCTGCTTTCGGAAATCAAGGGTGAAGAGATGAAATTCTTCTAAGAGAAAGCTGTATTTACCTATAAATAAAGCCTGATGGAGTGGGTTCCATCAGGCTTTCTCATATTATCAACCGGAAACAGTTCCGTCATTTTTCCCGCTCTACCACATAATCCAGATACCCGGCTAGCGCTGCTTTTACCTCCGTATCGGGCAAAGAAGCCAGCAAAGAAAGAGCCTTTTCCTTATAGTCATACATCACTTGCGAAGCATACTCTATACCACCATTCTGCTTGGTAAATTCAATTAAATGGGCTATTTCGCCAGGCGTTGCCTCCCCATTCTTTATCTTTACGGCAATTTCTTCCGCTGTTTTATCCTTCACGGTATTGAGCACATGAAGCGCAGGTAGAGTCAACTTCCCCTCCACCATATCATTTCCGGTAGGTTTGCCTATTTCCTTGCTCTCGGAGTAATCGAAAATATCATCCTTTATCTGAAAACAAAGCCCGATATATTCACCGAACAGACGCGCAGATTCCGCCTTTTCATCGCTGGCTCCCACCGAGAGAGCGCCCGCCTTCGTACAAGCTGCAAAGAGCACGGCCGTCTTCTTGCGGATAACGTCGAAATAGACTTCCTCGGAGAAATGGAGATTGCTGACGTTGGAAAGCTGCAGAAGTTCACCATCTGCCAAATCCTGCCCCAGGCAGGAGACGATGTCGATAATGTCATGGTTACGGGTCATGCCCACTTGCACCAACGCTGTTGCAAGCAGATAATCGCCTGCCAGTACGGCTACTTTATTATTGAAAATGGCATTAACGGAGAGTTGTCCACGGCGTTCAGTACTTTCGTCCACTACATCATCGTGCACAAGGCTGGCATTATGAAGAAGTTCCAACGCAACCGCAGCATGCAGGGTTGCAGGACATACCTTGCCAAAAAGCTTCGCAGCCAGAAGCACCAGAATGGGGCGCATCATCTTCCCGTTCTTCTGCCGGATATGCGCAATTACGCTGTTCAGCAAAAGGTTGGAACTGGAGAGAGTACTTTCAAAAAGCTTCTTGAAGTCCTCCAATTCCTCAGAAATCGGAGATTTTATCAATGATGAGTTGTCCATGCATCGCTATTTGCCTACAAAAATAGTAATAAAACGGTTAATACGGTATTTTTTTGTACTTTTACCATGAAAAAAAGGATTAAATGTATGAATTCAATCGATAAACTGTTTTTGCTCGATGCCTATGCACTGATATATCGAGCCTATTACGCGTTCATCAAGAACCCGAGAATCAATTCAAAAGGATTCAACACTTCGGCCATTCTGGGCTTTGTAAACACCCTGGAAGAAGTGCTCAAAAAAGAGAATCCCACACACATAGGAGTAGCCTTCGACCCGTCGGGCCCCACCTTCCGCCACGAGGCCTACGAGCAATACAAGGCACAGCGCGAGGAGACACCCGAGGCCATCCGCCTTTCCGTACCTATTATAAAGGACATCATCCGCGCCTACCGCATTCCCATCCTCGAAGTATCCGGCTACGAAGCCGACGACGTGATAGGCACGCTCGCCACCGAAGCCGGACGGCAGGGCATCACCACCTATATGATGACTCCCGACAAGGACTACGGGCAACTGGTATCGGACCGCGTCTTCATGTACCGCCCCAAGCACACCGGCGGATTCGAAGTGATGGGTACCGAAGAAGTAAAAACCAAGTTCAACATACAGACCACCGAGCAGGTCATCGACATGCTGGGACTGATGGGTGATGCTTCCGACAACATCCCCGGCTGTCCGGGTGTGGGCGAGAAAACCGCACAGAAACTGATTGCCGAATTCGGCAGCATCGAAAATCTGCTGGAGCATACCGACCAGCTGAAAGGCGCACTGAAAACGAAAGTGGAGACCAACCGCGAGATGATTACCTTCTCCAAATTCCTTGCCACCATCAAAACAGATGTTCCCATTCAGCTCGACATGGATTCGCTCGTCCGCGAAGAACCGAACGAAGAAGAACTCCGCAAGATTTTCGAGGAGTTGGAATTCCGCACACTCATCGACCGGGTACTCAAAAAGGGAAGCGGCAATTCGTCCTCCCCTACTCCAACCTCTCCGGTACCCGACCTCTTTGCCGGGACTCTGTTTGCCCAGCCGCAAACCTCCACTCCCGAAAACAGCGCCCCGATTCAAGGCGATTTGTTTGCAAATTTTGCGGGCGAGGGGACGGGCGTTTCTGAAAATTCAAACCTGACGCGGTTAGAAATGCTCGATGTAGACTACCAACTCATTGATACAGAAGACAAAAGAGCAGAAATTATTCAAAAGTTACTTACAAGCGAAATTCTCTCAATAGATACCGAGACTACCGGAACCGAGCCAATGGACGCCGAACTTGTAGGAATGAGCTTCAGCGATGCCGAAAACCGTGCATACTACGTACCCGTTCCCGCCGAACGAGAGGAAGTCTTAAAAATTGTAAACGAGTTCCGTCCCCTCTTCGAAAACGAGAAATCCATGAAGGTGGGACAAAATATCAAGTACGATATGATTATCCTCCAAAATTACGGCGTCCAGGTGAAAGGCAAACTTTTCGACACCATGCTTGCCCACTACGTGCTTCAACCCGAACTGCGACACAACATGGACTATCTGGCGGAAATCTACCTGCACTACCAGACCATCCACATCGATGAGCTAATTGGAGCGCGAGGCAAAAACCAAAAGAACATGCGCGACCTTTCACCCGAAGATGTCTACCGTTATGCCTGCGAGGATGCGGACGTCACCCTCAAACTGAAAAACGTGCTGGAAAAGGAACTGAAGGAGCAAGGTGCCGAACATCTGTTCTACGAAATAGAGATGCCGCTCGTCCCCGTACTTGTTAATATAGAGAGCAACGGAGTGCTGCTCGACACGGAAGCCTTGAAGCAATCGTCCCAACACTTCACCGTCCGTCTGCAGGAGATTGAGAAGGAAATCTACGAGATGGCTGGCGAGACATTCAATATCAGCTCCGCCAAGCAGGTAGGCGAAGTGCTCTTCGACAAGCTGAAAATCGTGGAGAAAGCGAAAAAGACCAAGACCGGACAATACGTCACCTCCGAAGAGGTGCTGCAAAGCTACCGCAGCAAGCACGACATCATCGGGAAGATACTGGAATACCGCGGACTGAAGAAACTGCTGAGCACCTATATAGATGCCCTGCCCCAGCTCATCAACCCACGTACGGGCCGCATACACACCTCCTTCAACCAGGCGGTGACCGCTACCGGACGCCTCAGCTCCAGCAATCCCAACCTGCAGAACATCCCCATCCGCGACGAAGACGGAAAGGAAATCCGCAAGGCGTTCATCCCCGACACCGGCTGCGAGTTCTTCTCTGCCGACTACTCGCAGATAGAGCTGCGCATCATGGCACACCTCAGCGAAGATAAGAACATGATAGACGCCTTCCTCAGCGGACACGACATCCACGCCGCCACCGCTGCCAAGATATATAAGATAGATATAAACGACGTAACCGCCGACATGCGCCGCAAGGCAAAAACGGCAAACTTCGGCATCATCTACGGCATCTCCGTCTTCGGGCTTGCCGAACGCATGGGCGTTTCTCGCCAGGAAGCCAAAGAGCTGATAGACGGCTACTTTGAAACCTACCCACAAGTGAAGGAGTATATGGATAAAAGCATCCAGGTGGCACGCGAGAACGGCTATGTGGAAACCATCTTCCACCGCAAGCGCTTCCTGCCGGACATCAACTCAAGAAACGGGGTGGTACGGGGCTATGCCGAACGGAATGCCATCAACGCTCCCATCCAGGGAAGTGCCGCCGACATCATAAAAGTAGCCATGGCACACATCTATCAGCGCTTCCAAGCTTACAATCTGAAAGCAAAGATGATTTTACAAGTCCATGACGAACTAAATTTCAGCGTTCCAGAGGCAGAAAAAGAGCTTGTACAGAAAATCGTAATCGAAGAGATGGAGCAGGCATATCGCATGTACGTACCCCTGAAAGCCGATTGTGGGTGGGGAAACAACTGGTTGCAGGCACACTAAACAGCCCAATAACTTTATTTAACTTACAATCAGAAAGCAACAGAAGCAATCCTTTCCAAATACAGTTTGCTCATCAGAATATCCGGCAACCTCGCTGCCGGATATTTTTTATTCACCAATCTTGCCAAAAGGAAAGCATACCGAAACCCTCACTACTGACATATTGATAAAATTTAATCCAATATTTATATTTATGTCAATTTAATACGTACCTTTGCAGCGAAATCAATGATATATTGATAGAAAATAGAAAGTTAAACTAAAAAAGACATAAAACCATGAAAGCAAAAGTATCTTTAAAAACAGTGATTGTTTCAGCACTTCTCTTAGTTTGCGGATTAAATGCCTCAGCCGACAATAAGAGCAACCTCATTTACAATTCGGAAGAAGTAAACGGCATGAAGGTGGCAGAGACCGTATACAAGATGGACGGAAACACGCTTGCCAACTATATGAAGTACAATTATAAGTACGACAACCAGAACCGCATGACGGAAAGCGAAGCCCTGAAATGGAACAGCACCAAGAATACATGGGGCAAGGACATGTGCATCCGCTATGCATACCAAGGCAAGACGATGACTACCACATACTACAAATGGAACAACAAGAAAGGCGAATACATACTGGTTCCCGAGATGACAGTAATCATGGACAACCCTAACATGTAATTGACAAACTCTCTCTTAAAGTAAGAAATCTTATTCCTAACAACAATAACCGAAACCTTTCATAAAAGAGCCGGAATGATTCGCACATTCCGGCTCTTTTATTATATCTTCGCCTCCTAAAAAGGAATGCCACATGATACCCGAGACCCTCATTACCTACATCGAGACAGCAATCATTCCCCGGTACAAGGAGTTTGACAAGGCACACAACCTCTCACACGTCCGCACCGTCATCGAAGAAAGCCTTGCCCTCGCCCGGCAATATCCCGAAGCGGACGAACGCCTGGCATACGTCATTGCCGCCTACCATGACACGGGACTGTGCCGCGACCGCGCCACCCACCACCTTGTCTCCGGCGAGATACTGATGGCGGACTCCACCCTGCGGCAATGGTTCTCCGACACGGAAATCCTCCTCATGAAAGAAGCCGTAGAGGACCACCGGGCCTCTACAGACCACGAACCTCGTAGCATCTACGGCAAGATTGTTGCCGAAGCGGACCGTATCATCGACCCGGACATCACCCTGCGCCGCACCGTGCAGTACGGATTGAAACAGAATCCTGCCGCCGACAAGGAGTGGCACTACCAGCGGTTCCATCAGCATCTCATGGCAAAATATGCACCTGGCGGTTATCTGAAGCTCTGGTTTCCCGAGGGGAAGAATGCGGAACAGCTGAAGAAGCTCCAAGCCATTATCGCAGACGAAGGACAGCTGCGGCAAGTTTTCAACCGAATATTCGAGGAGGAAAAGTAATAGCGGTATCAATGAAGCATATGCCCCATTTCATTTCCGACTATGGAAACGGTTTGTTTCCTATAATGGAACAGAGTGTTCTCTATAAGGAAACAAAGTGTTTCCTATAACGGAACAAATCGTTTTATCCCGTCGAAACAAGTCGTTTCATACAAGAGAAACAATCTGTTCCGACGGGGTGTAACAAAGTGTTCAGTGCTGTGAACTAATACAATAGCTCTATTTAGAAGGTCTCACAAGATAAGTATCCGCCTCCATAAGTATAAAGACTTATGGGCGTGCCAACATGAGGAAATCATAAAACTCACAGATGGACTGGCCTTCGGTCTCTGATTCGAAGACAAAGAAGAGCGGCTGCTTTCCCTTATGCAGCTTTGCCGGAATAGAGAGCGAAGCATAGAACTCCCTGCAAGTGCTGCCAGCCTTCACATTCACAAGTCCTATCTCTACACCGCCTTTTGTTGTCCAAGGGCTACCCAGCATGATGCGGATGCGCCCGTCGGTATCTTCAGCCTTCAACCTTAACTGCATCTGCAAAGACTTATCTCGCGGAACGGCATTCATATTCAAGTATTTATATCCTACAATCGACCCACTTGTGTTATTCACCACCGGAGCGAACGGGATTTTGTGGTTGTTATCGCCGGCATAGGGATTATTATCCCGGTACACAGGCCGGATATAAGACCCCGTATACACATAATGGGGATAGACCTCTTTGATTCCTCCGGGATTGGTGTGCCAACAAGCCAGCCCGGCCGAGATGCGCTGCATAGGATTGAGCCCTTCAAGAAGGAAGCCTTCAGAATTGAACTCTCCGCGTGAAATCACGACTTTCCCGCCTTTTCCTTTTTCCACCTTTACATCAATGGCCGACACCATAGCTTGGCGTGCATAGCAATCGGTACCTATCTGGCGATGATAGAACACGTACCATTGCTCACCTATCTTGCAGATACTGCCATGCGTATTTCCACCGGGCATGGCCGAAGCTATCACATTGCCTTTTTCATCATATTCGCGCGCCCGCGCATCGATGATTGTCCCACCATAAGTCCACGGGCCCAAGGGATACTCGCTGTAGGCATAGGCCAACGTATAGTTGCTGGCGTTGGGCAGGCCATCTTCACCCTCAGCGGTAGTACGGCTATAGATAAACACATATTTATCCTCAATCTTGCGGATAGAAGATGCCTCAAAGAAGCGGAATATACCTTCCTGCCGATAGCCTGAAATCATATTCTCCACCACTTCGGTACCCGGCTTTACCGTGCACATGGTAGCAGGGTCCAACTCCGCGCCATGCGAAATGCCAAATCCCCAATAACCATACACACGTCCATCATCATCGACAAACACTGCGGGGTCGAATCCCAAACAGCCGAAAGTCTCACGAGGACGTTCCTTGTTCCAATTGCATACCGTAAACGGACCATCGGGACGGTCGCTTTTGGCAATCATGGAATTGCGTCCACTACCTTGATTATTCGGAAAGAGGTAGTAAGTTTTCTTACCATCGGCATCGGTAGTTACTGTCACGTCAGGGGCAAAAAGCACGTCGTCGGTTCCATCAGCATTCAGTTTATACAGCTCGGGCGACTCATTGACTTTAAATATCACGCCGTCATATCTCCAACGGGTCAGGTCCTCTATGGGTGCCGACCACACCACTTGGTCACGTCCGCAATACATCCACTTGAGATTGTCGTGCGAACCATAAATATAGACACGGTACTTGCCGGGACAGTCAGGATCCTCAAACACATAGGGCTCACCATCAGGAATAAATTCCCAAAGCGGCAGATAAGGATTCTGTGCAGATAATGTAAAAGACAGACCGATGAGACATGAGAAAATCATCAGAATTTTTCTTACTTTGTTTTTCATAATCGCATTGATTTATAGAATGATACTTAAATTTATAATTGCGACAAAACTATCAATTTATCATTTTACTCTCGTGCTTTTAATGCAAATTAACATACCCACTTTCCCCGGTAAGTACTATCTTTGCTTAAAAAAGTGAAGATAGGCTGCACCTCAGCATAAAAAATGAACGCGTTCATTTCATTCTGCCTTCGGTTTGCACTATCTTTGCATCCAATTAACTGAACAATAACTAAAAAAACAAGATAACACTATGGCATTAAAAGCTGGTATCGTGGGCCTTCCCAACGTAGGAAAATCCACTCTTTTCAACTGCTTGAGCAGCGCAAAGGCACAAGCGGCAAACTTCCCGTTCTGTACAATCGACGCCCAAATGGGACAAGTGTCCGTACCCGACGAACGACTGACGAAGCTCGCCGAGCTGGTTCACCCGGGGCGTATCGTACCTGCCGTGTGCGACATCGTAGACATTGCCGGACTGGTGAAGGGCGCCAGCAAAGGTGAAGGACTCGGCAACCAGTTCTTGGGCAACATCCGCGAGTGCGACGCCATCATTCACGTGCTGCGCTGCTTCGACAACGGCAACATCGTCCACGTGGACGGTTCGGTGAACCCCGTGCGCGACAAGGAAATCATCGACACAGAGCTGCAACTGAAGGACCTCGACACGGTGGAAAACCGCATCAAGCGTGTAGAGAAGATTGCCAAAGTGGGTGGCGACAAGGCGGCAAAGATAGAGTACGAACTCCTGCTCCGCTACAAGGATGCCCTGGAACAAGGACAAAGCGCCCGCACCGTCATCCCACAGAACGACGACGAGGAACAATGTGCCAAGCAGATGTTCCTGCTCACCACCAAACCCGTGCTCTACGTCTGCAACGTGGATGACGTCAGTGCCGCCAGCGGCAACCAGTACGTAGAGCAGGTGCGTGAAGCCATCAAGGGTGAGGATGCGGAACTCATCATCATCTCCGCCCAGACCGAGGCCGACATCGCCGAACTGGAGACATACGAAGAAAAGCAGATGTTCCTCGAAGACCTGGGACTGAAAGAAAGCGGCTGCAACCGTTTGATTAAAGCTATCTACAGCCTGCTGAACCTCGAAACCTTCATCACTGCCGGAGAGATGGAAGTAAAAAAGTCTGTACAGCCAAAATGTGGCACCGGTCATCTGAGGATAATCGGTTTTGTTGACATCCCATTTTTGCAGCTCATATTCAAGCTGTTTGTTGTATATCTTCATAGCGGAAAAATATGCGTCCCAGTCAAACTTTTCGCCTGTCTGTTCCTCGATAAATCTGATGCAAGATTTAACCTCGTCAACGGCATATTTCTGTACTTCTTCTTCGGTGTATCTAAGCGGAACATTAACAACATGAGACGGAAGATTAAAACGCCTGTCGATATATGACGAGTTCATTGTTGAGCCGTCGCACGGCATATTGCATGATAAAAAGCATTTACCGAACATCGGGTAATCGTCGTTTATTGCCACGCCTGCCTCCGCGGAGGGAAGAGGACAAACATCGGCGGGAACGCCGTAACTCTCGGTTATATCAAGATACGGCGGCGTTATGTTTTGATCAACCATCGATGATAAAAAAATCGGTATAGTCTGTACGGGAACACCATATAAGTTCGGGAAACCCGCCATTATTTCAAAAGAGAAAAGTTCATCCATACAAACTGTTTTATCTGAAAATTTGTCATTCGGATGAAAATGCTTATCATGTTTAAAAAGCATATGTATCATATTACATGTATGCTTAATCATCGCGTTAAAATGAAGATGTGCTATACGAAGGTGTGTTCCGCGCGTACCCTCCGTA
>OLWK01000435.1_pt1 | contig 24846 bp, 17 predicted proteins | sample 1674141 | NCBI WGS metagenome assembly OLWK01 (sample SAMEA103958148, study PRJEB25191) | human gut metagenome | reverse complement strand
ACGTAACCCAGGGCGTTGCCCTGGGCTCTGGACTTGTTGGGCTTTCAGCCCGTGCCTGGCCGCTGACAATCGGGCTATGAACTTGCTGGGCTTTCAGCCCGTGCTTGGCCGCTGACAATCGTGCTCTGGACTTGTTGGGCTATAGCTCGCGCCTGGCCGCCTATATCGTCGCGAACGCCCTGAAAGGGCAATCAGTTTACAGCCCAGGGCAACGCCCTGGGTATCAGTGCATAATAGCCAACGCCCTGTAAGGGCAAAAGTAAAATGATATGGCACAATCACTAAGTAAAATATACCTGCATATAATCTTCCATATTAAAACAACAAGTCCATGCCTTCTTGACGAAGATATCAAGCGTGTACACGCTTACATCGGACAGCTTATCAACGATTTCAATTGTTCAAACATTTGGGTTGATGGGGTTTGTGACCATGTACATGTTTTATGTCTGTTGGGACGTGATGTTTCACCAGCTCATCTTATAGAGGAGATTAAGCGTAACAGTAGTCGGTGGTTAAAAACGCTCTCCCCTCGTTATACAAGGTTTTCGTGGCAGGGAGGTTATGCCGTATTCTCTGTCAGTCAGTCAATCGTTGATAAGACGCTGGAATATATCAAGAATCAAAAGGAACATCATAAGAGAACAACGTTTCAGGAGGAATACAGACAATTTTTGAAGCTCTATTGCGTTGATTTTGACGAGCGATATGTGTTCGCAGATTAGCGTTTATTACTTTTGCCCTTACAGGGCGCAGTTCCGGGTTTTACGTAACCCAGGGCGTTGCCCTGGGCTCTGGACTTGTTGGGCCTTCAGCCCGTGCCTGGCCGCTGACAATCGTGCTCTGGACTTGCTGGGCCTTCAGCCCGTGCTGCGCCGCAAAGGTCGTTATAATGCTGGCACCTTCGCCCCCGCCCCCTCTCTCATAGATAAACACATAACAACCAACCCTTCCACCCACATGAAAAAATCATTATTATTGATTATATTATTTCTGCTCTATCAGGTGCTTGCCGCCGTTATGGCGCAAGTGTGGACCCATCTCAATGGTAGCGGTGCCGGCGCAGAAGCCACAGACGTCGCGGCCATGCCGTCGGCCACCAGTCTCGGTGTCTCCATGCTCGTCAGTATGGCCCTCGTCTTGTCTTTGCTCTTCGCGTTGCGTCTCATCCGCCGATGCCCGTGGCGCAGCAGTCTCGACGACGCACCGCAGATGACGGCGACCCCTGGCGACACCACCCTCGCCGCCACCCTCTGTCCTCCGAAGAAATGGCAGGCCAAAATCGTTAAGGGACGTCCCGTCAGTGCCGTAGGGTGGGGCATGGCCCTCGTCGGCTTCGTGGTTCTCTCCTTTGGCACCAGTTTGATGCTCTCCCCCGTCGGGATGGACGACCGTGGTATGCAAAAAATCTTTGAAGGCATGAAAGACAGTGGTATCTGCCTGTTCCTCATGGCCGTTGCCGGTCCCGTGTTTGAAGAAATCGTCTTCCGCGAGGGCGTGCTCCGCCAGTTGGTACATTCGCGCCGCAGGAACGACCCCACGTCGGGCGGTCTCACCCTGTTGTGGGCCACCGTTGTCAGTGCCCTCTGCTTCGGCCTCGTTCATGGCAACCTCCAGCAGGCCGTTCCCGCCTTCATCCTCGGCCTCGCCCTCGGTCTGTGTTATTGCCGCACTGGCAACATCGTTATGTGCTCCGTGCTCCATGTTGTCAACAACAGTATGGCCGTCGGCCTCATGTTCCTCCCGCAGGTCAATGACGCGATGGAAAACCTGCCGACGCTCCTCTCCGTTGGTCTCGGATTGCTGTGTGTCGTCATCGGTGCACTAATGCTCATCGGCATGTATCTTATGCCAGAAAAAAGTTAGTTTATGAAGATAGGAAATGTAGATTTAGGCGAACGCCCCGTTGTGCTTGCTCCCATGGAAGACGTGACCGACATCGGTTTCCGTCTGCTGTGTCGCCGCTGCGGTGCCAGTATGGTCTATTCAGAATTTGTTGCTGCCGATGCCCTTGTTCGCATGGTCAACCGCAGTCTCGACAAACTCACCGTTTGCGAGGAAGAGCGCCCCGTTGCCATCCAGATATACGGCAAAGACCCCGTTGCCGTGCGCGATGCCGCACAGATCGTGGTGGAACGCGCCCGTCCCGATGTCCTCGACATCAATTTCGGCTGCCCCGTGAAGCGCGTGGCCGGGAAAGGTGCTGGCGCTGGTATGTTGCAGACCCCCGACCTCATGCTCGAAATCACGCGGCAGGTGGTCGAGGCCGTCGATGTGCCAGTGACGGTGAAGACCCGCCTGGGTTGGGATGCCGACCATAAAATCATCGTCGGCCTCGCCGAGCAGTTGCAAGACTGCGGCATTCAGGCCCTCACCATCCACGGCCGCACCCGTACACAGATGTACACCGGAACAGCCGACTGGACCCTCATCGGCGAGGTGAAGAAAAATCCGCGTATGCACATCCCCATCATCGGCAATGGCGACATCTGTTCGGCCGACGATGCCGTGCGGGCTTTCAACGATTATGGCGTAGATGCCGTGATGGTGGGCCGCGCCACCTTCGGCCGTCCTTGGATTTTCAAGGAGATGTATGACGCGCTACACCAGGGCGAACACGGCGTGGACCATGTCATCGACAGCGACTATGCCCCCATGTCGGCCGACTGGCAGCTCGACGTGCTGAAGGCACAGGTCAAGGAAAGCGTCAGCCGCATCGACGAATACCGCGGCATCCTCCATGTGCGCCGCCATCTGGCCGCCACGCCGCTCTTCAAGGGCCTTCCCAATTTCCGGCAAACGCGCATCAATATGTTGCGGGCCGAACACGTTGACGAACTCTTTGACATCATGGAGAGCACACGTCTGCTGATACGGGCGGCCGGGGCATCGCGCGGAGATGCGGCAGAAGTCTGAGGCGCAGCACTGTAGCTCACTTTGGGGCGCAGCACTGTAGCTCACTTTGCTCGCAAAGTGAGGGGGACGATTTTTTGGGCGACCAAGCACGGGCTGAAAGCCCAGCAAGTCCAGAGCCCAGGGCAACGCCCTGGGTTACGTAAAACCCGGAACTACGCCCTGTAAGGGCAAAAGTAAAAGCCAACCGTTCGCCCATACTTTTGCCCTTACAGGGCGTAGGCGTTTATACACTGATACCCAGGGCGTTGCCCTGGGCTGAGAACTGGCTGCCCTTTCAGGGCGCTCGCGGCGCAGCCCCAAACATTTTTCGCTACGTGTTCGTGGCCCTCACTTTGCGAGCAAAGTGAGCTACAGTGCTGGCGCCTCAACAAACGATTATGCGCCCCTCTACCAACCTTGGAGACACCTACTTACGAGGAGGATGGGCGTGTGCCACCCTCCCCTATAGCTTATTCAAAGAACTTCTTCCAATCGTCGCGGCCGCGGCGGCGTGACTGGTCGCTCTCGCCATTGTCGGCGCGGCGGCCACGGCGCTCGTCGCCCTTGCGGGCTGCACCACGACGGCTGGCGGCGTTGCGGTCGGCGTGTTTACGACGGTCGCGCGAGTCGGCAGAGCTTTCGCGCTCTGCGCCGTCGACAACGACCTTGCGGTCGCCCACCTTGGCTTTCGCCATCTTCTTCAACACCTCAGGGGCCTGTTCTTCGGGCACTTCAAAGAAAGAGCAGTTGGCCGTCAGGTCGATGCGGCCGATGTCGACCTTGCCCTTCACGTAGCGGTTGACAAGATTGATGATTTCGCGGGCATAGAAATTGTCGCGCTTGCCGAGGTTGATGAAGAGGCGCTTGTAGCCCGGTTCGGCTTCGCGCGGACCGCTCGCTCCGCGTTCGCGGCGGGGACGGTCGGCCTTGGCACCCTTCTTGTCGTCGCGGCCGCCCTTCGGCTGCTCGATCTCGGGCGCGTTGGCATAATATTGCAGGAAATGTCCGAACTCGCGGCTGACGATGCGCTTGACGAGGTCTTCCTTCGTGAGCCAGTCGAGCTTGCGGAAGATTTCTGGGAGGAAGGGGGCGATTTGCGTCTCGTCTACTTCAATGCGTTCCAGTTCGTCCATCACGCGATAGAGCTGTTTCGTACAGATTTCCTGGGGCTCGGGCAATACGCCGACCTCGAATTTCTTGCCGATGACTTTCTCAATGATGCGCACTTTTCCACGCTCGCGAAGGTGGATGATGGAGATGCTCGTGCCGCGCTTTCCGGCGCGTCCAGTACGTCCAGAGCGGTGGGTATAGTTTTCTACGTCGTCGGGAAGTCCGTAGTTGATCACGTGTGTCAGTTCGTCGACATCGAGACCGCGGGCTGCCACATCGGTGGCAACGAGGAGTTGCGTGCGGTGTTGGCGGAACTTCTGCATCGTGAGGTCGCGCTGGGCCTGCGAGAGGTCGCCGTGGAGGGCTTCGGCGTTGTAGCCGTCGCGGATGAGGAGGTCGGCCACTTCCTGTGTCTCCATACGGGTGCGGCAGAAGATGATGCCGTAAATCTTAGGATAATAGTCGACCACGCGTTTCAGCGCGAGGTATTTGTCTTTGGCGTGTACGAGATAATAGATGTGGTTGACGTTTTCCGCGCCTTCGTTGCGTGAGCCTACAACGATTTCTTTATAGTCGTGGAGATAGTTTTTGGCAATGCGCTCGATTTCGGTGCCCATAGTGGCGGAGAAGAGCAACGTGTTGCGCTCAGCAGGCACGCCGGCGAGGATTTCGTCGATGCTTTCCGTGAAGCCCATATTGAGCATTTCGTCGGCTTCGTCAAGCACGACGTTTTCAACGGCATCGAGCTTTGCCACACCGCGCTTCATGAGGTCGATCAAGCGGCCGGGAGTGGCCACGATGACCTGGGCACCCTTGCGCAGGGAGCGAATTTGGCTTTCGATGCTCGAACCGCCATAGACGGCGAGGACGTGGAGGTTGTCGATGTATCGGGAATATTCTTTCAGGTCGCCGGCTATCTGCAGACACAGCTCACGCGTGGGACTGAGAATGACGGCTTGCGTGCGGCGGTCGTCGGGATTGACTTTCTGCAAAACGGGCAGACCGTAGGCGGCCGTTTTCCCGGTTCCCGTCTGGGCCAAGGCGATGACATCGTTGCCGACTCCTAAAAGATAGGGAATGACTTCTTCTTGCACTGGCATAGGCTGTTCGTAGCCTATCTCCGAAATGGCGCGGCGGATTGGCTCCGATACGCCCAACTCTTCAAATGTTTTCAAATTCTGAAATAAATAAGGTTTGATGGCCTGTGATGATTGACGGCATTCTGGGAACGCGCCCTGACAAGGATTCCGCAAAACGGATTGACCACCAAATGATTAAAACTGTCTGCAAAGGTACTCAAAAAATATGAGGGAAACAAAGAGATGAGGGGGCAACCCTTGCAGAACAAGAAAAAAATACTACCTTTGCGTGTTTAGCCCGCTTCAAAATTATGGGACGGGCAAAATTCAGAAAAATCTCTGCACGGTTTTGAGCCAAACAACAAGTGGCAAAGCGTGCGCACATGATAAACGAACAAAGCGCGAAAAGGAGCGCCCTGAAAGGGCAGCCAGTCCTCAGCCCAGGGCAACGCCCTGGGTATCAGCGTATAAACGCCTACGCCCTGTAAGGGCAAAAGTATGGGCGAATGGTTGACTTTTACTTTTGCCCTTACAGGGCGTAGGGAATGGGGACATGGTACCCAGGGCGTTGCCCTGGGCTCTGGACTTGTTGGGCTTTCAGCCCGTGCAGGGCCGCAGACAGGGCTTTTTCCACACAATCTCCACCTACTTAATTTTTCTGGATTTTGAACACCCTAACGGGCAACGGGATTTGTTTCTGAGTAATGGCGAAGGCGCCATTACGACCATTTTGAACACCTACTTACCTACTTGCACATGGAAAAACTGCTGCATTACGTTTGGCAACACCGACTGCTGCCTGCAAAGACTCTGAAGACGGACCGCGGAGAAACGGTGGACGTCATCGACCCTGGACTGCTCAACAGCAACGCGGGGCCGGATTTCTTCAACGCGAAAGTAAAGGTGGACGGACAACTGTGGGTGGGGAACGTGGAAATACATGAGCATGCCTCAGACTGGTATAAACACGGGCATGACGAAGATGCGAACTACGACAATGTGGTGCTCCACGTTTGCGGGGTGCTGGACGACACGGCGCGAACAAAATCGGGACGGGCCTTGCCGCAACTGCAGATTGACGTGCCGCAGAACATCGCCGACAATTACCGCGAACTGCTCGCGGAGGAGGCTTTCCCACCGTGCTACCGCGTGATACCGAATTTGCCAACGCTGACTGTTCACGGTTGGCTCAACGCTCTGACGGCAGAAAGGCTGAACGAGAAATGCTCACGCATCGACGCTTTGCTGGCACGGACGGAGGGCGACTGGGAACGCACATGTTTTATCACGATGGCACGTAACTTTGGCTTCGGGGTGAACTCGGAGGCGTTTGAGACGTGGGCGCTCAACATGCCGCTCAGCGCGGCGGGAAAGCACCGCGACGATGTTTTCCAAGTGGAGGCGCTCTTCTTCGGACAGGCGGGACTGCTCAACGATGAGATGGTGAAGGAGGAACGGCGCGACGCGTATTTCTTGAAACTGCAAAAGGAATACCGCTTCCTGAAACATAAGTTTTCCTTGACTCCGATAAACCCTAAACTCTGGCGTTTCCTGCGTCTGCGGCCACAGAATTTCCCACATATCAGGCTGGCACAGATGGTGGAACTTTATCACAGCCGACGAACGGATTTCTCACGACTCATCAACGCGAAGACGGAGGGGGAACTGAGGGGACTGCTTAACGCGAAGGTGACGCCTTACTGGGAAGGACACTATACTTTCGGCGGCGAGAGTACGGCACACGCGAAGTTTCTACGCGAGGAGAGTGTCACGCTGTTGCTCATCAACACGGTGGCGCCGCTACTCTTTGCCTACGGACGACACCACTTTGACGAGGACCGCTGCGAGGCGGCGCTGGATTTGCTGGAGCACCTGAAGCCGGAGCAGAATTTCATCACGCGCTCATGGGCCAAGGCGGGCATCAAGGCGGAAAACGCGGCCGACAGTCAGGCGCTGATCTGCCTGAAGAAGAATTACTGCGACACGAAGGACTGCCTGCGCTGCCGCTTCGGAGCGGAATATCTGAGGCAACGCTGATGGGACGGTATTCAAAATCCAGAAAAAATCAAGATTGGTAGAGAGGCGACAGCTGCCCCTGAAGGGGGCTCATATTTAGGGTAGGGGCTTGCCCCTACCTCTTGGAGCCGATTTATGAACCTTGCCCCTGTAAGGGGCTCATATCTCGAATATTAATGCGGGGCAAGCCCCGCCCACGATATGCGCCCCTTACAGGGGCAGCAGCGAGAATCGATGAGCACTGGCGGTAGATAGGGGCGAGCCCCTATCCTGGAATATGAGCCCCTTTCAGGGGCAAGCCCCGCGCCCAAGCGGCCCGGCAATTCGTTAATTCGTTTAATTCGTTGTTACGCCGTCTGAGGCCAACCAACGAACTGCGGCGCAGCCCGCAACCCCGTTGCAAAAATTCGATTAATTCGAACCTTCGCCGCGAGCGGCCCTGAAAGGGCAGCCAGTTCTTAGGACCCAGGGCAAGACTGGACTTCGGAATCGTCTGCCGTTTGATTTGAAATTCTTAAAGACATATATATGACTTACGACTTTGAACTCGAAATGAAGGTGCGCGACTATGAATGCGACCTGCAAGGCATTGTCAATAATGCCAACTATCAACATTATACGGAACACACACGCCACGAGTTTCTGCGCTCTGAAGGGGTCAGCTTTGCTGAACTGCATGAGCGCGGCATCGACGCGGTGGTGGCCCGCATGAACCTCGCTTTCAAAACGCCATTGCGCAGCGGAGACTCGTTTGCCTCCCGACTGGCGCTGCGCAAGGAGGGCATCAAATATGTTTTCGTTCAGGACATCTTCCGACTGCCGGACAACAAACCGGTGTTGCGCTCGACGGTGGAGGCGGTGTGCCTGATCAACGGACGCCTCTCTGACTGCGAAGAACTGAACACGGTTTTCGCCAAATATTTCAAGGACTGACACGCCATGAGGGAGGAGGAACTGAAATATGCCCTGGCCCTCACGCGGCTGCGCGGCGTGAGCCAAAACGCGGCGCTGAAACTTTATGACCACTACGAAACGGCACAGGGGGTGTTTGAAAACCGAAAGGAGGTGCAGGGAAAAGTTGGCGAGGCGCTCGCCGACTGGACGGAGGTGCTGAATTGGGCAGAGAAGGAACTGGAATTTTGTGAGAAAAACAGAATCAAGGTTTTCCTGCGACACGACGAGGACTACCCTGCAAGACTGAATGAGTGTGACGACGCTCCGCTGGTGTTTTACTACCGAGGAAACGCTAATCTCAACGCTCGACACGTGATTTCCATCGTTGGAACACGCAGAATCACTGAATACGGCCGCACGGTTTGTCAAACATTTTTACGCGACTTACAGGCTTTATCGCCTGAATGTTTGGTGGTTAGCGGTTTGGCTTACGGCGTTGATATCCACGCACACCGCGCTTGCTTGGAAGCGGGCTTGCCAACGGTCGGTATTTTGGCCCACGGTTTGGACCGTATTTACCCGGCTTTGCACCGAACGACGGCGGCACAGATGCTCAACCAAGGCGGACTGCTCACGGAGTACCCAACGATGACGATTCCCGACAAGGGAAACTTCATCCGACGTAACCGCATCGTGGCGGGACTGAGCGAGGCGACGGTGGTGGTGGAAAGTGCCGAACACGGAGGAGCGCTCGTCACGGCGAATCTGGCCGTGGGCTACAACCGCGACGTGTTTGCTTTTCCCGGAAGGGCGTTCGACCAATTTTCGGAGGGATGCAACAAACTGATACGAACGAACAAGGCGATGCTGATTACTTCGGCACAAAATCTGGCGGAAGCACTCAACTGGCAAACGGCGACAGAGACGAACGCACCGGTGCAACGGGAACTCTTCCCGGATTTGACACCGATGCAGGAAAGCATCGTGTGTGTACTCAAAGATAAGGAGGACTGCAGCGTCAACCAAATTTCCGTTCACCTGAACAACACGGTGAGCGAAATCGCCAATGCGCTCTTCGAACTGGAAATGTCGGGGGTGGTGAAATTCCTGCCGGGCGGCAGATATAAATTGATGCCGACGTAAGTTTCCCGATGGAATCAGCAATTATGAGGAACGGACTTTTCACCTCAGAAAAAAAGCGTATTTTTGCATGAGCAATATACAGAAACAAAATATTATCAATGGATACAGAGTTCTTTTATGATGTCGTCGTCATCGGTGCAGGACACGCTGGATGTGAAGCGGCCCACGCTGCGGCCCGCATCGGCGCGAAAGTATGCCTGGTGACGATGGACATGAACAAGGTGGCACAGATGAGCTGCAACCCAGCCATCGGCGGTATCGCCAAAGGACAGATTGTGCGCGAGACAGATGCCTTGGGCGGCATGACGGGCATCGTCACCGATGCCACCGCCATCCAGTTCCGCATGCTCAACCGCTCAAAGGGACCGGCCATGTGGAGCCCGCGTGCCCAGTGCGACCGCGCGAAATTCATCACCACCTGGCGCCACCGCCTCGACCACACAGACAATCTTGACATCTGGCAAGACGAAGCCTGCGAAGTGCTGGCCGAAAACGGCATAGTATGCGGCGTGCGCACCTTGTGGGGCGTCACCATCCACGCACGCGCCGTGGTTGTCACGGCGGGAACTTTCCTCAACGGACTGATGCACGTGGGACGCAAACAAGTGAAGGGCGGACGATGCGCCGAACCGGCCTCGACGTTCCTGACGCAATCGCTCGAACAATTCGGCATTGCGCACGAACGCATGAAGACTGGAACGCCCGTGAGAATCGATGCGCGCTCGGTGCACTACGAAGATATGGAGACGCAACCGGGAGAGAACGATTATCACCGCTTTTCTTATATCAGCGAATTACGCCCCCTGCCCCAACTGCCCTGCTGGACCTGCAACACGAATGCTGAGGTGCACGAGGTGCTGCGACGCGGATTGCCAGATTCACCGCTCTACAACGGCCAAATCCAAAGTATCGGACCGCGATACTGCCCGAGCATCGAAACAAAGATTGTCACCTTTGCCGAGCGCAACCAGCATCCGCTCTTCCTCGAGCCCGAAGGCATCGACACCAACGAACTTTACCTTAACGGCTTTTCATCGAGCCTGCCGCTCAACATCCAATTGGAAGCGCTGAAAAAGATTCCTTGCTTCCGCGATGTGAAGGTCTACCGTCCGGGCTACGCCATCGAATACGACTTCTTCCAGCCTACGCAACTGCGCCATTCGTTGGAATCGAAGAAACTCGACGGCCTTTTCTTCGCCGGACAGGTGAACGGAACCACGGGATATGAAGAAGCTGCCGGGCAGGGCATCATCGCTGGCATCAACGCCGCACTGAAATGCGCCGGCAACGAGTCCTTCATGCTGCACCGCGACGAAGCCTATATCGGCGTACTCATCGATGACCTCGTCACGAAAGGCGTTGACGAACCTTACCGTATGTTTACCTCCCGCGCTGAATACCGCATCTTGCTGCGACAGGACAATGCCGACACGCGACTCACGCCACACGCCATCCGACTGGGAATCGCCACGGAGGAACGCGCCGCACGCTTCAACCAGAAGCAAGGCGCCATCCACGACATCATCGAATTATGCAAGACCACTTCCGTGAAGCCTGCCGCGGTCAACGCTTACTTGGAATCTATCGGTTCTACCCCACTCCACGGCGGATGCAAACTCATCGATTTGGTAAACCGCCCGCAAACGAAACTTGATGAAATCGCGAAATTCGTTCCCGCAGTAACGCGGTTCCTCGACACGCTCGTAACGGACAAAGAAGAAATCATCGAAGCTGCGGAAGTGGAAATCAAATACGCCGGATATATTTCGCGCGAAAGAATCATCGCCGACAAGATGCAACGCCTCGAAGCCATCCGCATCCGCGGCCGCTTCAATTACGATGCCATCACGCAGCTCTCCACCGAAGCGCGACAGAAGCTCACGGCCATCGATCCCGAAACGCTGGCCCAGGCCGGACGCATCCCCGGCGTTTCCCCGAGCGACATCAGTGTGCTCCTCGTTCTCCTGGGACGATAATTCCGAAAAAGGGAACGCCGCGGACGCACCGCGGCACCCTTTCGAAGGGAACCAACGCCCGCATCCATATCCCCCAAGATATTCCCCGAGCATTTTCAAAAGGAAGCCCTGCGCCCCCTTTTAAGCGATTCTCAGCGAAGGAAGCTGCCCCGCGCGGCTTATTCGCGTTCCACGTGAAACAAACATAGTAAACGCTACTTATATACAGAAAGTTATGAATTCAAAATTGTTACTCGACAACCTGAGAAACATCCCTGATTTCCCGAAGCCAGGTATCCAGTTTAAGGATGTCAGCACGCTTTTCAAGAATCCGGAGTGCCTCCAAGAGATGTCTGACGAGCTTTTCCGCCTCTACAAGGACAAAGGTATCACGAAAGTGGTCGGAATCGAGTCTCGCGGCTTCGTCATGGGCGCCATTTTGGCGGCCCGTCTGGGCGCTGGGTTCGTGATGTGTCGCAAGCCAGGCAAGCTACCTGCTGAAACCGTAAAAGCCACATATTTGAAGGAATACGGTTGGGACACTATAGAAATACACGAAGATGCCATCAAGGCCGATGATGTCGTATTGCTCCACGACGACCTTCTCGCAACAGGCGGTTCGATGCAGGCAGCCATCGACCTCGTTCGCCGCTTCAAGCCGAAAGCCATCCACGTCAACTTCCTCATCGAACTTTGCATGGAAGGGCTCAACGGCCGCGCCGCGCTCGACAAAGACATCGACATAACAACCCTGCTCTCGCTCCACGAATAAAGCGCGAGAAAAGACATCGGAATTTCTTTTCAGCATTATTCATTTCCGACAACACTAACACAACCGGCTTCCATCCAATTGCCGTTTCTCCAAGATAAATTCCACCGATTTCATCGAGAGAAACGCGCTTGGATGGATGCTGCTTTTTAAGACCATATCATGCCGCAAGAAACAAACGAGAAGCGCTACGGCGCCAAAAAGGAACTGGCGGAGCATCTGCGAGGAATCGTGCTCAACCTGCCAGAGACACCGGGTTGCTACCAATACCTCGATGAAACGGGGAAAATCATCTATGTCGGCAAGGCGAAGAACCTGAAGCGGCGCGTCAGTTCGTATTTCAACAAGGAACAGCAAAGCAACAAGACGCGCTTGCTCGTCACGAAGATTCGCGACATCCGCTACGTCGTGGTGAAGACGGAAGAAGACGCACTGTTGCTCGAAAACAACCTCATCAAGCGATATAAGCCCCACTACAACGTGTTGCTGAAGGACGACAAAACCTACCCTTCCATCGCTGTCACCACGGAATATCTGCCTCGTATTTTCAAGACACGGCAACGCGGGAAACGCGGGGCCACTTATTACGGTCCCTACAGCCACGTGCCAACGATGTACGCCTTGCTGGATCTCTGCAAGGCGCTTTATCATCCGCGGCCCTGCCATACGCCGATGACGATGGAAGGCGTGATGGAGGGGAAATATGAGGTGTGTCTGGACTATCACATCCACAATTGCGCTGGTCCGTGCGTTGGCCGCCAGAGTCACGATGATTACATGAAAAACATCGAGGCCTGCCGCGAAATCCTGCGCGGAAACACCGCCGACGTGGCGCGAAAGATGAAGGCCCGCATGATGGCGCTGGCCGAAGAACTGCGATTTGAAGAGGCGGCGGAAATCAAGCGGCAATATGACCTCATAGAGAATTTCAGGGCAAAGAGCGAGGTGGTGTCCAACGTGCTCCACAACATCGATGTTTTCTCCATTGAGAGCGATGAGAAACTGGCGTATATCAACTACCTCCACATCACCAACGGCTGCATCAACCAGGCTTTCACCTTTGAATATAAGAAGAAGCTCGATGAAACCGATGAAGAATTGCTTGCCCTTGGCATCGTGGAGATGCGCGAACGCTATGAGAGTGCATCGAAGGAAATCATCGTGCCCTTCCCCGTTGACCTCCCCGATGACTATGCCGTGCAAACCGTACCGCAGAAGGGGGAGAAAAAGAAGCTACTCGACCTCTCGCGCCTCAACGTGAAGCAATATAAGTTCGACCGCTTCAAACAGGCCGAAAAGCTCAATCCGGAACAGAAGAGCGTGCGCCTGATGAAGGAAATCCAGCGCGATTTGAACCTGCCAACGCTGCCCATGCACATCGAACTGTTTGACAACTCCAACATCCAGGGAGAAGACGCCGTGGCTGCCTGCGTGGTGTTTGAAAAACTAAAACCGGCGAAGAAGGAATACCGCAAATACAACATCAAAACGGTGGTGGGGCCCGACGACTATGCCTCGATGAAGGAGGTGGTGCACCGCCGTTATACGCGCCTGACGGAAGAAGAAAGGCCCCTGCCCGACCTCATCATTGCCGACGGCGGAAAGGGGCAAATGGAGGTGATCCGACAGGTGACGGAAGACGAACTGCACCTCGGCATTCCCATCGCCGGACTGGCCAAAGACGGCCGCCACCGCACGCACGAACTCCTCTTCGGCTTCCCGCCCGTGTCGGTCGGACTGAAGCCCGAGAGCCAGCTTTTCCGCCTTCTGACGCAGATGCAGGATGAGGTGCACCGCTTTGCCATTTCCTTCCACCGCGACAAGCGTTCGAAGCGGCAGACCGCCTCGGAACTTGACAACATCGCAGGCATCGGCCCTAAGACAAAAGAGGCCGTGCTGAAGCGTTTCGGTTCGGTGAAACAGGCTAAAACAGCCACCTTAGAGACCTTGCAGGAAACCGTCGGAGCGGCGAAAGCAAAAATACTTTTCGAATTTTGGCACGACGAGACAGATAACTGAAATTTTATACGTACCTTTGAAAACGAGGAAACACAAACGTCAGAGACGGCAGGAGGAACAAATGAAACCCTGGCCTGCCGTTCTCCTCGGAATTTCTATTTTCACCACAAAAAACACATGAAAATCGTTATACAACGCGTCAGCGAAGCCGCCGTGAACATCGACGGAACCACCAAATCAAGCATCGGCCAAGGCTATATGATTCTGCTTGGCATCACCCATAGTGACACGCAGGAGGATGCTGACTGGCTCGTCAAAAAAGTGATTGGCCTGCGGGTATTCGACGATGAAAACCACGTCATGAACCGCAGCATCATCGATGTCGACGGCGACATCTTGGTGGTCAGCCAATTCACGCTCATGGCCTCCTATAAGAAAGGCAACCGCCCCTCCTACATCCACGCCGCCAGCCACGACATCGCCATTCCGCTCTACGAATACTTCGTTAGCAAACTGGAAGAAGCGCTCGGCAAGCGCGTCGGAACGGGCGAATTTGGAGCCGACATGAAGGTGTCGCTCATCAACGACGGCCCCGTCACTATCTGTATGGACACCAACAACAAGGAATGATGGAAGACGCAGCATTGACCCTAAAAGAAGCGCAGGAAACCGTTGACAAATGGATTAAGACCTACGGCGTGCGCTATTTCAGCGAACTGACCAACATGGCCGTACTGACGGAAGAAGTGGGCGAACTGGCCCGCATCATGGCGCGGAAATACGGCGACCAGTCGTTTAAGGCGGGCGAACCGACAGACCCTTCCGACGAGATGGCCGACGTGCTTTGGGTGTTGCTCTGCCTCGCCAACCAGACGGGAGTGGACCTCACTGAGGCGTTCAAAAAGAATCTGGAAAAGAAAACGAAACGCGATGCCACGCGGCATCTGAACAACGAAAAACTCAAATAACTATAAGCATTATGACAGAAAAAGAAACCATGCCAAGCGGCATGATTATCAACCGCGAGACCGATGGTCTCCACGTAAACCGCTATGAGGAGGCATTCTCCAAGTTTAACCTTGACCTGAGCGATGAAGGGGTTTCTGCTGCCGTTAAAAAGCTCGTTGACGAGAAGATCAACGAATATGACACCGACGAAGTGAAGCGCCAGTTGCTCGGCACGGTTGAGCTCACCACGCTCAAGGAAACCGACTCTCAGGAGAGCGTCATGAAGTTCACAGAAAAGGTGAACGACTTTGCCGATGCCCATCCCGACCTGCCCCACCTCGCCACCATCTGCGTGTTCCCTAACTACGCAAGAATCGTGGCCGACACACTGGAAGCTGACGGCGTTGAAATTGCCTGCGTTGCGGGCGGTTTTCCGGCCTCTCAGACCTTTCTGGAGGTGAAGACGGTTGAGACCGCACTGGCCGTTCGCGACGGCGCTACGGAGATTGATATGGTGCTCAGCGTGGGCGCTTTCCTCAGCGGCGACTATGAGACCTGCTCCGACGAAATCCAGGAGATCAAGGCGGCTGCTGGCGAAGCTCCTTTGAAGGTGATTCTGGAAACAGGTGCCCTCAAAACCGCGCTCAACATCAAGAAGGCATCCATCCTTTCCATCTTCTCTGGCGCTGACTTCATCAAGACTTCAACGGGCAAAATCTCTGTAAGCGCCACTCCAGAGGCTGCCTACGTGATGTGCCAGACCATCCGCGAATATTACGAGCAAACGGGCACGATGATTGGCTTCAAGGCCGCTGGCGGCGTAAGCACCGTGAAGGACGCCCTGACCTACTACACCATCGTCCGCGAACTTCTCGGCGAGGAATACATCAAGAAGGGCCTCTTCCGCATCGGCACAAGCCGCCTTGCCAACCTTCTGGTGAGTGATATTCTGGGCGAAGAATGCAAGCCTTTCTAAAGACTTTGACATAGCACAAGACAGACTTTCCATAAGTCGTTCTTGGAAAGTTCCAAAACAAACACATCGGGCCGGCTCAATGAAGAGTCGGCCCGATGTGTTTTAAAGAGGCCCCTAAAAGGTAGAGTGTTCAAAATCCAGATAATTCAAGGTTGGCAAAGAGGCGACAGCGCCCTCGCAGCGGAGTTTTGCACTGGCCCGCATAATCGTCTGTTGCGGCGCCAGCATTGTAGCTCACTTTGCTTGCAAAGTGAGGGCCACGAACACGTAGCGAATATAGCCAGCGCTTTAGGGCATATCTTCGTTGGATTTTTAGCCGTGTTTGGCCGCCACAATATTCGTCCCCCTCACTTTGCGAGCAAAGTGAGCTACAGTGCTTCGCCTCAGACCTTCGCTATATATTCGTGCACCGCCCCTTGTAGCGATGCCGCAACCGCTATGCTATTTGGCCAAAAATCGCGCAGAATTTTCTTCGATTTTAAACACGCGGCCCGTCAGAACGCATTATCAATGGGCCTCGAGCCAGTTTTTCCCCTCGCCACAATCGGCCAAGAGCGGCACGTTCACCTTCCAGGCGTTCTCCATTTCCTCAATCACGATGGCTTTCACACGGGAGAGTTCCTCCTGCGGCACACTGAAGTTCAATTCGTCGTGCACCTGCAAAATCATCTTGGCCTTGATGCCCTCCTCTTCAAAGCGGCGGTCAATGCGCACCATTGCCAGTTTGATGATGTCGGCAGCCGTTCCCTGGATGGGCGCATTCACGGCATTGCGCTCCGCATAGCCGCGCACCACGGCGTTGTGTGAGTTGATATCAGGCAGATAACGGCGGCGACCGAAAACGGTTTCAATATAGCCCTTCTCCTTCGCCACCTCGACACTCTTGGCCATATACTCCTTCACGCCGGGATAGGTCGCGAAATAACTGTCAATTAGCTCACGCGCCTCCGTTCTCGACACTTCCATGCGCTCAGCCAAACCGAAGGCCGAGATGCCATAGATGATGCCGAAATTGGCCGTCTTGGCCTTCCGACGCTCGTCGCGTCCCACCTCAGAAATGTCCTTGTGATAAATGCGGGCCGCTGTGGCAGCGTGAATGTCGTGCCCCGCGCGGAAGTCTTCAATCATGCGCTCGTCGCCACTCAGCTGCGCCATGATGCGGAGTTCAATCTGCGAATAGTCGGCAGAGAAAAACGTACACCCCTCCTCTGGCACAAAAGCCTTACGGATTTCGCGCCCGTCATCGCCGCGAACAGGAATGTTCTGCAAGTTGGGATTGCTCGAAGAGAGACGTCCTGTGGCCGTCACAGCCTGGTTGAACGACGTATGAATGTGTCCCGTCTGCGGATTGACCAGTTTCGGCAACGCATCAATATACGTGCCGATGAGCTTTTTCAGCGCACGGTGGGAAAGAATCTTCCCAACGATGGGATGCTTGGAGCGCAGGGCTTCCAAGACCTCCTCCCCCGTTGAATATTGTCCGCTCTTCGTTTTCTTTGCCTTCTCGTTGAGCTTCAATTCGTCGAAGAGCACCTCCCCCACCTGCTTGGGCGACGAGATGGTAAATTCGCGTCCAGCGAGTTCATAGATTTCCTTTTCGAGCTGCTGCATGCGGGCCTTGAAATGCTGCCCCGTCTCGGCCAGCGCCGCCGTGTCAAGACAAACGCCGTTGCGCTCCATCTTGGCCAGCACGGGCATCAGTGGCATTTCGATGTCATTGAAAACACGCTCCACCTTGAATTTCTCCATCTCGGCCTTCAAGGGCTTCATGAGCTGCAATGTCACGTCGGCATCCTCGCAGGCATATTCATAGACCTCCTGCGGCGTGAGGTCGCCCATGTTCTTTTGCCCTTTGCCCTTCGGCCCGATGAGTTCCTCAATGTGCACCGTTTTATAGTTGAGATAGATTTCCGACATATAGTCCATATTGTGGTGCAACTCTGGCTGCACCACATAATGCGCCAGCATGGTGTCGAACATCGGAGCACGGAGCGACACACCGTAACGCGAGAGTACGTTGAGGTCGTACTTGAAATTCTGCCCCACCTTCAAAATTGTGTCACTTTGTAAGAGGGGTTGAAAAATCGCGACAAACTCACGCGCCTCCTCCGTTTCACGTGGAACAGACACATACCAGGCCTCGCCCGGCACCGCCGCGAAGCTCATTCCGAGCAATTCTGCCGAAATGGCGTCAGTGCTGGTGGTTTCCGTGTCAATCGCCACGACGGAATATGTCAAAAGTTTTTCACACAGTTTCTTCGCATCTTCCTTATTTTCAATGAGATGATAAAAATGTGATGAATCAGCAATCGTTCTGAGTTTCGTTTTCTCTTTTTCCGCTGGGGCCTCGGCGGGCATTTCGTCAAAGAGAGAGGCCATCATCGGCTGACGTTTTTCAGTTTTCACCTCCTCCGGGAAGAGCCGCTTGATAAAGGCGCGAAATTCGAGCTGTTCGAAAATATTGCGTAACGCCTGCTTGTCGGGCTCAGTGCGTTTGAGCGATTCCATTTCCACGTCAAGCGGCACGTCGGTCTTGATGGTGGCGAGGAAACGCGAGAAGCGAATTTGCTCCACATTCTCCTCCACCTTCTTTTTGAGAGCGCCCTTGAGCTGGTCGGTGTTGTTGAGAAGGTTTTCGATGGAGCCAAACTGTGCAATGAGTTTCTGCGCCGTTTTCTCCCCCACCCCGGGACAACCCGGAATGTTGTCGGCCGAGTCGCCCATGAGTCCGAGCAGGTCAATCACCTGCAAGGGAGACGTGAGGGAATATTTCTCGCACACCTCTTCCACGCCGAGCACCTCCATCGGCGCACTGCCATGCCCTGGGCGGCACATCTTCACATGCTCGCCAACGAGCTGGGCGTAATCCTTGTCGGGCGTGATCATCCTCACTTCCAGTCCGGCTTCTGCCGCGCGACGGGCCACCGTTCCGATGACGTCGTCGGCCTCAAAGCCCGGCACCTCGAGGATGGGGATGTTGTAGGCACGAATGATGTCTTTGATGACGGGAACGGCGCGGCGGATGTCCTCCGGCGTCTCTTCGCGCTGCGCCTTGTATTCTGGATAGGCATCGTGGCGAAACGTCGGACCAGAGGGGTCGAAGGCCACGGCGATGTGCGTGGGGGCCTGCTTCTGCAACACCTCCTCAAGCGTGTTGACAAAGCCATAGATCGCCGATGTGTTCTCGCCCTTGGAATTCATCCGCGGGGAGCGTATCAAAGCATAGTAAGCCCGGTAAATGAGGGCGTAAGCATCAAGTAGGAATAATTTCTGCATGGTGAATGGTTATTTACATGGTAAAAATACGCAAAAATATCTGATTGATGGCGTTTATTTCGTACTTTTGTAACTCAAAAATTGAATAGGAATGGATGTCTTAACCGCGATTCGCCGGCCCATCGAAGCCGAACTGTCACGTTATAAAACTCTTTTTGAAGAAGCCCTCACCCATCAGGACGATTATCTGGGCTCGGCATTGGCCTATGTGCGCCAGCGCCGAGGCAAGATGATGCGCCCCATTCTGACGATTCTCGTTGCCAAAAACTGCGGCGAGGTACAGACGGCGACGCTGCGCCTGGCTGTCACACTGGAACTGCTGCACACGGCCAGTTTGGTACACGATGATGTGGTTGACGAAAGCGACGAACGGCGCGGACAGGCTTCAACCAACGCCACCTTCGGCAATAAGGTGGCTGTGCTCGTTGGCGACTATCTGCTCTCGGAAGCGCTCCACCAGTCGGCGCTCTCTGGCTCGTTGCGCTGCGTCGACACCATCGCCCGCCTGGGCGGCACGCTCTCGGAAGGTGAGGTCATCCAATTGGCAAACATCCGCAACGAGGTGAGCACAGAAGCGGCTTACTTCGATGTCATCCGCCGAAAAACGGCCGAACTCTTCGCTACCTGTGCGGAGCTCGGCGCATTCACGATGGGGGCTGACGAGGATTTTGTGGCCCATGCAAGGCATTTCGGAGAGACCATCGGCATGTGTTTCCAAATTCGCGACGACATCTTCGACTATTATGAAGACAGCGCCATCGGAAAACCAACAGGCAACGACATGCGCGAGGGCAAACTCACGCTCCCAGCCATCTACGCCATCAATACGCACGGCGACGAGGAAATCCACGCCGTGGCGAAGCGCATCAAGCAAGGCACGGCCACAACCGACGACATCACACGCATGGTGGCCTTCACAAAGGAGAACGGCGGTATCGACTACGCCCGAAAAGTGATGGACGACTTCCACGAGAAGGCGCTCGAAGACCTCCGCTGTTTCAGCAACGAAGAGGTGGCAGAGGCGCTAAAAACGTATCTCGACTATGTCATCGGACGCGATTTGTAAGACACTATTTTTTCTATAAAGCGACAAGATATCAACAACATAATAAAAGGGGTGTTCCAAGAATCTTTGGAACACCCCTTTTGCGGTTAACGCCTATTGCTATGGGCGGAGATTTGAGGCGAAGCACTGTAGCTCACTTTGCTCGCAAAGTGAGGGGGACAAATATTGCGGCGGCCAAGCACAATCTCCACCTGCCTACTCTTTGATATATTCGCTCCAATCCGTCAGGCGCATATCCCCTTTGCGGCGGTAAGTGTCGTGCATGGCGAAAGCGGCGTTGAGGACGTGGTGGGTGTGTCCGCCATAGCGCTCTGCCAACTTGAGATAATCGTTGAGCAAGGGCCGATAGTCGGGATGTGCAATGGCAATGAGCGCCTTGGCCTTGTCCATAGCGCAGCGGCCCCGCAGGTCGGCCACACCATATTCTGTGACAACCGCGTCGACATAGTGCTCCGTGTGGTCAACATGGGAGCAAAACGGCACGATGCTACTGATTTTCCCGTCTTTGGCGGTCGAACCGCAGGTGAAGGTGGCCAGCATGGCGTTGCAAGTGAAGTCGGCCGAACCGCCCACGCCGTTCATCATCTTCGTACCGAGAATTTTCGTGGAGTTGACATGGCCGTAGATGTCCACCTCGATGGCCGTGTTGAGCGAACAGATGCCGAGACGGGCAATGATTTCAGGACAGTTGGAGATTTCCGACGGGCGAATCAAGAGGCGTCCACGATAGTCATTGATGTTCTTATAGAGGTTTTTCAGGTGCTCACTGCTAATGGTCAACGCTCCCGTCGAAGCGCTCACCACACGGCCTTCCTGAATGAGGCGCAAGGGCTCTTCCTGCAACACCTCCGTGTAGATATTGAAGTCGGGCACCTCACTGCATTGTCCCAGCGCACCAAGCACGGCGTTCGCGCCGCTGCCGACACCGCTCTGCAAGATGAGTTTCTTGGAGTTGATGTAGCCGCGCTGCATGTTGTCGACCAAGAAATCGGCCATGTGCTGACCGATGCAGTCGGTGGTCTCGGTTGAAGGCGTCATGGAGCGGGCTTCGTCGGGCTGATGCGTGAGGATGATGCCCTTGATGTGTTCCGGACTTACCTCTATATAGGGCATGCCGATGATTTCCACAGGCTGCGTGATGCGTATGGGGGAACGATACCAGGGGGCTTCTATCTCATAAATGTCGTGCATGCCGATGAGTTTCGTTGAATGCCACGTGTTCAGCTCCACGAAGACGCCTTTACGCGCACTGTGGCAGATGGTGGGCGCGATGCCGATGCCAGCCGTGAGGAAAATGCGCACACGGCCACGTACTTCCTGAATATCGCAGGCCTCGATGATGCCCCAGTCAACGGGACCAGTGAGGCCCTGCCGCAAGAAGGTGGCGTTATCGGAGAGGTTGAGGTCGGTGTATCTCACGCGACCGCTGTTGTATGCCTTGCGAATTTCTGGATTGACGGAAAACGGCAGACGCTGGTCGATGGCGTCAGCCGCCGCCAGTTCCCCGTCGCAGCTCGCCCCGATGGAGGCTCCCGTCACGATGTTGACCTTGAAGGGATGCCCCGCTTCGTGCTCCTTACGGGCCTTGGCGGCAATGGCTGGCGGAATGGTTTTGGGTGCTCCAGCCGGACCGAAACCGCCCACGCCAATCCATTCGCCATGATTGATGAACGCCGCTGCTTCAGCGGCCGATATTTCAGGAATATTCATTATTTATGCAGTTTTAGGCTGCAAATATACGAATATCTTTTCAATACCACTGTATTATTATTCATTATTTAAACTGCATTTTTCACGGAAAAACACGGGCACATCGGAAAGGCCCAATGCACTTTCTATAAAAAATGGTCAGAAAATTCTTTCCATAAGGATAGAAATAGCGTAGGATATCTAAGAACTAAGGTATCACGCGTTGCAGATAATCCTCGAAGACCCAATGGTCGTGGGCATACAAAGCGCGGACGTAACGCCCGGGAAGGATATGGTTGTCGAGCGTGTAGAGGGGTGCCAGAGACCATGTCGGAAGCTGAGCGAGCGAGGTTCTGAGATGGGCAATCTGGCGGGAGGCGTCTTCGCTAAGTTGTTTGGGGTGGAGCACTTCCACGCCCAGACGGCCTTGGCGGTCAATGGTCAAAAGCAGGTCAAAGGAGATGCCGGCCTTGGCTTTCTGCGTTGCATCCTGCGGCAGATAATGGCGGCTTTCATAGCTGAAAAGGCGCATTGTGTTGTCGAGCTTTTGATACCACGGGCCATCCAACGAGATGACGAACGAACTGCCACGCTCGAAGGCGGCAAAGCGGGAGTCGAAAGAGTCTAACACCCCGAAATTCTTCAGTCTTCCGTTTTCAAACTGAGAGACGCGGCAATTCGCGCTCACAACAAATCCCATGTAGGGCAACGGATATTCCAACGTCACATACGTGCCCGACAACCAAGGCACACGGGCATCCCCTCCTTCATATTCGTTTCTGTCGTTGGGGACGGTCACGCCGTATTTCTTCTTCATGTCTGCCAGAGAGCATTCCTCTCCATTTGCCATCACGACATCCACCAAAGCCAATTCCGACTTTGAATTTTCGTCCTTCGGATTGATTTTGGCCGCAACGAAGCGAGCGGCTGCTGGAAGGGATTTCATGAGCGGATTGTTCTTGAACACGGCAGGCTCAAAAGCCATTGTGCAAACGCGTCCATCGCGCGAGAAGAAACCGACGTAGTTCTGTCGCCGCTGCATCCAATCGCCCTGGCTGTGCTGCTCAAAGGCTTTTTTCATCTCGTCAACGCTGAGATAGGATGCTTTGGGATATTGATCATAAAAAGCGGCCGTTGATTCATCGTAATAATGCTGCACTGGCTGTGCAACGGTTTCGCTTGTGAGGGCTGCGAACACAAGTGAAAGTCCAATAATTCTGATTTTCATTTCACGTTATTATTTTAGGTTAGTACATAGAACCGGATAAAACTGGCTCCGTTAATTTTCTGGCATTGCTAAAAGACTGTTGGGGGCCAGCGGAAAAAGGGGAATGAATTGCGGATTCTTTTTTCGCGTGTGTTCTTATTAGACCGCAAATCTCCCAATTGCTTTGACGAACGCCCGAAGCCGCTGCTTATGCAAGCGCCTTGAATGCCCAACAATCATCTGTTTGGTCGTAAAATTAGATAAAATATTCGGGAACCATAAGGCCTTTTGCAAAAAAACATTAATTAACATACCAAAAGTAAACCGTATTATTAAAACAGCTAAATTTGCGTTCATAGCAACGTCAATTCGTTCGGCGCCCACCTTTCTGTCTCAGAGGAGAAGGATAGAGCATTTCTGACATTCACATTCACAAATCTTATACACACACACCATCATGAAAAACTTTAAATTATGTCTGACGACACTGGCTTTTGCCTTTGCAGGCACACTGGTCCAAGCGCAGAACGCTTCCAGCCCCTTTGCAGAAACCATCAGCAAAGAGGAAATGATTGCGAATTACCACAAAAGCCAAGGCTGGCAGGAGCAACAGAAGAAAGAAGCCGTTGAAACCTACGGCGAGAATATGCGGGAGATGCCAGTCGGCACACTGCTGACGGGTTGCAAAGAACTAAAATCGGGAAAATGGGTGGCCAATTGGACTTATGCTTGTCCAAAAGGGGAAGGAAAACCCGTGATGAGCATCCACAAACTCTTTTTCAAAGACAACGGCAACGAGGACACGGCCACGATGGAAACGCTCCAGAAGAAATACGGCACAACGGAGGCCGACCGCTCTGGAGCCTGCAAAAACTCGGTGCCCGCCAAATGGATTAACGGCGTGCACGGATATATCAAGCATCCAGTGCCGTATTTCGGCTATTGGGTGTCTGATGAGGCAGGATGGTATGATTATAAAAACGGGGAGACGGTAAGCGGCAAAAGTATGAAAACCGGCCAGTCTTACTACATGGACTGTGCTCTGAAACTGCGCCGCACTTTATACACGGGCGACTGCACCTATCCTGTCTACACGCTGGCCCTCCAGCTGATGAGCTATGAGGCGGACTTGCTATGGAAGCAGAGCGGACTGAAGAACAACGGAGGCTACATGGATGTGCTCCTATACATCGACGCTCAAGGGAAGAACAGACTGGCACCTTTGTCGCCACAAATCAATGAGACGCAGACGAAGTTCCTGACGGCTCTGGAAAACATGCTCAACGGGAAAAACAGGAATGCGCTACCGCAACTGTATACTTCCGACGGAAGAATCCTATCGGGACATTATCTGAAAATCGTCTTAAACGAATCGTGCAGCCTGAGCGATTACATAGAAAACGGCATTCTCCGCGCTGAGAAAATGGGGAAGATAGCATACAGATGATGCTTCTATCCCATATCCACTATTAACTATTAAAGCCATCTCATCGCAGTCGCGCTGAGATGGCTTTTTCCTTTTTCACCAATAGAACTCAAGCATCCGTAAACCTTTCCCTATCTCTGTCAGCGAACACAGGAGCAGACGCAACCGAACCTGGGGGCAGACGCGAACGAACCTGGGGGCAGACGCGAACGAATCTGCTCCCAGATTCGCTGACAGGGATTAGGGATGAAACGACAGAGAAAGGAAATGACTGGCGGCGGCGAGCGCATGGCAAGGATGAAACAGAAAGAAACGAAAGCAGAACGCTCGTCGGATTCCGGGCGCCCCACCCTCCAAGCGCTCTCTTCCATACGTATTTCTTCAAGTAATGGTGAAAGAATAAGTTGACCAATTTTGACCTGTATTTTTGTTGGTTTT
>OLWK01000428.1_pt1 | contig 25125 bp, 24 predicted proteins | sample 1674141 | NCBI WGS metagenome assembly OLWK01 (sample SAMEA103958148, study PRJEB25191) | human gut metagenome | reverse complement strand
AGAAATATGCGTGACAGCCTCTTTGGTCGCGGGTCATGAGTCGTAAGTCGCGGGCTTGTTGGTACAGGCCGAAGATTCTGCTTCTCAAATTCCATTTGATTTAGTCTTAGGCGACCCGTGACCCGCAGCCCGCAACCGGGGGTGTGAATTTTTCACACCCCCTTTTTAAAGGAGTCCCCATGAACCAATTCGTCCATTTACATACCCATACCCAATACAGCCTCCTGGATGGGTCCTGCCGGATCCCGGAACTGGTCCAGTACGCCAAGGAACTGGGCATGCCCGCCCTGGCCATTACGGACCATGGGGTTATGTACGGGGTCATCGAATTCTACCAGGAATGTGAAAAAGCCGGCATCAAACCCATCATCGGCTGCGAAGTGTACATCACTTCCGGTTCCCATCTGGATAAAAGCCTGGAAACCCGGAGCAAGCTGTACCACCTGATCCTCCTGGCCGAAAACCGCACCGGCTACCAGAACCTGATGAAACTGGTGTCCATCGGCGAAGTGGAGGGCTTCTACTACAAACCCCGGATCGACAAGGACGTGCTCCGCCGGTACAGCGAAGGGCTCATCTGTCTGTCCGCCTGCATCGCCGGGGAAGTGCCCCGTCACATCCTCCGGGGCGAACTGGAAACCGCCGAAAAGACCGTGCTGGAATACCTGGACATTTTCGGCCGGGACCATTACTACCTGGAAATCCAGAACCACGGGCTGCCGGAAGAAGCCACTGTCCGCCAGGAACTCCGCCGGCTGGCCCAAAAGCACGGCATCAAACTGGTGGCCACCAACGACCTCCATTACATCCGCAAGGAAGACGCCTCCGGCCAGGACATCCTGCTGTGCATCCAGACCAACGCCCGGTACCTGGATCCCCAGCGGATGCGGTTCAACAACGATTCCTACTACCTGAAAAGCCGGGAAGAGATGGAAGAACTGTTCCCGGAAGACCAGGAAGCCCTGGACAACACCCTGGAGATTGCAGAGCGGTGCAATGTGCAGCTGGAATTCGGCCATCTGCTGCTGCCGGAATTTCCCCTGCCTCCGGGAGAGACCATGGACGGTTACCTGCGGAAACTCTGCGAAGAGGGGTTTCCCTCCCGGTATCCGGAGGACGACGGCACCGCCCGGAAACGGATGGAATACGAGCTGGGCATCATCAGACAGATGGGGTATTCCGGCTATTTCCTCATTGTGTGGGATTTCATCAACTACAGCCGGCGCCACGACATCCCGGTGGGCCCTGGAAGAGGCAGCGCCGCCGGAAGTATCGTGGCTTACCTGACCGGGATCACCAGCATCGACCCGCTGAAATACAACCTGATCTTTGAACGGTTCCTGAATCCGGAACGTGTGTCCATGCCCGATATCGATATTGATTTCTGCTATGAAAGAAGGCAGGAGGTCATCGATTATGTACGGCGCAAATACGGAGCAGACAAGGTGGTGCAGATCGTTACCTTTGGTACGATGGCTGCAAAGGGTGTGATCCGTGATGTGGCACGTGTGCTGGATCTGCCGTACAGCTTTGGCGATACGCTTGCCAAGATGATTCCGAACGAACTGAATATTACCCTGCAGAAAGCATTGGATATGAATCCGGAGCTCCGCAGCAGATATGATACAGAGGAACAGGTGAAAAATCTGCTGGACATGTGTATGAAGCTGGAAGGTTTACCGAGGCATACTTCCATGCATGCGGCAGGTGTCGTAATCTGCCAGAAACCGGCGGAGGAATTTGTACCGCTTTCCAGAGGATCGGATGGTTCCATCACAACGCAGTTCACGATGACAACGATCGAAGAACTCGGACTGTTAAAGATGGACTTTTTGGGACTGCGGACACTGACGGTCATCAAAGATGCAGTTGATCTTGTCAGACAGGATACGGGAAAAGAGTTATCCATGGGTAACATTGACTACAATGATCCCAAGGTGCTTGATTTTATCGGAACGGGAAAGACGGATGGCGTGTTCCAGCTGGAAAGCGGGGGAATGAAGAACTTCATGAAGGAGCTCCGGCCGCAGAGTCTGGAAGATATCATTGCCGGTATTTCGCTGTATCGTCCGGGACCGATGGATTTTATCCCGCGTTATATCAAGGGTAAAAACAATCCGGAATCCATTACGTATGAAACACCACTCTTAGAGCCTATCCTGTCGCCGACCTACGGCTGTATCGTCTATCAGGAGCAGGTTATGCAGATCGTGCGGGAGCTTGGTGGATATACGCTGGGACGAAGCGATCTGGTCAGACGTGCCATGAGTAAGAAAAAACAGGCAGTCATGGAGAAAGAAAAGGCTAACTTTGTATACGGTAACCCGGAGGAAGGCGTTCCGGGCTGTATCAGCCGCGGGATCAGTGAAGCGGTGGCAGATCACATTTATGAAGAAATGATGGATTTTGCCAAGTATGCGTTTAACAAGTCGCATGCAGCGTGCTATGCGGTTGTTTCTTACCAGACAGCCTTTTTGAAATATTATTATCCGCTGGAATTTATGGCAGCGCTTATGACGTCAGTTATAGACAACTCAGCAAAGGTAACGGAATATATCATGAGCTGCAGAAGCATGGGGATCGAAATACTGCCACCGGATGTGAATTACAGTCTGGCAGGCTTCTCTGTGCAGGACGGCAAGATTCGTTTTGCCCTGACTGCGTTAAAGAGCGTGGGCAGACCGGTTATCGAAGGCATTGTTGCGGAGCGGGCAGCAAACGGTAACTATAAAACGTTGGAAGATTTTATTACAAGAACGAGTGAGCTTGACATCAATAAGCGCGTGATCGAAAATCTGATCAAGGCAGGTGCTTTTGATTCCCTGCCGGGCACCAGAAAACAGAAGATGTTTGTATATGCCGGACTGGTAGACCGGCTTGTAAAGGATAAAAAGAATAATCTTGTCGGACAGATGAGCCTGTTTGATCTGGTTGGAGAAGAAGAGAAAAGCGATTTCCACACGCCGCTTCCGGACGTAGGAGAATTTGACAGGCAGGAGCTTCTGGCGTATGAAAAAGAAGTGGTCGGTTTTTATATCAGTGGGCATCCGCTGGAAGAGTATAAAACGTTTCTGGAACGCAGGATCACAGCAAAAACGTCTGATTTTTACAGGGATGAAGAGACTGGTGAGCCAAAGGTAACTGACGGAAAAGAGGTTGTGATCGGTGGTATCTTAACGGATAAAAAGATCAAATATACAAAGAATAATAAGATCATGGCGTTTTTGACGATCGAAGATCTGTATGGCAGCATTGAGGTGGTCATTTTTCCACGGGATTATGAGAGAAATCAGAGCCGTCTGGAGGTGGACGGAAAGATTTTTGTACAGGGGCGTGTACAACTGGAGGATGAAAAGGATGGCAAGCTGATCGGTTCCGTGATCAGCAGGTTTGATGAAATGTCGCGCCGGTTGGCGATCGGTTTTGCGGATAAAGACAGCTATCTGAAGCAGGCAGATCAACTGACAGAGCTTTTAAAAGGTTCGGAAGGAAAGGATTCTGTGCTGATCGTCTGCAAGAAGGAGCGCGTGCAGAAACTTCTGCCGCCGAACCAGAACATTCATATAGAAGAAACACTTCTTGAAAGATTAAGTGCAGCGTTCGGAAAAGACAATATAAAGGTTTTATAACAGAAATATTGCAATAGTAACAAAAAAATAATACAATAATAGTGCAAAACAGACAGGAGGATAAGCAAGTGGCAAATGAAATCAAAACAATTGGTGTTCTGACAAGCGGTGGCGATGCACCGGGCATGAATGCAGCTATCCGTGCGGTGGTCCGTAAGGCGATTGCCAATGGGGTCAATGTCAAGGGCATCAAAAAAGGCTATCAGGGACTGTTAAATGAAGAGATTATAGATATGCAGAAAAAGGACGTATCCGATACGATCCAGCGGGGTGGAACAATACTTGGAACAGCCAGATGTACGGAGTTCCGGACTCCGGAAGGACAGCAGAAGGGTGCTGAGATCTGCCGCAAGCATGGAATTGACGGTATTGTCGTGATCGGTGGTGACGGTTCTTACCGCGGTGCGCAGGCTCTTTCCAAACAGGGCATCAATACGATCGGTCTGCCTGGAACGATCGATCTGGATATTGCATGTACGGATTATACGATCGGATTTGATACAGCGATCAACACAGCAATGGAAGCGATCGATAAGGTAAGAGATACTTCCTCTTCTCACGAGCGTTGCAGTATCATTGAGGTTATGGGTAGAAACGCCGGTTATATCGCACTCTGGTGTGGTGTTGCCAATGGCGCGGAGGATATTCTGTTGCCTGAGAAATACGATTATAACGAGCAGAATATCATCAACAATATCATTAACAACCGTAAGCATGGTAAAACGCATCACATTATCATCAATGCGGAAGGCATCGGACACTCTACATCCATGGCAAGACGGATCGAAGCCGCAACCGGTATCGAGACAAGAGCAACGATCTTAGGTTACATGCAGCGTGGCGGTAATCCGACCTGTAAGGATCGTTTCTATGCATCTATCATGGGTGCTTATGCAGCAGACATTCTCTGCGAAGGAAAGACAAACAGAGTTGTCGGTCATCAGGGCGGTAAATTCGTAGATTTTGACATCGATGAAGCACTCGCTATGCAAAAGGATATTGACGACTACGAATACAGCGTTAGTAGAATATTGTCCATGTGACGTATGTTCAGAGCCGTGCGAATTTATATAAAACATGTGGGGCATATTTATATGCCGCCACATGTTTTTATAAATTCATGCGGCGAGAGCCGCGACATGAGCAAATGGAGAGCCGCAAAGCGGCGAATTTGCGAATGGCGGTGAGGCTCTGAACATACGAGTAAGAAGCCGCGACAAGAGCAAATGGGAAGCCGGGAAGGAATATTATGATCACGTCATCATCTAATAGTAAGATCAAACATGTCTGCCAGCTGGTCACAAAAGCAAAAGCGCGCCGCACGGAGCAGCTTTTCGTGGTAGAAGGGATCCGGATGGCAAAGGAAGCGCCAAAGGAGCTGTTAAAGGAGGTCTATGTATCGACCTCCTTTTTGCAAAAAAAAGAACAAAGTAAGCTGCTGGAAACTCTTTCCGTACCTTATGAGGAAGTCAGCGATGACATATTTGCAAAAATGAGTGATACCGTAACGCCGCAGGGTGTGTTATGTGTCCTCAGGCAGCCATCCTATGATCTGGACGAGCTGCTTGGCAGAGACGGTACATTTCTGGTGCTGGAGGATATCCAGGATCCGGGCAATCTGGGCACGATGCTGCGGACGGGAGAAGGCGCAGGCATTACAGCCGTCATCATGAGCAAAAAGACAGCAGACCTGTTCAATCCCAAGACAATTCGATCCACAATGGGATCTGTTTACAGAGTTCCGTTTTGTTATGTAGAGGATCTGAAAGCGGTGATAGAGAAAATGCACGCTGCCGGTATACAGACCTATGCAGCGCATCTGCAGGGGAAAAACAGCTATACACAGGAGTGCTACAGTGCAAAAACAGCGTTTCTGATCGGGAATGAAGGGAATGGACTTTCCGATGAGATCGCGGCACTTGCTATGTGTAAGATAAGGATTCCGATGGAAGGGCAGGTGGAATCATTAAATGCGGCTGTTTCAGCAGCGATTTTAATGTATGAGGCAAAGAGACAGAACAACTAGAAACTGATATTGAACAGGTATTTACCGGATGTAACGCAGAGCGGTACAGGAAAAAGAAACCGGTGGAAAAGGAGCGGGAAAATGAAGATAGGATTTATCGGACTTGGAAACATGGCAACTGCCATGATCGGCGGAATGATCAAACAGGAGATCGTGAGTGCAAAGGATATACTCGGGTCAGCAAGAACAGAGCAAACTGTGAAGAAAGCAGAGGATGCATTCGGGATCACCGGCTGCAAGGATAATGCAGAAGTAGCCGGGCAGGCTGATATCCTGTTTCTGGCAGTCAAACCGCAGATGTATCCGGACGTGATCGGGCACATTAAGGACGCCGTGAAGCCGGAGACGATCGTCGTTTCTATTGCGCCAGGCAAAACGATCGCGTGGCTGACAGAGCTGTTTGGAAAAGAAGTCAAACTTGTCAGATGTATGCCAAACACACCGGCGCTTGTCGGAGAAGGCTGCACAGGTGTCTGCAAGGCGGAAAACGTAACGGATGCGGAAATGGAGCAGGTGCTTTCCCTACTGAACAGCTTTGGCAAAGCATATAGCGTTCCGGAAAAACTGATGGATACAGTTGTTGGAGTTAGCGGAAGCTCACCGGCATATGTATTTATGTTTATAGAAGCAATGGCTGATGCGGCTGTCATGGATGGTATGCCAAGGACGCAGGCATATGAATTTGCAGCACAGTCTGTGCTCGGAAGTGCGAAAATGGTACTCGAAACAGGTATGCATCCGGGAGTATTAAAGGATATGGTATGTTCTCCAGCGGGAACAACGATCGAAGCCGTCAGAGTGCTGGAAAAATCAGGATTCCGCAGTGCTGTTATCGAAGCGCAGAAGGCCTGTGTGGAGAAGGCAAAAGGCGTCTGAAACTCCGAAATTTGACAAAGTGTGAAGAATCTGTTATAGTCTTTCATGTAAGATTTAACATTTTTGTAACAAATGAAACAGAAATGTAACGTAGTCTTATAAAAAAGTTAAGAAATAAACCTGTGCGTTTAAAGTTTACATGGGAGGCTTTATGTTTAGTAAAAAAGAAATTCTGAAAAGAAGTCTGGCAGGTCTTATGACAGCGGCCATCGTACTGACAGGTGTTCAGACACCGGTGCAGGCAGACAACTTACAGGATGAGGTAACACTTCATGCAGGTGCCACAGCAGTTATGAACGGTGCCTATACAGAAGAAACGGAACAGAAGACGGACAATGCGGATCTGCAGGCAGGTGCAGCGCTGTATCTGGAAAAAGACGGAGAAGAACTGGCGGAAGCTGTGACGGAAGTGGATGCCGGCGCAATCGTAGAAGAAGCGGCAGAAGCGGAAAAAGCTTCTGATGTGGTTATGGCAAATGTCAGCGATGCAGTTAATGTCAGAGTAGAGCCGAGTGAGGAAGCAGAAGTAGCAGGTAAGCTGTATAAGAACTGCGGCGGTACGATTCTGGAGCAGGCAGATGGCTGGACGAAGCTTACAAGCGGAGAGCTGACAGGCTGGACAAAGGACGAGTTCCTTTTGTTCGGTGATGAAGCAGAAGCAATGCAACAGGAAGTTGGTTCCCTGAAGGCAACTGTTAAAACAGATGCACTTCGTGTCAGAAAAGAAGCAAGTGAAGATGCGGGAATTTATACCGTGCTTGCACTCGGAGAATCAGTTACAGCAGTAGAAGAAGCGGATGGCTGGGTAACGGTTCAGGTAGATGAAGATACACAGGGCTATGTCAGCGCAGATTATGTGGATGTGGCTTTTACGGTAGAAACAGGAAAGACAACCGAACAGATTGAAGCGGAAAAGAAAGAAGAAGAAAAAAAGAAGCTGAGTGAAAACCGTGGTGCAGTCAGCTGTGAGACATCCGATGTGACTTTGCTGGCAGCACTGATCCAGTGTGAAGCGGGCAGAGAGTCCTACGAAGGAAAGCTGGCAGTCGGTGCGGTTGTTATGAACCGTGTCAGAAGCGGTTCTTATCCAGGCTCCATAAGCGGTGTTATCAATGCGCCATCACAGTTTCCACCGGCAACGAATGGTAAGGTGGCAGCAGTGATCGCAAACGGACCGAGTGCTTCCTGCGTGGAGGCAGCACAGGCAGCGATCGACGGTGCAACCAATGTGGGCGGTGCAACACACTTCAGGGCAGCTAGCAGTGGTCAGGCCGGTGTTGTGATCGGTAATCATGTATTTTGGTAAAATGCATGACAAAATAATAAATGAAAGAATAAGCTGTTATTTCAGGGAAATTTTTCTCTGGGATAGCAGCTTTTTATGTTATGGCGACGAGGAAAATGCACGCATTTATGCGGTGCATTTGACCATCTTTGAAATTTATAGACAGAATAAAAGTGCTATGGCAAAATAACAGTATGGAAATGAAAACAATTTTGGAAAGATGCAAAATGAGAAACGTAACAGGAGCAGAGGAGCATTGAGCGGACATAAGAGAATCATAGAAACAGCTGCTGTCCTGCTTGCGGCAGTATTGGTATTTAGCAGAGGCTATGCAGAACAGAGGTTCCAAAAACAGATGGAAACGCTGTTGGAGGAATATGAAACAGGGGAAGCACAGACAGATAACCTGCAGCTTACCAATCTGCGTGTAAACTATATACCGGATCCGGTCGGGATCGATATACAGGATATTACGTTTTCCTGGGAACTGGCATATCAGGAGCCGCCTGTCAGGCGGGAGCTGCAGGCAGAACGAAACGGACAGAAGGAACATGTAGCAGAGGACAACCAGACAGAACAGGCAGCAGAGGACAACCAGCTGGCCTACCGGATCACAGTGACGGATGAAGCGGGAAAAACCGTGTGGAAGAGCGGAATCATAAAAGGCGGACAGACAACACAGATAAGCTATACAGGGGAAAAACTGCAGGATCTGACTGCATATACCTATACAGTCACAAGCTTTACGGAAAAGGGATGCCTGCAGGGAAGAGGCAGCTTTGAAACTGCCTGCCTGAATACGGCACCGTTTGCCGGAGCAGAGTTTATTACCATGCAGGAGACAGAAGAGGTTTATGAGGATGGACAGCCTGTTTTCTGTAAAAGATTTTCCTTACAGGAAAAGCCTGTAAAGGCGATCCTGCTTTCTTCTGCACTTGGTATTTATGATGTTTACATCAATGGCAGCAGAGTCGGGGACTGTGAGTGGAAACCGGGCTGGACAGATTACAGTAAGACACTGCTTTACCAGATGTATGATGTCAGTGATCTGCTTTTGGAAGGACAGGAAAACGGAATTGCCGTGATGCTTGGAACAGGCTGGTGGTGTGGCAGGAACGGATTTGGTATTTATGATTATCACAGACCGGCATTTATAGGAAAGCTGCTGCTGACTTATGCGGACGGCAGCAGTGAGATACTGGCAACTGACGATACTTGGGAGTATGTGAAAGATACCCGTGTGCAGGCAGCGGATTTCTTCAACGGTGAGACAGTTGATTACAGCAAACCTGACACGGCAGAACTCTCTCTGCATAGAATGGGAGAAGCAAAGCAGGCAGAGATCAGCCATGACTTTTCGGGGAGCTTTTACAGCTCCTGCGGGATCAAGGTTACCAAAAAAGAAGAATTAACGCAGACCATGCAGCGGGGCTGGATCTATGAAACGATAAAAGACAACGGAACAACTTATGGAGAAGCAGAGCGCATACAGGAATGGGGACAGGAACCGGAAGACGGCATATTCCTGAAAAGCGGTCAGACACTTGTTGTAGATCTGGGACAAAATCTGGCGGGCAGTCCGTCTGTTACTTTCAGCAGCAATGCAGAAGGTAAGCTTACGCTTACTTTTGGGGAAATGTGTAACGAAACAGGAGATGCAGAGCGCGGCGAAGATGGTGCTGCAGGAACCGTTTACCGGGCGAATTACAGATCTGCGCAGACACAGGTACAGATCGCGATGCAGGACAGGCAGAAGGAAACCTATACATCGACATTTTTCTATACCGGATTCAGGTACCTTTCGATCACGACAACAGCAGATGTCACACTTTCCCATATACAGGGGATCAGTGTGGGACTTGACAGCCCGGAGACAGGCAGCTTTATCTGCGATAATGAAAAGTTGCAGAGACTGTATGAAAATACCAAGTGGAGCCAGCGGAACAATTTTGCATGGATCGCTTCGGACTGCCCACAGCGTGATGAACGGCTCGGCTGGACAGGAGATCTGGCGGTCTACAGCCAGACCTCACTTTATCAGCAGGATCTCTATTCTTTTTATGCAAAATGGAGCAGGGATCTTTTAGATGCACAGCGGGAAGATGGGGCTTATACGGATACAGTACCTTATACAGTCACGACGGGAAGCGGCAATGCGGGATGGGCAGATGCAGGTATATTTGTGCCATATTATGTATATGAGAAATATGGTGACAAGAAGTTACTTGCAGCTACCTATTCCTCGATGCAGGCGTATATGGACTATCTGCAAAAGAAAAGTGATTTCGCCGGTGGACAGATCGGTGCGGAAGCAACCTTTGGGGACTGGCTGGGGTCAGAGGCGTCAGATGCGGTATTATTATCCGCACTCTGGTACGGTGCAGATGCTTATTGCATGGAAAAGACGGCGGCAGTTTTGCAGAAGCAGACGGATGTTGCAAAGTATCAAAAGCTCCATAAGAAGATCCAAAATTACATATACCGGACTTATGAGATCGCAGAGCGCCTGGAGCGGACAGTGGAGAAAGACTTTTCCCAGACAGAGCTTTGTATGCTGCTGCAATATGATCTCCTGCAGGAAAATGACCGGGAAAAGGCGCAGCAGATGCTTCTTGCATCTGTAGAAAAAAATGAGTACCGTCTGGTAACGGGCTTTGTCGGAACGGGACTGATCCTGCGGTCATTGACAGATGCAGGGGGAGCACAGTCTGCTTACAGACTGCTTTTGTCGGAAAAAAAACCATCCTGGCTGTACAGTGTGGATCAGGGAGCGACGACGATCTGGGAGCGGCCGGATTCCTACACAGAAGAAAGTGGATTTTCCAAAGACGAGATGAACTCGTTTGATCATTATAACAATGGCTGTGCCATGCAGTGGATCTATGAATCCATACTGGGCATCAGAGTGGATCTTGCAGGGGAACAGCCGATCACGATCGCGCCGGTTCTGCCGGATGAAACGGTTGCACTGACAGAGGCAGCAGGCAGCTATCACAGTATTTACGGAGAGATTAAAGTAGGCTGGAAAATGAATGACCGGAATATTCGCAAAGAAGTCAATAAATCAGTGGATATTCGAAAAAAGGATAATTCCGGGAATGGAGAAACGGTTACAGAGGCAGAGTTTACGATTGAGATCCCTGCTGGGCAGACCGCACTTGTCGCGCTTCCGATCGTGGGATTTGAACCCCGCAAACTTCCGGGTGGTATCTGGAAGTTTGCAGGTGTTTTGGAACAGTAAGCTTGCGGGATATGCATTTTGCAGGTATAATGAGCGCAAAAGAAAGGAAAAGAAGGAATATATAATGGTAAAAATAATTGCGGACAGTACGTGTGATCTTTCAGAAGAGTTGATTAAAAAGTATGATATTTCCATTCTGCCTTTGCATATTCTGTTAGGAGAAGAAGAATATGAGGACGGAAAGACTATCACGCCGGAAGAGATCTTTGCGTGGTCCGATGCACATAAGACAACACCAAAAACCTCTGCACCGGGACTTGAACAGGCACTTGCACTGATCCGGCCGTTTGTGGAGGAGGAAAGAGAAGTGATCTGTTTTTCCATTTCAGACAGCATGTCCACCTCGGGAAATGTAATGCGGCTTGCGGTGGAAGAGCTGCATGCTGATGGGCTGGTGACGGTAATTGATTCGGAAAACCTGTCTACCGGGATCGGGCTTCTGGTAATAGAGGCAGCACAGATGGCGCAGGAAGGAAAAGCAGCAGTGGAGATCACGGAACGGATCTATGATCTGCGCCCGCGTGTCAGAGCCAGTTTTGTGGTGGATACGCTGACATATCTCCACAGAGGGGGCAGATGCAGCGGTGTGGCGGCGCTGGCAGGCAGTGTACTGAAACTGCATCCAAAGATCGTGGTAAAAGATGGAGTCATGGGCGTGGCGAAAAAGTATAGAGGTAAGCTGGCATCCGTAGTGCGTGCTTACGTGACGGATATGGAGGATGAACTGCGTCTCGCAAGACCGGAGAGAGTTTTTATCACACATTCAGGTTGCGACAGAGCTATTGTAGAGGAGACAAGAAGCTATCTGGAAGAGCTTGGAGTTTTTGAGGAAATACTGGAGACAAGAGCAGGCGGTGTTGTTTCCAGCCATTGTGGACCGGGGACGCTCGGTGTATTGTTTATTGCCCGGTAAATGAAATGTAAATACGGGGTAAATCGCTTGAACAAACAAGGAAAATATAGTATGATTTCTATATACAGGCAGAGCCTGTAAAGTGGAAGGCAAAGGAAGGGGAAAGGAGAAGCAGATGACGTTATTTGGATTACTTTCTACGTCACAGTCGTTATTCTGGCTGTCTATACTTGTATTATGTATCGTGATCGAAATTGCAACGATGGGACTGACAACGATCTGGTTTGCGGGCGGTGCACTTGTTGCGGCCATTCTGGCGATGCTTTCCGTACCGTTCCCGGTGCAGGTCGTCAGCTTTATTCTGGTATCTTTTATACTGCTGTTATTTACCAGACCGGTTGCTGTCAAATACTTCAATAAGGACAGAGTCAGGACCAATGTTGAAAGCCTGATCGGACAGGAAGCGATCGTTGTCAGTGAGATCGACAATCTGGAGCAGGCTGGCCGTGTGACACTGCAGGGAAAAGAATGGACTGCAAGGACAGAAAAAAACGGAGTGAAAATTCCGGTGGGCAGCGTTGTCATCGTGAAATCGATCGATGGCGTAAAACTAATTGTAGAGGAAAGAAAAGAGGATTAAAAATGGGAACACTTATTACCGCACTTGTTTTACTTGTAATCGTGATCTGGGTACTTGCCAGTTGTATTAAGATCGTACCGCAGGCACAGGCTTATGTCGTGGAGCGTCTGGGAGCTTATCAGGGAACATGGTCTGTAGGACTTCATTTTAAGACACCTTTTATTGATAAGATCGCAAAAAAAGTTGTATTAAAAGAGCAGGTAGTGGATTTTGCACCACAGCCGGTTATCACAAAGGATAACGTAACCATGAGGATCGATACGGTTGTATTTTATCAGATCACAGATCCGAAGCTGTTTGCATACGGTGTCGAAAATCCGATCATGGCGATTGAAAACCTGACAGCAACAACACTTCGTAATATCATCGGTGATATGGAACTTGACCAGACACTGACTTCCAGAGAGATCATCAATACAAAGATGAGCACAACACTGGATATTGCAACTGATCCATGGGGTATCAAGGTAAACCGTGTAGAGCTGAAAAACATCATTCCGCCTGCAGCGATCCAGGATGCAATGGAGAAGCAGATGAAGGCAGAGCGTGAAAGACGTGAATCTATCCTGCGTGCGGAAGGTGAGAAGAAATCTACGATCCTTGTTGCAGAAGGTAAGAAGGAATCCGCAATTTTGGAAGCAGAAGCTGAAAAGCAGTCCGCTATCCTGCGTGCGGAAGCGCAGAAGGAAAAGATGATCCGCGAGGCAGAAGGTGAAGCTGCTGCAATCTTAAAGGTACAGCAGGCAAATGCAGATGGTATCCGCATGATCCGTGAAGCGGGCGCAGATGAAAAGGTTCTGCAGATCAAGAGTCTGGAAGCACTGGAAAAGGTCGCTGAGGGAGAATCCACAAAGATCATTATCCCATCCGACCTGCAGGGCGTTGCATCGCTGGCAACTACTTTCAAAGAGGTAATTTCAAAGTAGGAAGTTTAAAATAAAACTGTAGGAAACAGATAAAGGGATGGCTTCGCAAGAAGTGATCCCTTTATTCGGGAATATGATACGAAATAGCAGCCGCAAGGATCCAATATAGTTGCGGATAGAAACAAATGGGAAAGGACAGCATATGAGTAAGGTAGATTTAAAAGGACGCGATTTTTTGAAACTGCTTGATTATACACCGGAGGAGATTCTGTATCTGGTCGATCTGGCAGCAGAATACAAGGAAATGAAGAAAAAGGGCAAGCTGCATGACAGCCTGCATGGCAAGAATGTAGCACTGATCTTTGAAAAAACATCCACAAGAACACGATGTTCTTTTGAGGTGGCAGCGCATGATCTTGGTATGGGAACAACCTATCTGGACCCGACAGGCTCCCAGATCGGCAAGAAAGAAAGCATTGCGGATACGGCAAGGGTGCTTGCAGGTATGTATGACGGAATAGAGTACCGCGGATTTGACCAGTCTATCGTGGAAGAACTTGCGCAGTATTCCAAAGTGCCTGTATGGAACGGACTGACAAATGAATTTCATCCGACCCAGATGCTGGCAGACATTTTAACGATCCGTGAAAAACTGGGCAGGATCAAAGGTGTAAAGCTTGCATATATGGGTGATGCCCGTTATAATATGGGCAATTCCTGGATGGTAACCTGCGCAAAGCTTGGAATGGATTTCAGAGCCTGCGCACCAAAGGCTTACTTCCCGGATCAGGAACTGATCAAAACATGTGAAGAGATCGCAAAAGAGACGGGTGCAAAGCTGACCTTTACGGAAGATCCGATGGAAGGTACAAAAGATGTGGACGTTATTTACACAGACGTATGGGTTTCCATGGGTGAGCCTGATGCTGTCTGGGCAGAAAGGATCAGAGATCTTTCTCCTTATCAGGTGAATAAAAAGCTGCTGGATAATGCGGCTGAAGGTGCTATTTTTATGCACTGCCTGCCTGCATTCCATGACCTGAAAACAAAGATCGGAAAAGAAAAAGGCGAGCAGTTTGGCGTGACGGAAATGGAAGTAACGGATGAAGTGTTTGAATCAGAGCAGTCCGTTGTATTTGATGAAGCAGAAAACCGTATGCATACGATCAAAGCCGTGATGGCAGCAACACTTGGCGCATAAGGACAGAGCAATGAAGACAGAAATATTAAAATTACTCAGAGAGCAGGACGGATATCTGTCCGGACAGCAGATCTGCGAAACACTCGGTGTTTCCCGGACAGCGGTCTGGAAGGTGATGAACCAGCTGAAGGAGGAAGGCTATCAGATCGAAGCGGTTCCGAATAAAGGCTATCATCTTCTGCAGACACCGGATATCCTCTCTGTCAGTGAAATAGAGAGCAGACTGACGACGGATCATATGGCAAGAAAACTCTATTATTACGACGTGACGGATTCAACCAATACGGATTGTAAGCGGTATATGGAAGAAGAGGGTGTACATGGTACACTTGTGGTTGCGGATATGCAGCGTGCAGGCAAGGGACGCAGAGGAAGAAGCTGGGAATCCCCAAGCGGACATGCCATTTTTATGTCACTTGGCCTGAAGCCGGAAATTTCGCCGAATAAGGCTTCTATGCTGACACTTGTCATGGCACTTGCGGTCTGTGACGGCATTGCCGGGGTGACAGGGCAGGAAACAGGGATCAAATGGCCGAATGATGTTGTACTGCATCAGAAAAAGATCTGTGGGATTCTGACGGAAATGAGTGCAGAGCCGGATTACATCAATCACGTGATCATTGGCGTCGGTATTAATGTCAACCAGACAGAATTCCCGGAGGAGATCGCAAAAACGGCAACTTCTCTTTGCATTGAAATGGGACAGGCTGTGCAGAGGGCATCTGTGATCGCTGCGGTGATGTCATATTTTGAAAACTATTATGAGAAGTTTATACAGGCTGGTGATCTTTCTGCCATTTTGGAAGAATACAATGACAGATTGGTGAACCGGAATGCGCAGGTACGTGTTCTGGATCCGAAGGGCGAATTTTCGGGCACGGCGCTTGGCATCAACAAGAGCGGTGAGCTTTTAGTAAAAAAGGAAGACGGAAGCGTGGCGGAAGTTTACGCCGGTGAAGTTTCCGTAAGAGGAATATATGGCTATGTCTGATCTGCAAATGAAAGACCGCATGGCAGACGGCAGAATTGTTCTGTGCGGTTCCAATGCATACGAAAAGAAATATTATTTCAATCCACTGTTTGATTCCGTACCGGAATCGGTCAAGGAAGAACTGCACATTATCTGTGTATTGTTTACAGAAGAAGCGGGCGGTGTTTTTCTGATCGTTTTTGAACCGGATGGCAGTATTTCCATGGAGACAGAGGCTGCGGAAGAGGATATTTTATATGATGATATCACAGCAGGACTGTTAGTCAGTGAGATCCGCAGGCACAGACAGACGCTGTTTGAGGAACTGCAGCTGTTTTACAGAGTATTTGTACTGAAAGAAGATATTACACTGGAGGATGAAACGTAAGATGATATTAGTACTGGATGTGGGAAACACAAATATTACGTTTGGTGCATATGAGGAAGAAAAGCTGGTGACAACATTCCGTATGACAACAAAGGTGCAGCGTACCTCAGATGAGTATGGGATTGTGATCCGGGATCTTCTGCATATGAACGGAGTAAAACGGACTGATATAGAGGGCAGCATTGTGGCAAGTGTTGTGCCAAACGTGATGCATTCCCTGACGAGTGCCATGATCCGCTATATCGGAACGAACCCGATCGTTGTCGGACCGGGGACAAAATCAGGAATTCAGGTAAAGACGAAAAATCCGCGTGAGCTTGGTGCTGACAGGGTGGTAGATGCGGTCGCTGCATATGAAAAATACGGCGGACCGATCCTTGTGCTGGATTTCGGTACTGCAACGACCTATGATTATGTATCGGAGGATGGCTGCCTGATGGCAGGGGTGACTGCGCCCGGAATCCGTATTTCCGCTGCAGCGCTTTCCGAAAATGCAGCAAAGCTTCCCGCATTTGAGATCAAGAAGCCGGACAGTATTTTAGCGGGCGATACGGTAACGAGCATGCAGGCAGGTATCATGTACGGACAGATCGGACAGACGGAATATATCATCCGCCAGATGAAAAAGGAAACCGGCTGTGACAATATGAAGGTTGTTGCAACAGGCGGTCTTGGAAGAGCGATCGCCAGAGAAACTACGCTGATCGATTATTATGATTCGACTTTGACACTGGACGGGCTGCGGATCATTTATCAGAAAAACAGACAGGAAAAAAAGCATGAATAAAAAGCTGAAAATAGGAAATGTCAGCCTTGAAAATCCGGTTGTACTGGCTCCGATGGCAGGTGTAACAGACCTGCCATTTCGTTTGCTCTGTAAAGAGTATGGGGCGGGCCTTCTCTGCATGGAGATGGTATCGGCAAAGGCAATTTATTATAACAATAAAAATACGGAGCTGCTGATGGAGATCCATCCGGAGGAAAAGCCGGTTTCTCTGCAACTGTTTGGATCGGATCCGGATATTATCAGCGAAATGGCAAAAAAGATCGAGGAAAAGCCATTTGATATTCTTGACATCAATATGGGCTGTCCGGTGCCAAAGGTGGTCAATAACGGAGAAGGCTCTGCCCTGATGAAAAATCCGAAGCTGGTGGAAGAAATCCTGACCAAAACCGTAAAGGCGATCCAAAAGCCGGTAACGGTCAAGATCCGCAAGGGCTTCGATGAAGCACATGTCAATGCGGTAGAGATCGCAAAGATCGCAGAAGCAAGCGGCGTCGCTGCGATCGCCGTGCATGGGCGGACAAGAGAGCAGTATTATGCGGGCAAGGCAGACTGGGAGATCATCAGGCAGGTCAAAGAGGCGGTTTCTGTTCCGGTCATCGGGAATGGAGATATTACAGACTGTGCTTCTGCTGCTGCGATACTGAAACAGACAGGGTGTGATGGCATTATGATCGGACGTGCAGCGCGGGGGAATCCATTTATTTTTGGTCAGATCGCTTCTTTTCTGGAAACAGGGAAACTGCCTGATAAGCCGTCGCTGACGCTGCTCAGGGATACAATACTCAGACATGCGGATCTGCAGGTGAAGTATAAGGGGGAATATACCGCGGTGCGTGAAATGCGCAAGCATATCGCATGGTATTCCGCAGGACTAAAAAATTCTGCCAGGCTGCGAGGCGAGATCAACGAGATCGAAAGCATGGAAGAACTGCGCGAAAGAGTCATGCAGCTTTTCTCTCCGGCATAAGCTGTAGTATGGAAGACTATTTTTATTACCTGCCAGGGGAAAAACCGGAAAAAGCACCTGCTTATGTGGATATCGGAGACTTCCGCATATGGGGTGTGTGGATAAAAGAAGAACGACTGCTTCAGTATCTGACGGACAGGACGATCGCGCGGAAAAAAGCGAGGAAGAAAAACAGTCAGACCGTATATTCGTTATTACGCCGGTTGTGGAAGCAGAAAATCGGAATACAAAAAACAGAAGACATAGCCGGAGCGGCTTGTGTGGATCTTAAAGATCCCATGCACAAAGTCGCCAGCGAAGCACTTAAAAAGAGATTGCCGGGAGAAGACCTGCTTATGTGGGATTTTCCCGGCAAACTTTATTATGCGTTTGGCAGGGATATGTTGCAGAAACTGTTTGAGGGGCAGGGGCAGATCACACTTTTCTGTCTGCTTTCGGCGGAAACGGATCATGAACTGCCGCAGTTTCTGGCAGATCAGGCACTTTATCTGCAGGAACTTGTTTTTTTTGCGCCTGCATACGGAACGGACAGGGCAGAAGACATGCTGGAGGAGATCTATGAGGAAACGGGACTCGTGGGAAGCTGCAGCGGTTATGAGAAACTGCCTCTGTATCTGGCAGACAGGCAGCAGTATGCGCATCCAATGATGGGAGGGGATGCAGAAAACGTAGAACAACTGGTCATTCTGGATGAAAACGGTGAAATTCCGGCAATATTTTCCGGGGCGGTTTATATAGCAGCATATCCTTCCTGCGTCAAAAGAAAAATCAGACGGCTGCAGGAGTGCGGAATGTGCTGTAAAACCTTGCGAAAGTACCTTGACAGTACCTTTTTGAGTGGGCTATAATGTCTAAGTTAAAGTGGCGGCAGATGCCCGCTGTATCAAAGCAAAGAAAGGATGACAGTCGTGGAAGCAAAGAAAAATATCTTAACCTATGAAGGTCTCAAGAAATACGAAGATGAATTGGAAAATTTAAAGGTCGTTAAGCGTCAGGAAGTTGCGCAGAAGATCAAAGAAGCAAGAGCACAGGGTGACTTATCCGAAAATGCTGAGTATGATGCAGCAAAAGATGAGCAGCGAGACATCGAAGCAAGAATTGATGAGCTGGAAAAAATCTTAAAAAATGCCGAGGTCATTGTAGAAGATGAAGTAGACCTTGATAAGATCAACATTGGCTGTCAGGTCAAGATCTTAGATATTGAAATGAATCAGGAGCTTGACTATAAGATCGTAGGTTCTACAGAGGCAAACAGCTTAAAGGGAAAGATTTCCAACGAATCTCCTGTGGGACGTGCACTGATCGGTGCAAAAACAGGTGATATTGTAAGGGTAGAAACACCTGGTGGAGAACTGGAATATCAGGTACTTGAAATTCAGAGAGCAGGAGTATAAGAACGTGGGAGATAAGAATCAGAATCAGACACAGGATGTCAACCAGCTTCTGCAGGTTCGACGTGAAAAGCTGGCGAATCTGCAGCAGGCAGGGAAAGATCCGTTTCAGATAACAAAATTTAACCAGACACACCATTCCATGGAAGCGAAGAAGCTTTATGAGGCACATGAAGCAGAGCTTTTAAAGGATCATAGAGAACCGGATGTATCCGGAATGGATGAGGAGCAGGCAAAGGAAGCACTGAAGGCAGATTATGAAGAAAGACGTGCCATTATGGATGCACATCCTCTGCATGTGGCGATCGCCGGTCGTATGATGTTCAAGCGTGTCATGGGGAAAGCTTCTTTCTGTAACATTCAGGATTTGCAGGGAAGCATTCAGGTCTATGTGGCAAGAGATTCCATCGGCGAAGACTCTTATGCAGACTTTAAGAAAGCAGATATTGGCGATATTTACGGACTGGAGGGCTTTGTATTCCGTACAAGAACAGGCGAGATCTCTATCCATGCAGAGAAGATGACACTTCTTTCCAAGAGCTTACAGATTCTGCCGGAGAAGTTCCATGGACTGACAGATACCGATACCCGTTATCGTCAGAGATATGTGGATCTGATCATGAATCAGGACAGCAAGGAAGTTTTCATCAAGCGCTCCCAGATCATCAAGGAGATCCGTAATTTCCTCGCAGGCCGTGATTTCATGGAAGTGGAAACACCGATGCTGGTTGCCAACGCAGGCGGTGCAGCAGCAAGACCGTTTGAGACACATTATAATGCACTGAATGAAGATGTAAAGCTTCGTATTTCTCTGGAGCTTTATCTGAAGAGACTGATCGTAGGCGGACTCGAGCGGGTTTACGAGATCGGTCGTGTATTCCGTAATGAAGGTGTGGATACAAGACACAATCCGGAATTTACACTGATGGAATTATATCAGGCCTATACAGATTATGAAGGCATGATGGAGCTGACAGAGAGCATGTTCCGTTATCTGGCAGAAAAGGTATGCGGCAGTACAAAGTTCACATACAACGGGATCGAGCTTGATTTCGGTAAGCCGTTTGCACGTCTGACCATGAACGATGCCATCAAGAAATACGCAGGTATTGATTTTGATACCGTAGAAAGTGATGAAGCTGCCAAGGCACTTGCCAAAGAGCACAACATCGAATTTGAAGAACGTCATACAAAGGGCGATATCATCAACCTCTTCTTTGAGGAATATTGTGAGAAGGAGCTGATCCAGCCAACCTTTATCATGGATCATCCGGTAGCCATTTCTCCGCTGACAAAGAAGAAACCTTCCGATCCAAGCAAGGTAGAGCGTTTCGAGCTCTTTATCAATACATGGGAAATGTGTAACGCCTATTCCGAGCTGAACGATCCGATCGATCAGAGAGAGCGTTTTGCAGCACAGGATGCAGCTTTTGAAGCCGGCGATGAAGAAGCCAACCATACAGATGAGGACTTCTTAAATGCACTGGAGATCGGTATGCCACCGACAGGCGGTATCGGATACGGTATCGACAGACTTGTCATGCTGCTGACCGATTCACCGGCAATCCGTGATGTCCTGCTGTTCCCGACAATGAAGTCCCTGGACGCTGACAAGAAGTCTGCGAAGTCAGAAAACAGCACTTCCACAGCAGCACCTGAGAAGGAAGAAGTTATCGACTTCTCCAAGGTAAAGGTAGAGCCTTTATTTGAGGAATTTGTTGATTTCGATACTTTCAGCAAGTCAGATTTCAGAGCTGTAAAGGTTAAAGCGTGTGAAGCTGTTAAGAAATCCAAGAAGCTGTTACAGTTCACTCTGGATGATGGAACAGGCACAGATCGTACGATTTTAAGCGGTATTCACGCTTATTACGAGCCAGAAGAACTGGTTGGAAAGACCTTAATTGCGATCACTAACCTGCCACCAAGAGCTATGATGGGAATTGAATCCTGTGGAATGCTTCTCAGTGCAATCCATGAGGAAGAGGGCGAAGAAAAACTTCATCTTCTGATGGTTGATAACCATATCCCAGCTGGTGCAAAGCTGTACTAAAATTAAATATAAAATGTCTAAAACCATGATGTCAGACCGCATTTGACAACAATTTGACAACAAAATTTGGGAGAATGATGAATCGTTATGAAGCATGACGAATTTCAGGTGAAAGGGCACAGGTTTGGGCAATGAAGTAAGAGCACTTCTTAGAGTTAATCTAAGAGGTGCTTTTTTTCGTCCTTGGAAAGTCACATCCCAGCGGTCAGCTTCTGTAAAACAGTAAATCTAATTTTGGAGGAAAACATCATGGGTAAAAGTTATAAACCAATTACAAGTATGAAAGAAGTACCGGAGCAGCTTAGAAAATTGCGCCGACAGTATCTGCGTTATCAACAGGCAGAAATTATTTACAGCATTTCTCATAAAAAACTTTTTGAACTTGCCAGTGATGCAGGTGCGATTTACAGAATAGATGGAACCGTATTGATCAATCGAGATATTTTTGATGCCTACCTGGAACGATTCCATGAACCAGCGACAGGAAAAGGTAAGGAGGAAATGGAAGATGAGCGGTAATGTATGGATGTTTTCAGACGAGATCGATGATGAAGACTTGGAATTTATGAGCCATGACTACGTGACCTATAACATGGCGTGCGAATACTACAGACTGGGAATCAAACCCGTTGTCCGTATGGCGCATGAAGCCGGTGCGATATATAAAATCGGGAAAAAAGTGCTGATTCGAAGAAGTATATTTGAAGCATATATGCGAGAGCAGAGAAAGATTTGATGGAGGAGAAGGACATGAGTGATCAGAAAAAAATATTACATGATGACAGTAATGGATTAGATTATGTGTTGGTAGAAGATTATTATCTGCCGATGATAGATTTGCCAAAGGAAACCAGACCGATTGGTTACTGGGGAATGCTTCGGAAAGAATATCTGAAAAATTATAAATCAGGCATGTATTCTTATCTTCTGTTGACTGGAAAATTGGACGGCTACCTGGCAGATCTGAATGAACAGGCACAGGAACGATACGAATTAATTGAGACACAAATACGAAGTGCGGAGGGAGTTACGGAGAAATTGAAAGTACAGAATCCTATGGAGTGGGTGCGACAGTGTAATAACATCAGGAATCGTGTGCAGGAAATTGTGTTGAGTGAATTGGTATATGTATAGGAAAAGCGTATGAGATACAGGATTGAATATGCAGATGGAAGATGCTGCAATTTTGCAAACAGCAGAAAAGATTTATTGGATTGGTTGAAATTGCTGAAAGATGAACAGATTGTTGATATTCGTAAAATATATAAAAGTGGTGTTACCGATTCAGTTCTAGATAGTTACCGGAGTTATCTGAAACAGTGAGATAACATGGAAAGGGCAGGTGTAAATCTATGAAATTGACAGAGGAGATTGAAGAATTTATCAATCTAACAATAACGGAGCATATGGGAAAAGAGTACGCAGAATGGAAAATAAAACAGCAATCTGTGGCAGAGCCAGATAAAGTTGAAGAGGAATATGAAAAGGTAATTGCTTCATTATCACCAGAACAAGAAGAGGCAATTACAAAATACTGTGATGCCATATTCAGTAGTGGAGCAGATACAGAAGAATTTTTTTATCGTCTGGGACTGAAAGATGGATTGAAATTAAGGAAAGTAATAAAAGTCATATTGAAATCTCTTTCGTAAGTAAGAAAGTAATTTAAAGAAGCATTGGCTGCAATAGTGGTTGATGCTTCTTTTCCTTTTATCATAAAAAATGAAGTGATAAGTAGTTAAAATAACTGACTAGTCATTTACATTGAATGACTTTTAAGCTATAATAAATAAAATGCGGGATAGGAGGTAAACATATGGCAGTTCACTGCAATTTGTCCACTTTAATGGGACGAAAAAGATATTCGATTCAAGATGTGCATATACTTACAGGGCTTTCGAGAAGTACAGTATCAAGCCTGTATAATGATAAAGCTACTCGAATATCCCAAAGGATATCCCGGTCGTCGCAACACATGTATGGCCGGCACAGGCTGCACTTCATGCCGGAATGAAATATGTGGTCAATGCGATTCCGGACAACTGGCAGATGGCACTTCATTTAGCGGAAGGCAGCATTCACACGGTACAGACGCATTATGCATACCAGGGATACCGCATTTTAAATGGAATGCAGGGAAATGATGTGTTGAATCCGATGCCGGAAGATGCTCTTTTTTATACCGGACATTATATCGACCATGAGCTTGTCAGCAATATCGAGACGGACTGCGCAGCGAGAAAACAGAGAAAAGAGGAGGGAAAACCGATGCGTTTTCTCCTGACGATCGGCGGTGCCGGTGCACAGAAAGAAATTTTTGCAGAGATCATCCGTTTTTTGCTGCCACAGATCAAAGAAAAGAAAGCGGCGCTTTATGTCAATGTCGGTGATTACCGCAATGTCTGGGAGGAACTTTTAAAGGAAATCCCGGAGATGGGACATTATGCGAAAGAACATTTTAACGACTGGGAGGATACGAAAAAATTTGCGGAGGATGCGCTTAACAAAGATGTCATCGGAATCCACGGCTTCTGGCATGAAAATATTTTTGAAGCGGTATACTGCACGAATCTTCTGATGCGAAGCTGCGATGTGCTCGTCACAAAGCCGAGTGAACTTTCATTTTATCCGGTGCCGAAACTATTTATCAGACGTGTTGGAGGACACGAGCAGTGGGGAGCAATCCATTCCGCGGAGATCGGTGATGGCACATTAGAGTGCAGGGATATCCCGCACACGCTTCAGATGATGAAACTGTTTCTGGAAGAAAAAACACTGCTCTGCGATATGTGCGACAACATTGTAAAAAATAAAGAAGCCGGAATCTACGACGGGGCGTATAAGGTCGTGGAACTTGCATTTTCGATGAAGCAGAAAAAATTTTAGGAAGGAAAAAAATCCTCTGCTCGCCAGAGGACTCGCATTTTCCTTCGGAAAACAAGGGAGGAAAATCCTCTGCTCGTCAGAGGACTCGCATTTTTCTCCGAAAAACAAGGGAGGAAAATCCTCTGCTCGCCAGAGGGCTCGCATTTTTCTCCGAAAAACAAGGAGGATTTATGAAATTAACAGGAAAAGAGAAAGTCTCATACGGACTTGGGGCGGTCGGAAAAGATATGGTTTATATGTTTTCGGCAAGTTATGTTTTATATTATTATCAGGATATTTTAGGAGTCAGCGCGATCGCAATGGGAATCATTCTGATGGCGGCGCGTGTGTTTGATGCATTTAACGATCCGATCATGGGTGTGGTCGTTGCAAAGACGCGCACAAAATGGGGCAAATTCCGCCCGTGGCTGTTTATCGGGACACTGACAAATGCAGTGATTTTGTATCTGATGTTTGCGGCACCGCCAAAACTCGACGGAAACGGACTGGTGGCATATGCGGCAGTGACTTACATTTTGTGGGGTGTTACCTATACCATGATGGATATCCCATACTGGTCGATGATCCCGGCTTTTACGGAGGGCGGAAAAGAGAGAGAAGGACTTTCCACACTCGCGCGCTCCTGCGCCGGAGTCGGTTCTGCGATCGTGACGATCATCACAATGAAATGTGTCTATATGTTAGGGCAGGGAAATGAGCGAGTCGGTTTCAAATGGTTTGCGCTGGTGGTTGCAATTCTGTTTTTTGTATTATTGTAATTTTCGATTGTAAGGGTGTTTGAAGCTCTGTCGTAAGATATTCCTTCCACTGTTGAAATATCTTTTGAGCTGGCAGAATAGATAGTCTTGTATTCTCCCTGCGGATTGCTCGAATCTCCATCGTTTCCGACTGAAATATAAGCAAATGCCCAATCACCCGTATCACACGGACTATTTTCTCCCTTTGCAGGAACTAACAGACATGCTGCACACATTAAAAATGCCAGCATGGCCGCCGCAGACAAGCAAAGAAATTTTTTTAATTTTTTTGAGATTTTTTGAAATGTTTTGACGATTCGTGCGTCTAACTT